>ERZ1463035.75-NODE-75-length-19639-cov-14.636693_pt1 | contig 19639 bp, 29 predicted proteins | sample MGYA00564486_ERZ1463035 | MGnify/ENA primary metagenome ERZ1463035 (study PRJEB39244, sample SAMEA3635149) | Helicobacter pylori | study: EMG produced TPA metagenomics assembly of PRJEB11511 data set (Assembly of a 5300-year-old Helicobacter pylori... | reverse complement strand
CAGTTAGAAACCATGCAAAACAAAAACAGTAATAACAGCAGCAAACCACCATCAACTGATAATAATAAAAAACCCTTAAACAGCCGTAAAAAGACCGGCAGGTCCTCGGGAGGGCAATCTGGTCATGAGGGTAGTACTCTTTTAAAAATCGAAAATCCTGATAATATTATAGATATAAAAAATGAAACTTGTAATTGCGGATGTAATTTGTCTGATATTGATGGCAAAATTAAAACTAGGCAGGTATTTGATTTACCGCAGGTATTTATAAATGTTACTGAGTATAGAACCCACGAAGTGTTGTGCCCAGACTGTAAACAAGTTCATAAAACCGAATTCCCTGTAACAATAAGTCAGCCTGTACAGTATGGTGACAATCTTCAAGCTTTAATGGTATATCTTTCAAACTATCAACTTGTGCCGCTTGCTAGAACAACCGAAATTATTAAAACCCTTACGGGTAAAAATATTAGCCAAGGTACTGTAGTAAATGCAAATAACCGTCTTTATAATAGTCTTGAAATGTTTGAAGATGCTATTAAGGATAAACTTAAAAATGCCGAAGTCCTTCATGTGGATGAATCAGGACTACGTCTAAAAGGTAAAATAAATTGGGTCCATGTCGCATCCACAAGTCGTATTACGCATTATGCTATACATAAAAAAAGAGGCGCAATTGCTACTAATGAGATAGGGATACTTCCAGATTTTGAAGGAACAATGGTTCATGATCATTGGAAACCGTATTATACATTCAAAAACTGTACTCATGCTGAATGTAATGCTCATAATATGAGAATTTTAAAAGGCATAAGTGAAAACTTTGGCCATATATGGGCTGTTGACATGGGAAACCTTTTAGTTGATATAAAAAGAGAAGTTGATTCTCTTAAATCTAGAGGAGTAACTTTTATGGCAGAGAGCAATATCAAAGCTTATGATGGAAAGTACAAAACTATCATAGCTCAAGGCAAAATAGAGGATGGAGAAAAAAGTTCTGGTATGCTATTAACGAAAACAGGGAAGCCTGTAAAAAGCGACGCCTTAAAACTTTTACGAAAGCTCGAGGAGTATGATGTGGAAACACTTTCGTTTATGTATGACTTCAATATCCCCTTCGATAATAATCTTGCGGAGCGAGATATCCGAATGGTAAAGCTCAGACAAAAGATTTCTGGCTGCTTTAGAAGTGATAATGGCGGTAGCCTATTCTGTAGAATAAGAAGCTATATTTCTACCTGCAACAAGAATGGGGAAGATATAATGGAATCACTGAAGAGTGCCATAAAAGGTGAACCATTCATACCTGAAAAACTATAGCTCTATTAAATTTATATTAGGGAACGCCTTCGGCTTCCTTTAATTTATAATGCCCTTTTTTAGAGATGAGGTGACTACGAATATGGTTTTATATTATCACAGGCATTTCATATTGGGAATGCCTGTGTAGTAACTATAATTATAGGTATCAAAGGCAAATGGTTTACCATCGTTTCTCAGTACCTTGTAAACTATAAACCTTGTAATTTCGTGAGTTTGCTGCTCATCTAAAGTTTGTGAATAATATCTTGAAATTATATCATCTAAGAAACTACTCATATGCTCTAAGGTACATTCTTCGTCCTTTAATGACTTATCAAGCACAAAACACATAAGTGTATATACAAGATTAATACCTTGAATATCATCAAAACCATAACTATTTAATAAATTTTTAGTAGCTATTACATAATCAATAAGGAAAGAATATGATAGCTTTTCCATTCTTTTTTCAAAGTTCCTTAAAAAATCAAACAAATTATCTATTCCCACCCTTCAAAATCTCATAGTTAACTATCTCCTGCGGTATGTATAATTTCTTACTTAAAATGTGATTTATTTCTTCAATATTCTCAGATGTTAACTCATTAAAAAACTCATCTTTTATATTTTTATTTTGTTTATCCTTAGTCACTGCCAATGTCTTATTCTTTGATAACTTTAGCATTAAACTATAAGCTTCCTTGAATAATTTTATATTAAGCAGATCACTATATCTTTCCTTTACTCTTTCATATATTCCTATTCCTTCATAATCTATATCCCCCCAATATAAAAGTTCTATTGGGATTCTAAGATATTCCGGGACCGTAGTCTCAAAATCCTCTAGCGATTTTTCTATACCCTTACCAGCACCATAGATTATGGTGTCAATTTTTTCTCCTATAAACATATTTTCACCCTCTAGCATAAGTTTTCTTAAAGTATACCAGGTGTCCTTATTTTCCAAAATCAAAACTCTTTGATGAATAGATTTATTAGAAGAAAAGTAAACAAAGGGCTCTGGAGTTCTATAAATATTAAGTTCTTCTATAATTATACCCAAATTTTTTAATATACTTTTACCACCACCATCTTTTAGAAACTTTTCTTCACCCCAAATATCATAACTTCTCTCATTAATAGACATTGGAATTTCTAGCTTTAATTTGTTTTCTCTAAAATAACTAGTAAGGTCATTTATATATGTTCTATCTTCTTTATATTTATTTATATTATTTAAATAGTAATTTTTACTAAATGAAAAATACAGTAAATAGTTTATTTCCTCAATATAATTTTTATTGTCCTCTTTTAAAGGTAAAAGCTTATATTTATTATAAAGAGGAGGATTCATACCATTTGTCTTACTGCTCTTCACCTCTGAAATCCTTCCTTGTTGCTTTTCCACACTTATAAAATTCATTAAATCCTTGTAATCATAAAGTTTAAAGTATTCTTGTATGTCATTTAGTTTCAATATTTTTTTGTTGAAATCTTGTATTGTTTTTATTATTCTCCACCCCCAATTTCTTAAGTAATATAAACATCATATCATATTTATTTCAAAATAATAACTATTTATTAATAACACCAGCATAATAAGAAAGATAAAATATCTACTATACTTTACTTTGATATTTTCAATATCATCTAAGTATGGTAAAATATGAGTGCATACAAATTTTGTTTTGAAAACTATGGATTATAAAACAATAGAATATACCTAACAGAAAAGATTTGTTCTGATCTGAAAGGAAAGAAGATATTAAGCTTTCCTTTTGGTGAGCTTTTTTTATTTGTATATTAGAGCAACAATGAAAGGGAGTATATGCGAAAATTAAAAGGATTAATTTTACCGTTAATGATTATACTTATATGGATTATTATAGACAAGCTGCATATTGTTAATAATTATATAGTCCCATCTCCTAAAACAATTTTAGCTACGACCTATGAGATGTTAATATCCGGGCAACTTTTAAAAAACCTGATGGTAAGTTTTTTAAGAGTTATTGTTGGGTTTACAATAACCTTTGTTGTTGCTTTTCCACTTGCAGTATTCCTTGGAAATAAGCCCAAAGCAATGCCTTATATAAATCCATTTTTGGAATTTATGAGACATATTCCACCTATAGCTATGATTCCTATATTAATATTATGGTTAGGTATTGGTGAGTCCTCAAAACTTGTAGTTATTTTTTTAGCAACCTTTTTCCCGGTTTTTTCAAATACCTTAAATGGTGTTACAAATTATGATAAAAAGCTTCTTGAGGTTGGGGAAATATTTCACTTTAGTAAAAAGGATTTATTTCTAAAGATAATATTCCCACAGGCAATACCCTCAATTATGACAGGTATTCAACTTGGGCTTGGATACAGCTGGAGATCATTAATGGGAGCTGAACTTATAGCTGCATCATCAGGTATTGGATACATGATAATAGACGCGGAGCAACTTTCAAGGCCAGATATTGTCATTGTTGGAATACTGTCAATAGGTATTTTAGGGTATTTTATTGATTACTGTTTTATTAAAATATCGAGAAATTTAATGAATCAAAATGGGAAGGGAAAAAAATATGGCAGGTCTAATAATAAAAAATCTGTCCAAGGCATTTAAAATTGAAAATGAAAAAGTACACGCTTTAAAAAATGTTAATTTAACTGTTACAAGTGGAAGTTTTGTTACAATAGTTGGTAAAAGCGGATGTGGAAAAACAACTTTATTGAAATTACTTTGTGGTCTTTTGAGCATAACGCAGGGTACTGCTGAGCTAACTGATTTGAGAGAAAAAGAAAACAATAAAATAGCTATTGTGTTTCAAGAACCTAGACTTATGCAATGGCTTACTGTGGAAGAAAATATGGCTCTTTCTCTTGTTAATTGCAAGGATAAAAAATATGTTAATGAAAAAGTAACTTACTATTTAAAATTATTAGGTCTATATAATTTTAGAAAAGCTTATCCATCACAAATATCAGGTGGAATGGCCCAAAGAACTTCACTTGGAAGAACTTTATGTTATGAACCTCAAATAATACTTATGGATGAACCGCTAGGAGCACTAGACGCATTTAACAGAAAAAAACTTCAAAATGAATTGATAAGTATATTTTTAAAAAGTGGTAAAACAATCATATTTGTAACTCATGACATTGAAGAAGCTATTTATTTAGGCCAAAAGATTGTTGTAATGGACACAGGTAGAATAATAAAAGAAATACCTATTGAACTTGATTATTACAGAGATACCGGTAGCTTAGAATTTCTTAATTATAAAAAAGAAGTTTTAGCTACACTTAACACATTAATGAAAAGTGAAAGGTGATTAAAATGAATTTTATTAAAAGAATAAGCATTATTGTAAGTACCATAATTGTTGCAACGTCACTAGCGGGTTGTGCACAAAAACAAGAGGTTGCAGCTACTAAAGTTGAAAATCCTAAAGTTATTAACATTTCATATGTTAAATCGCCTTTAAATGTACCTTCTATAATTGAAAAAAAGAAGCAATTGTTTGAAAGTGAATTTTCTAAAGATGATATTAAAATTAAATATCCAGAAATAACAGAAGGTTCAAAAATGACAGAAGCTGTTGCGGCAGGTTCTCTTCAATTTTGTAATGCAATTGGAGCAACCTCAGTTATCCTTGCAGCCGCAAATGGAGTTAACATTAAAATAATTGGCATTTATAGTAGGGCTCCAAAGGCATTTACAATAATGGTAAAGGATTCTACTATAAAAACTATAAAAGATCTTAATGGGAAAAAGGTAGTTGGTCCTAAAGGGACAATACTTCATCAGTTACTTCTTGGAGCACTAGTAAAAGAAAATTTAAAAGCGGATGATGTACAATTTAGTAATATGACAATACCAAATGGTGTCTCCGCTCTTTTATCTGGGAAAGTAGATGCAGCACTTGTTGCTGGGCCGTCAGTTGCAAGTGCGCAAAAAAATGGAGCACGGATATTAACAACAGGAGACGGAATACTCGATGCGACTATTGTAATTGCCGCAGATGGGAAATTCTTAGAGAAATATCCGGATATAGCAAAAAAATACCTAGCAGTTCATCAAAAAAGCCTACAATACATGAATGATAATAAAGATGAAACCTATAAAATAACTGCTAGTGAGACAAAACTTACATTACCTCAAGTTAAAAGTATGTACAGTCTATATGACTTCAATCCTAAAATAACACAAAAGGATATATCTGAACTTACAAAAACTCAAGATTTTTTAAAGGAAAATGGTATGTTAACCAAGACAATAGATATAAAAAGTTTAATAGTTAATTTAAAATAATAAAAGAGTCGACTGAGATAAAATCTCAGTCGACTTTTTTATATAACTCATTTATAATCTCTCTTGCAAACTCTTTTGCTAGTTTCAAATCTTCAGCATTGGGTCTGCCTTTATGAAACTTTGAAAACTCTCCTTTGCAGTGAAATTCACACTCTTATTTCTCTTTTTCATTCTCCTTTTATTCTTCATTTAAAAATGTTTCATCCTTAAAATTAGTTAACACAATCACTAACCAAATAATACTATGAAATAAACAATATATTTGAGGTAAGTTTCTATGTTTTCATTGATTAACTCATGTAGTGTATCAATGATGAGTAAACGTTATTTAAAGAATATATTTATAATATATAAAGTTTATTGCCTTAGAAGGAGGTAATAATGAGCACAATAAAGCGTATATCAAAAGTCTTTGAATCAGCAGAAGAAATTCCATTTGATGATTCCTCAAAGATTGTTTTGATGAGCGATTGCCATAGGGGTGACGGAAACTGGTCAGATGATTTTTCAAAAAATCAGAATGTTTATTTTGGTGCCTTAACTCATTATTATTATAACGATTACACTTATATAGAGCTTGGGGATGGAGATGAACTTTGGGAAAATAAACGACTATCCGAAATAAAGCTGGAACACCGTGATGTTTTCTGGCTTTTGTCAAAATTCTATAATAAAGATAGGCTCAAACTTATTTTTGGAAACCATGATATAGTAAAAGGAAACGATATGTTTGTAAAAGATAATTTATACAGTTATTTTGATGAGCCAAATAAAAAATATATTCCATTATTTAAAAACATTAAGCTTCATAAGGGATTAATCTTAAGGCATGCAGTTACTAAGAATAAAATATTTCTAATACACGGACATCAAGTCGATTTTATAAATTATAAGATGTGGAGATTAACCAGATTTTTAGTGAGATATTTATGGAAACCTCTTAATTTTTTTGGAGTAAATGATCCAACCAGAACAGCTGAAAATTATCATAAAAAGCAAGCAATAGAAAAAAAGCTTATTGAATGGTCAATTGAAAAAAAGCAGATGCTAATTGCAGGACACACTCATAGACCTATGTTTCCTGAAGTAGGTGATCCTCCATATTTTAATGATGGAAGTTGTGTTCATCCCAGGTGAATTACAGCTATAGAAATTGATTCTGGTCAAATACAACTTGTGAAATGGTATATTAACACAAGGGAGGATGGAACTTTGTTCATAGACAAGGCAGTACTGGCAGGTCCAAATAAACTAAATGATTACTTTAATTTTTAAAGCCTACGGTTAATTACAAAAGAACTAGCTCAGCTAGTTCTTTTGTTGTGTTCAATGTAACGTATATTGTGTGGACCTACTTTATATTAGATTTATAATTATTTAGCAGTTATTTTTACATACCTATTTTCTGTTACTACGCCATACTGATTTTTGTGTATTACCACTGGACTAGTTGGTTTCAGATTGCCGAAGGTAAAACCTTTAAATGTCGCAATCATCTTTGGCGTAATTCTTCCAGTAAAATCAACAAGTATACTGTTTAATGCAGTGTTATATTTTACATCTATTCCTTGCTTAAATAATGCATCAACATTTACCTTTGAACTTTTACCATTTAATAGATCAGTTTGTTTAAATTTATATAATAGTTTATTAACTGTTAAAGTTAATGACTTAACATCATAAGTCCCTTTGTAATACTTAGCTATTAAAGTTGGATCTACATATGCCTTCTTCTTTGAAACAAAAATATTATTTCCTTTTTGTATAGTGCCAGCAATTGTAAGCTGTGTGTGTGAACTTTTAGTTACCTTTAAATGTGTGCTTTTTGCTGGATTATCTTTATCTATAGTGAAATCGTCTATTTTAATTGGAGTATTATAAATTTTATTGTTTAAATTAGATACGCTTGTATCAATTATATTATATTTAAATGCAGAAATATTAAGCTTTCCTTTTACAACTGAAACAACTTCATAAGAGGGACTATCCTGACAATCATTAAAGACTGCATCCCATACTTTCTTATTAAGATCTGTATAGTACTTATTTCCACTTCTTCCTGTTACATAATAAACCGTTCCTTTTGAGTAATCCGTATAATAGTTATTTTCATTAATTGGATAGGTTCTCGAAACACCATGATCATGACCATTAAATACTACATCAACATGATGTTTCTCTATTACAGGTGTAAAAATATCTTTTACAGCAGGGTTATTTCTAGTTGCTTTATTATAATATGGAGTCTTATGGAACATTACTATTGTCCATTTTTGTTTATTATTAGTTAAATCATTGTTAAGCCAGGCTGCCTGTTGTTTAAGAAAAGAATCATTTCCTGGTGCTTCTTCATCTTCCTGACTATCTAATACAGCAAAATGTACATTTCCATAGTCATAGGAATATGTTTGTCCAATATGACCATAAGGGCCATTTTGTGGAACCGAAAATTGACTTGTAAAATTTTGTGGAGATGAGGAAACAAAATTGTTATTTTGATATGTTTCGTGATTTCCTTGTACAGGCATTTCAGGTATCTTGTCAATTACACCCTTAGCTGCCGAAAACCAGTTATTCCAATGTTGATAGTTTTGTCCAATTTCAACAAAGTCACCCATATTTACGATAAAATTAGCATCTTTATTTTGTCTATATGCTTCTTGTATTGTATTGTTCCAAGGAGTATATTCTGGAGTATTTGGAATTCCACTTTGTGAATCTCCAAATACAATCACTTTAGTTTTAGTATTATTGCTTTTTTCGGTTGTAAAAGAGCTTAAACTGCTAGTATTCTGTTTAGATAATGCATCTACTCCAATTACTTGATATTCATAAATTGTACCTGGAGTAAGTCCATTTAGTGTTGTTGAAAAGATATTTTCTATACCAGTAGTTATGTTTGCATCACCAGTACCTGATGTTAATAGTTTTGGTAAAACATCAGTGCTAGAAATCCACGCAGTTGTGCCTTTAACTCTGTATTGCACTTCACCCTTAGTATCTGTTGATATTGTTCGCCAAGTGATAGTTTGAGTTGTTGTTGGATTACCTGTCCAGCTAAGAGTAATATGTTCTGGTGTTGCAGTTGCATTTAAATTTGCATCAATTGAAGTTCCATTATAAGAAACTGCAGAAGCCATAGTAATATGAGAAGTTGAAGCTATCAGTGTTGCAGCTATTGCTAATGAAACAGATAAGATTAAAAATTTACTTTTCATATGTTCCTCCTCTTTCTTTATAAATCAATTAATTAAGAATAATAACTTTAACATGGAAATCAATCAAAATAAATCCATATTATACAAGTTAACTTCATTGTACTTTAATACGATTATAACCGTGTTATTCTTTTGTTATCTTATTGTTAATCCTATGATAAAATCAGAAAATATTTTTATGTTCTCAATTTGTTAATGTCCCTCCCTCAATAATTATTCCTTTTACTTTAACGACAAAAAAACTATCGAAAATATATACTTCTATAATTTTCAGTAGTTCCTCCCCTGGCTACTGCCAAGGCTTTTGTTTCTATTGTTTTTTCTGTCTCTCATCTCTTCAATTCACTATAACTCATTCTATTTATTTTGAAACCTTACTCTAAGTGCTTTTGTTTTCTATGTCAATCATAGCCTTCTATTTCCAACCCTTTGCGATTAAATACTTATTAGGTATTCTCAGCTTCAACTGTTCATCAATATCAGCCCAAAAATCAAGTAAATCGGCGTTGTCATCCCACTCTTAATATATTATCCCAATGAATTAATAATCCAGTTATTCAAATAATATTACTAAATGAGAGTTTTGGGTTTCATTAGTGACTTTGTATCATTCCAACTTAACCTCAATGCTATTAATAATTAATATATTTTCATTTTATCAAGCATCGCTTCCGCTTTCTCTATTTCTTTAATTATAGGACTCGAATAATCTGTAGTATCATCAACAAACATCCTTACGCATCCTATAAAAGAGATATTATCCAAATTCTCCTCTAGTTTAGCCTTACCAATTGCATTTATAAATTTGCTATGAATAGTTTTTATTGCACCATTGTATTTGAGTTCTTTCGAATATTTTTTTTCTAAGTTGTCAATTACTAACTGGCATTGTTCTTCAAACTTTAATTTTGGACTTATTGCCATCCTTATTACCAACTTTCTTTATTCATTTACTCTCTATTTTAACAATTCTCCTACTAACTTTTCTGCTTTGTCCATTTCATCTAATAATGGATTATTATAATCACTATAGCTATCAAGGTATGCTCGTACACCACCTGATATATATAATTTTTCTTTGTTAATTTCATTATTTCTAATCAATTGCAATGCATTTGAATATCTTATATATATTAATTCCATTACTCCCTTTCTTTGATCTTCTTTATATTTTTCGTCAATTAATTTTAGAACTACTTTTAACTGTTCACACAATTTATCTTTATTAGTCATACTAACCCTCCCATTTAGATGGTACAACTCCTATGTCCTTAATCCCAATTTTTAGAGTTTCTCAGCAAGTTCTTTTATTTCTCCCAACAAATTCCACCAATCATACATGCTTTTCACTTCTTTAATATATATTTCACCAAGCCACCTAACGTCACATCTATTTAAAATGTTTTGCTTTATTTCTTGTGATTTTTCTTTACTCATATTTACATCTTGGAGTTGTTTTGTTAACCCTCTTAACTCATTAGCTTCGATTGTCTTATTGTTGTTATCTAAATATTTTGAAGCATCATTTAATTTTATTATTAAATCTGTTGTTAACAACTTTTATCCCCCCTCCTAACGCAACTACTATATGTAGTTTTTAGACCCTACTACATTATTTTTCTTTTAATATTTCATTATGACTTGTAATTCTATTCCATTTATACAATATTCAATATTCTCTCCATTATAACACCACGAAACTTTTGAGTTACTATATTCTAACTCCATATTTTTCTCCTTACTTCAATTTTTTTTGATGCTGCCATGTACTAAATCTACAAACTAAAAATAGGACCAATAGAAAATATTTATCTTAGCACATTATTAAAATCAATCATAATCTTTCTAAATAAATTCAATCTTTTTTCATCTAAATTTTTTGGTTCAATACTTACGTCATACTTATAGAAAAATCTATCAGCTATTTCCTTTTTCAATGACTGTAATTCATCCTTATCCGTATGATTTACGAGAAATTCTAGCCAATCTACTATTTCTTCCATGTGCCAAATAAGTATTTGCTCCTTAGAAACTTTAATCATTTCATTAACTGTGTCTTCTAATTCTTTTAATGTATATATTAATTCTTTATGCTCTTGCGTTGTTATAACTTCCATTTTACTCACTTTTATTCCATAAATTTCATTGAAGTAACTTCTATCCATGAATTTGTAATTATAGCTCATAGATTAGACATATTTATATCACATGAATGCATTGTTGGTCAACCTCAATTAGCTGTCAACCATAGCCCCCTTCTTAAGGACCTATTTTCATTTAACTAGGAACTTTATAACCATCTATAATAAAATGTCATAGTCCATTCACCAAGCTTTTGAAGTAACATCAAATTTAATCCTACGGTTAAACAAATCTTACCACTTTGGTCAGCATATTTAAACTCTTTAAATAGTAATTTAACTAATCTTAAATAAACAAATCTAATGAGTTGTTGTAATGGATGGAAAAATGATTTGGTAAAGGATATAAGAATTCTTTTGTATTAGACAGAAAAAGAAAACCATCATTTCTGACGATTCTCTCCTTCTTTATTCTTATTTTTCTTTCATATTCGCCCAAGTGGTTAACCCCTTCCGCGTTTGGAAGTGAAACGGACAAGCGCTGTTGCTAATATATAATTATTATATAAGATATCCATCTAATACACGTTTTATGTTTTCTTCGACTTTGTCCGGCTTTCCTCCGAATCTATCAACAGTATACTGGTCTATCCATTGTTTATCTCCACTTAATAAATCTTTCCAATTATTTAATAGTCCCGAAGAAATAGCTCTGAATTCTGATTCAATTTTACTAATAAAACCATTTGTTTCTCCATACTGGCTTCTATCTTTATCCGTAAATCTGCTGCAAATAAAATTTGTCATCCAATATGAAAATATATCCGTATTTATTTTGCATATATATTCTATATCTATGCCTTCCCTAGATATAGAAAATACAATCGCGCACTTGGAATTTACTAATGCAATTTTATCATTTTTAATACTTTTAACTTGATAGTTGTAATCTTTTATAATATCATTAAAAATCTTTTCTACTTCATCTTTATAATTCATCATTTACTTAATTCCCTTCGTAGGTATCATAAGTTTCGTAGCTGAATCAAAAACATATCCTTTACTTTTTCAAACAATCAGGTGCATCTTCTGTTTCCATCATTAATTTCACCGATACACCTACGCCAGCAACTACTGCACCTTTTCCTAGACCATATCCACCCTTTAACGACATTTCAGAAGGAAAGTCTCCCAATTTTATAAGTGCAAGTTACCAAGCCTAACAAATGATTTTCAGATGTTATTTTGAAATATATTAATCATAATTTTAGGTGCTAAATAGCTAATAGCTTTTACATATACTTACTCTCATATTATCATATTATCATAGAAGTTATTTTCTGATTGCATGCCATATATCCCCTTCATCATCAACTTATAACCATTATCTAATTGAAAATATTGTGCATCCATGTTATCTGCCATAATGGTATATGCAGTTGCCCCGATATCACCATATTTACCCAAAACAACATCATCAGCATTATTAGGTCCTTTTATAGCATTAAAAGAAATTTGTTCTGCTTCTTCTAATAAAAGTATAGCTTCATTTATCCCCGCACTACCTTCAATCACATATGAAGTAGAATATGCTATTACTTTTTCCTCCACATGAGATGATTTAATACATCCGCTCCTAAATTAACTAATCCTTTTCCTAAATCTACTGCTGTTAAGCCAGATATCTTCCCCCCTTATGCTTGAAAAACATAGTTATTAACATTTTCGATTCATTTTTAGAGTTTCTCAGCAAACATTTATTTCTTCAAGTAAATTCCACCATTTATACATGTTTTTCATTTCTTTTATAAATATACATTTATATAAGGTGATGTTATTTAACTATATTACAGCCTTCTATTTTACCAGTATCTACATTAATCAAATAGTTTCTACTATAAAAATCAGAAGCATACAAAATATTATCTTTTATACCCATTTGTTCATATGGAAGATTTTTCAGATTTGGATAAATCAAATTTAAATTTTCTGATTGCCATACTACTTTTCCAAACTTATCTATACAATAAATATTGTTAATATCATCTTTTGTAAAAGGAATACTCAAAAGAACTATTACTTTATCAAAATATTCTATAAAACTTCTTATATTAAAATTAAATTCTAATTTTATTGAATCACTAAATAAGATATTTTCTTTTATACTATACATGATTTTCTCCTATTTTAAATCTTATACTAATTGCAGAATCTCCACTTCTCGGGTCCTCATATGAAGCGATATTTGCCCAATCAAGTAAATATTCTATAGCTCCCGGCCTTATATTATCTGGCTCACCTAGTATAGATTTCATAAAATTATCTTGACTCTCTTTTATTAATTTCACTTTATAATTAGACCAATTTTCATAGTTATTAACTAGTTCTGGATTTGCATCATTTATTTGTATAGAACTTATTCTTTCCAGATTATTAAAAGCTACCATAATCCAACTATTGAATCCTTCAATTTGCACTGGACTTTTAAATCTAAATACTTTACTTTTATCGGTATATTTTCTTAATTTATTTCGAAATAATAATATAAATTCAGATTTAGTGATTGTATTATCTATATCTAAACCATCTATTTGGATTTTTGAATCTAGTCTATTCACAGCATTCACCTAATATCCCTTTCCACCCATTTCAATTATTTTTTCTGTAATCTTATCATAATCATCAAGAGGCATTTTGTGATTTTATTTGTTTATTACTTATACATGCTATTTATAAGTTTCATACTAAGAAAATAGTTACATTTTTTTTTTTACTGTCCCACTATATTCAATATTACTTTATCATTTTCTAGTAATGTTACAATTGATATCTTATTAAATACACTATTTTCTATTATAGAATTTGCATATATAGTTACTTTTCCTTCTACTCCTTTCGCAAACCTCTTTTCTAAAGTACACCATAGCTCATGAGCTTGTTATTTTTCTACTTTCTTATCTGGATCAAACAAATAAAGAGATTGAAATTCCTTTGCTGCTTTTGTTGATTCCATTGTGCCCTCTTCAATCTCAGTTTTATCAATTGGCATATATTTAAACCCTATACTACATTCATTAAATGCTATATCTCTATTCCACTCTATTGACCTTATATCATTTAGAATTTTATCTCTATTTTGCCTTACCCATTTTGCAGAACATCCCTTCCACATTTTATCATTTGGAGTATAAATAATATCTGCTTCCCCAACCATAGGTTCAATGTTAAAAACAATTTTTTCATCACCATTAATATAGCTTAAATATTTCCAACCCATTTTTATACTAATTCCATTTTCCATCTTAACCATATGTATCACCCCTATTCTATTTCAAGTATATCGCTTGAATAATCAATATTTTTTATATCTACCTCTACTAATTTAAATTCATTAGTATATATCCCTTTATGACCTTCTAGTCTCATTGCAGCAGAAACCCTTTTTATAATCTCATACCGTTGTGTCCTACTCAACTTAATCTCTAAACTCTGTGTTTTATCTAGTACTTTTTCTATTGATACCCATAATACCTCATCACGTACATCAGCAGTTGGTAAAGAAATTAAACAACTCATATCTTCATACTCAAGATTGTGCATTCCGTTTGTTCCAGCTTTAAATTTTTCTTCATACTTATTCATTCTCATCTCACCCACCTTATATTAATATGTTTTACATTTGTATTGCCTGCCAAATGATGTAACTCTGTTTTCCAAAACATTATATATAGCTTTATTTCTTCTAGAACATTTTTAGCAAATGCTGTGACCACGCCACTAGCACCGTCAGCCTACCTACTTGAGAGTGTATTCAATATTGCCTTGACTTTTTGTTCTGTTAGACCATATTCAGTATATAACCCGTCACCTTTACTTGCAACTTCCCCAACCTTAGAAACCGAGTTTTCTTTACTAAGTCCTTTAGTTAAAAGACCTCCCCCAAGCACATATGGAGTAGAATATGCAATACCTTTTTCTTCTACAGTATCTGATGTACTTTTTGCCGTTCCTTCTGCTCCTAAATCTACTGCTATTAAACCGAAATCCTTAACTAATTCAACGGTGCTATCCTATGCATTCGTGTATTTAAAATAAAGCTTACCTTCTTTATTACTATATTCATCATCCTTATTCTCATAGGAATCTACTTTTTTATAATATATATATTTATAATTTACTTAATGATATTATAAAGTCAAAAAATCACCTAATATATTATAATTAGGTGATTAAATGTTCTATTTTTCTATTTTTCTATTTTTCTATTTTTCTATTTTTCTATTTTTTTATAATTGTATTTATGCCATTAAAAATAGCATCTCTTAATATTTCAGAGTAACTGTTATATCCTTTTTCTAATTTTATTTTATCAAATACTTGTTTGACTTTACCATCAATAATAATTGTTAATCCTTCTACTGGTTCACTATTTTCATCTTTTTGAAATTTTTCACTTTGAATTGTTAAATAATTTTCACTCATTTGCTCCGCCTAAAATTTTTCTACTTCTTTATTATACACTTGTTTTATGACATCTACTCCATCTATTATCCAGTAAACCATGCTACGTGGGATATATCGTGTAAAATCCTCAATTTTACCAACCCATCCTTTTGATATATATTTTTCAAATCTAAGTGGTTCTGGATAGCAAGAATATAGTCTCTTTTTATCAAAATCAACGAATAATGAAGGTGAAAGTTCTAATATTGTTTCTTCAACATCTTTATTTTTAACTAAAACCATTAATTCACCATAATTTGTTTTATAGTCCTCAATATATTTTAAAAATATATTCGCGTTTTCTTCACTAACAATTGGCATATCAAATCGTTCTAAAAAATCATCTAATACCTCATAATTTATTCCATTTTCATTATAATCGTTAATCCATTTTACTTGATCTAATATCCATAATTCTTTATCTGTGACGTACCAGTTAAATTCACTATTAAAATTTACCCCTACAATTATATTTTCAGCATATTCTGGTTTGTTTTTCATATATTCCTCCAAGCTTTATAATAAATAACATAGTTAGTATAAATATTATATCTATTTTGTTGTTTTTCCATTAGTCCCGTATTCCTCAATCCATTCAACCCATGGAGATGGGAATTCATACGAAGTTCCAGGCGTTGAAGGATCTACAATTTTAGTTACTGTTTTTCCTTAATTTAATGGATTATTCTTATATCCCTTCTGAGGTATAGCACTTTCCTTTAAAAAGTCATCAAACCAATTTGGCACCTCAAATTCTACTATTCCAGCACCCTCGCCTCTAAAATTTTTAAAATGGTGTGCATGTTCTAAATCTCCAGTGCTTATATTTAAATTAGATGTTTTATTTGGTATACTTATTTTACCTTCATCACCTATACTAATCCTACTTCTACTTGCATTAGGTGGTGTTCCACCTTGAACCCTATAATATTTAACAGTAGCAGTATTATTTACTGCTACATCTACCTTTGTAACAACTTTCTCTACATCTACAACTTCCCCAACCTTAGAACCAGAACTGGCTTTACTAAGACCTTTAGTTAAAAGCACTCCTCCAAGCACATATGAAGTAAAATCTGCTATTCCTTTTTCCTCCACAGTATCTGATGCACTTTGTGCCATTCCTTCTGCAAGTATAACTGGATCTTTCAATACTGACGACACTGTTTTAACGTATCCTTTAATATCTTACATTTCATTTATGTACCTTTTACAATATTCTCGTTTCTCGCAATGTTTTTGCATAATATGAATAGAGTCAATGTTCCCTCTATTAGAAACATTGACTCTATTCATATTATGATATATATAATTTCTCTTAAAGTCATAGCTTACTACATTTTTAGAATTATTAAGTAATGGTTTATTAGTACAATCATATTAGTTAAATTAAATCTTTTAACTCATTTCTCATTATGTGTGTTTCTAAATCAGCTAATCTAACTGGAATTGGAAGCCTGCTCTCTTTATTTATTAATTTAGATACTATCTGAGTACAGGTCTCTAAATCAATGTAGTTACCACACGATATAAATATAGGTTTTACATTCTTCCTGGTTCTAAGTACTCTACCATATATTTCTTCATTTATCATAATATCATTATATGATCCTTCCTCATCTTCAGGCATATTAAAATCTACTCCATCAACTTTCAAGTAACTTTTAGCCACTCCTATTGTAGGTTTATTTAAGAAAAAGGATGCATGTGTAGCTATTCCCATGTGATTAAAATGTAAATATCCATTGCCATCAAATATAAATATATCTGGTTCTAATATCGATTTTTTCACAGTTTCAAGTATTAGTGGTAATTCTCTAAAAGCCAAAAATCCAGCTACATACGGTGTAGTTATTTTACCATAACAATACACTTTTTCGGCTACTTCTTTTGTTTTGTAATTAATTACTACAATACAACATACGCCATAATGTTCCTCTCCCTTTTCCCAATAAGCCAAATCTATTCCTGCACAAAAATTAACATCTTCTTCTTTAAAAGAATTCACTAACTTAATCTTGTTTGTTAAATTATTTTGAATAAATAAAAACTCTTCTTCTGATTTTGCTTCAAAGTTATGTATATTTCTAATATTCATTTTAATGTCTCCCGATCCTTTTACTCCAAGCCCTTTCTCTTTTTAAACTATTAATATCTTCTTCTGTTGGAGCTAGCTGTTCTTTAATTAATTTTCCTTCACAATCCCATTCCTTTAATTTCAAACAGAAACTTAATTCATACTCACCAACCGATTTTAAATTTCCATTTTCAAACCACACTTCTTTTTTACCTGTTATTCTTCCATACTCCATATATTGCCTACTTTTTATATTATTATTTTTGTAGAAGTTAGCATAGTCTCCATTTGGAAATCCCTCTCTATAAAATGAATAATATATTAATTGTCCGTTATTATACAGTTCATATGATAATCCAGTAAAAGGGTTCCCCCCCTCATCTGCAGGATTGTCTAAAATTCTATCACTACAATATTCACCCCATAGATTATCAAAATCAATTCCATTCTCAATTACATATTTTTTATCTAATATATCATTTTCCATATTTTAACACCTCTGGGAAATAATTTGATCCTATTGTTATATATTCACAATGTGGGCATTTCGCCATCGGAACACCCGCTGGTATTTTTCTACTAATTTTTCTAACACTTATTACATGTACCATGAAATCACATAACCTTGCATAATTTCTTGCTAACAAAGCCTCATTTAAAGCGTATACTTCAGCATGTGTATATACTCTTAAGTTAATCCTATTATTTATTTGTTCTGATGTCAACTTACCATATTTCCCTATTAAATAATCAATTCTACTTACATCAACAGCTTCCCCAGCCTTAGAAACAGAACTAGCTTTACTAAGTCCATTTCAATACTATTCATTTATTACATAAAAGTATTTATAGTTGTAATTAAATTACACATGATTTTCTCATTTCATTCATCTCTTTATCTGATATGTTTTTTAGTAATAGACCCCGAAATAACATATCTTTATCAAAAAAGACATATGTATCACTACTTACTACATAACCATTTAAATCACCATAGCTACCTTTATCAACAACATATATATTGTCTTTATATAAATTTATATTAAATATCCTTTTACATGTTTTTTCTGTATGATTTTCATCAAAATCATGGCTGTCTATTTGAATATTATGGTTTTCTAGTATGATATTTATATCTAAACTTTTCTTTATTATTTTTTCATTCTGTACAAAAAAGCTTACATATTCTATCATTTTATTTTTAGGATTAATTGCGAAATCTAGCGATGGCTTTATTTTATCTTCAAAATAATAATGATAATTTTGTCCTACTGATTTTGGATTAACGTTTATTTTAAATAATACTAAGTCTTCTCCCATCCCTTCAATTTGCCTCATATACTCAAGTTTTGAATCTTTAACTTCTATTATCACTTTAAATTACCTCCTATTGAATCACTGTACCACTTTTTTAAGTGTCCAGTCTACAGGTACCAGTTTAAAATAGAAATTCCTTATATCTTGTTCTATTTTTGTATTCTTTTAAAAATATCTTAGTTTCATTCATATTCTAGCAATGATTCCCAAAAGTCACCAGACACACTTAATCTATAAATCAAAATCTTTTTCATCGAGTTTATGGTCATAAACAAATCTATATATTTCTGATTTTAATAACTCCATATCTATTTTTTTACTAAATATAAATCCTCTTTTACCATTTACATTTTTTAATTGAGTTATTATTTCCCAATAATCCATTTCTTCTTCAAAATCATACAAACTCAATACTTTCCAAAGATTTTTTCCTGCTTTTTCAACATATACAATTACATTCTCACCATCAAATTCATCAATTATCAATCTAACTTTTTCCATTTTATCCTCCACATATTAATGTATTTGTATACTATTCTTAAAAAACAACATATTTATTTTGTTTCAATATCATATAGATGATAATATTTATCATACAAACCACAACAAGCATCCATACCAAGATTAGTGCTTGTTGTCTTTTCAATTACAGCATCCCATGAGCCATATTTTTCTAATGCCATTTTTGGTGTCATTCCTAATGAATTCTTATAAGTATCCAATACGCTTAGACTCTGGATTTGGTAAAAAGCCATATACAGAATCTTGATTTTCTATTATATCTTTCGCCGCCTTAGGATTATCCATAGGATTATTCTTATATGTAAATATA
>ERZ1463035.74-NODE-74-length-19785-cov-20.591992_pt1 | contig 19785 bp, 25 predicted proteins | sample MGYA00564486_ERZ1463035 | MGnify/ENA primary metagenome ERZ1463035 (study PRJEB39244, sample SAMEA3635149) | Helicobacter pylori | study: EMG produced TPA metagenomics assembly of PRJEB11511 data set (Assembly of a 5300-year-old Helicobacter pylori... | reverse complement strand
GCATAATTTACACCTTCTTCGTCAGTTTTAGGATTAAAAGTTTCTTTGATTTGCCCTTTATATCTATTATATAAATCTATAGCGTTTGTCCGTAAAGATGTTTCATCAACAAGCTCTTCATTTCCCCCATTAGCATATTCTTTATATTTTCTAGCTTTAATTAATGCTCCAGTTTTTAAACCTTCTTCATTAAGATTTACCCAGTCTTGAGGTCTTTGAAATACAAATGCTTGTGGTCCAAGTTTTTCAGCAGCTTCTTTGCCATCCTGATGACCGTGCTGTAAATAATTTTGCTGTTGTTGTTTTAGTTTAGCTATTTCAGCCATACTGTGCATAGAAGGATTTTTAACTACTTCTTTTAAGTAAGTATTAAAATCTGAAATTGACTTATCAGAAGCCATACCTCTAATAACATCAGGATTAGATTTTAAATCAACCTTTAATTCTTTAAGCTTTCTTCTTACATCAGGATTATATTTATAGTCGGGATTATTTCTTATAATCTCGCCCATCTGTTTAATCGTATTGTTTGCGTTGTTTTTTATAATATCATGATCGAATGAATTATCCGCATTCATGTAGTCAGTATCATCCTCAAATGCCTTTAATGAAGCTTCATTCTCAGCTTTAGCTCTTTGCATCTGCTGATTATGGAATCTTGCATCATTAATGCGTTCCGAATATTGCAAATCTTGCGCAAGCCCGTGTGCCATTCCCCATTCCATATTTTTGATATTTTAATTATGGTTTAAAGATATAAAATTTTATAACTCATTGGAAACAAAAAAGTAGGAATATTTAAGCTCCTACTTTTGATTAATTTATTTATTAATATTCGTAACCAGTCATACTTACTAATACATAGCCAACAGCAGTTGGCGTAACCGCTGCAAATCCTTGTACACTTATACCTATACCTGTAGCGGCTGAAAATTCCCAACCTTCATCTATTGTAGCCTCTTCTGAAGCGGTACTATTGGCGGTAGTTGGTGCGCCTGCTCCTACTAATAATGTAGCCGCAATAGGTGATGTTATAGCTACAACTCCAGCTGGCTGAAATCTTAACCTTACTATTCCATAACCAGATGTAGCAGTTGCTATATAAGTAGCAGCAAGCCTTGTAACTCTAAATGTTTTTCCAGCTGTAACTACTGCGGGGGTAGTTGTTTCTACTACTGTCGCAGAGCCTTTAGTCCCCGTTAAAGATTGTAACGTATCTGTAGCTGTTGATAATACAGGCATTAAAGTATAATAGTGAACTTGATTACGACCCGCATCTTTTAAATCTTGTGTTGTAATGCCGTTTGCTCCTTGTGTACCTTTAGTAATTGCTTGTTGAAAAGATTGTACTTTATTTGTTACACCGTCTGTAGTTTGGTCTATACTTACCCTACCTATAACGTTTGTGCCTGCTGGCAAAGCTACATCTGAAGCTAAAACTGTAGGCGCAGAATTTGCCCCTGTCGATTGCCCATTTGGATTATTTGGATTATATGACATGTATATATTATATTACGAACCAATTAGTGTTATCAGAAATTAAATCTATTGACGAGTTTTGTCTTAATGTTAATCTAGTAGAACCGTCACCTGTTTGAGTAGACGTAAAAGCTATTGTTATTACGCCCGCACCATTATTTTTTAAAGTATATTTACTTTTATTGTTTATTGCGGTAGGTTGCGTATAAGTAAATGTACCTGAGCATAAATAAATATAGTTTGTATTAGGCACATAAACTCCAACTGTTTCTGTAGATTTGATTAAAATAACTGTTTGAAATTCTCCAATTCCATCATCAACAAAAATATCTTTGTCGTAAGAAACGCCATTAAAAACTCTAACCCTATGTAACATTTTTAGTTAAATTTAAAAATAATTATTGGCATTGAGAACAAGTAGACTTTTCGATAATTTCATAATTCAAATTTTGATTCCTAAGCTCCATAGCTATTTGAGTCATCTCTGTAGCAGAAGAAGAACACTTATAGAAGTATCTTGTAGTTCCATTAGAACCACCGTCCATTACAAATACACATTTAACAGATGTAGCTGTTGCTGGAGCTGTTGTAGATTTTTTACAATTAGTAAATGATACTGCGATTGCGATTATTAAGATTACTTTTTTCATGGTTTCTATTTTTTAGTTGATTTATATAGTTGTACGAATACTTTTTAAAAAGGTTGCATTTATTTTAAACATTTGTTTTACCTATTTCACTCGTCCATCTATTTCTCTCAGAATCAGCTTGGTTCTCATTATTCAATTCTTTGTTATATCTGTAAACTCCGATTGTATTTTGCAACCCTGCACCTATTAATTCACTACCCGCTTGTTGTTTTTGTTGAAATGCTCCTAATGCGTCTAAGTAAGCTTGTCTTCTATTAGCAGATAAAGTATTTGCTCTGTTAGCTACTTGCTCATCTGCATATTGTTGTTTCTGCATTCTTAATTGTTGGTCCGCGGATGTTAATCCTAATTTATTAGCCCATCCTTGGTTAATAGCTTGTCTTTCTTGGTTAAAAGCAGTACTAGCATTGCCTCCAGCAAAGTTTCTTGCACTAAATCTTGCATCACTTAATGAGTTTTGATTTTCGTTATTAAGCATAGCCATTTGCTCAGGAGTATATCCGTAACCAGCTTGACCTTGCGCTCTATTAACGTTACCATTATAAGTAGCATCTAATACAGCTTTATCAATAGGAAGAGTACTTCCTTGTAACATATTAATACCCATAGATGTTTGCATAGGTCCAATCGCCATAGTAGGGTCTATATTACCTAATGCGCTTAATATACCACTTCCCTTTCTTTTATTATTAGCATACGTTGTAGGTAATGTTTGTGGCAATGAAGCATTTAAAGCTTTAGCATCAGCATTACGCTTGTCTTCACTTGCAGTTACTTTAGCTCTTTCGTTAGGACTTAATTTATCTCCAGGAACAACAACTTCATCACCTGCACCGTTATCTGCTACTTGAGGAGGCGTGTAACCATTAGATTTTGACTTATTAACTTTTGGCGCTCTTAAAGATTGACTTGGATTATTTGTAATTGCTGTTGTTTTATTGGTAGACGGATTATTAGAAGCATTATCTTTTCCATTAATAAAAGATTGTTTATCGTTTATTTCATTTAATAAGTCATCAGCCTCTTTTTTTCTATCAGGATTATTTTTTATATAATCATAATGATTTTGTAATGATGGTAATTTTGTAGCAAAATCTTTTTTCTGTTCTTCGAAATATTGATTAGTAAAATCGCTTTGCCCTTTTTCATTTAAGGTTAAATTATTACTTATCCATTTCTGTCCATCCCATGTTAAAAAACCTGTATCGGATTGACTTGATTTAACTTTAGAGCCTACTTTTATTTTCCCTCCATCTCCATAACTTTTAATCTTACCACCTTTAGCTTTACCATCTTCTTCTTTCTCTGCATTCGGAGCCAAACTTTCTAAATTAACTCCAATAGATTCTAAGTATTCATTCTCCTCTGGCGTAAACAAATGTTCTCCATTAGATAATTTAACTTCTTCACCTTCTTTTTGATTAACATTAGCTTTCTTATTAGGAACTTTTAAATATAGTTTTCTAATACCTTTAGCCAAGTCTGCATTTTCAGCAGGTACTACAAAAGAACCTTCTTCTACTTTAGCGTGAATACTATCAGATTTACCAGTTCCTTTACCTTCTATCTTGCCTCCATCCGCTTTACCTTGTATCATCTTAGGAAATGTAATCATATCTTTATTTCCTTGAGAAGACATGTGTTGTTTCATTGAATCTACACGCTGTTTATCATACTTGTTTAAAGTATCATATCCTTTACCTGACATAGCTACTTCCATAACTTTATCATTAGTAATAGTAGGCTTAATGCTTCCTCCCTCCGCACACATTTGTTTAATCTTACTAACTAAACCTCCACCTTTATACCCTGTAGGATTAATAGATTGAAGGTTTCCGCCACTATCAAATTTAGCAGAGTTAATATCATATACATCTTTAGTTTGACCACCGAAATTACCAGCGTCTCTGTTAGCCATAGCTTGCTTAATTTTAGACTCAGTATTTTGTTTTCTATACACGTCTAACTTAGCCTGTTTATCAGCTTCTTTTTGTTTTTGTCTATCATCATAACTAAGGTAATCATTTAATCTTCCAGAAGCCCCCATACTTAAAGTATTTAATAAAGCATCTCCATAATTGCCTTTACTTACATCATTAATTACGGTAGTATGCAATGGAGTAAAAAGATTATTAAGAACCTCATTATCCTTACCTTGGACGTTGCCATTAGAGTCTGTAGGTAAGGCACTTTTAGCTAAACTTGATGCTGCTAATCCAGCAGCGTAATATTGTCCGCCAACAGGTATAGAACTAAGAGTTGAATCTACTGCTCCGTTAACAGCTCCGGCATCCGCCTTACGCTTCTGCTCTCCTCGTAATTGTTTATTTGCTCCTAAGCTAGCCGCTAGCGCAGTAGCTGTCCCAGCATATCCACTTATACTTGATGCATTTAACATACCATTTCCCTTACCTTTATCTCCTTGATTAACTTGAGAAGATTGTTGTCCTTGATTATTAGTAGCGTTTCCAGTTGGAGTAAATGTTGCTCCATTAGGTTGAATTATACCTTGTCCGCTAATTGGCTGATCCGGATTATATTCTCCTTCTACTCCACCAGGAGGCGTTCCGTTAAAATATCCTTTTACCGTACCACCTTTTTTAAATTTAGGCATAGTTTGATACATTTTGCCAACTTCTTTTGCTGGCAATTTAGGAGCGTTAATATCTTGTATTCCTGTATTAGCCTGAGGTATTTCTACTCCTTTATCATCATATTTTTTAGGTATAAAAGCATCTGAATTACCTGCTACATTATTTTGTATTCCACTTGCTCCTTTTACAATAGCTGTTCCGCCACTCCCTGAATTTTTAGTATGCATAACTCCTGGTAGCGTAAAGTTATTAACTTGACCTTCAGCCATTTTATTAACACCGCTATCTTTTGGAGACATTATCCTAGATATACCTCCTACATTAGCGCCACTATTCAAATATGAATTAGGAACAACCGAAGGAACAAAATTACCTTTAGCATCAAAAGATTTAGTTAAATCATTATTAAGCTCTTGCGCATCTTGACCATTTGATGGCTTAGCTTCAAAATACCTTGTAGTTGCCTTATTAGTATAATTACCATTAGCATCAGTGTATCTGTAAGCTGTATAGTGTTGATTAGAATTAGTTGGGTCTATCTGTCTATGAATATCTACCGAGCCATATAAAGGACTATCCGCAGACTTAATTTCTGGCTTAGGCTCATCATTAAACATAGTAACCTCGTCATCAGTAATTTTAGGTAACTTATCTCTAAATTTAGGAACTATTCGTGGAGGTCTTGCATTATTTGGATTGCCACTATTTGTCTTAACAGGAGTTATTACAGCCTTAGGTTTAGGAGTTTCATCATCATTATAACCTGGTTTACTAGTCGCTACACCATACACTTTATGCCCAAGTTCATTAATTCTCCTAAATTCAAAACCTTTAGGTATTTCATTTACTCTTCTAGGTTCTTTTGGTCCATCTTGCTTTGCCATGTTTTTTAATTTATACAAGCAAATGTATAAAAAATATAGGCATCTTAAACTATCCTTTATCTAAAACTTTAAAGAAGTCTATAAAGAAACTTGTATCTTGGAATGAATCTGTAAACTTACCTAAGTTTCCTATCTCGATATATTTAAACTTAACTCTATGAATCTTATTGTAAGTCTTTTGAGTTAGTTCAAATTCGCAGTAGTTTTCTTTATCGCAAAATATCTGCCTAAACTCTTCCTTAGTTCCATCCTCAAATACTAAGTAAATAGACATTCCTTTTACGTTTAAACTTAATGGCATAATGCCAAATAACACCGCCGAAACTACATCTTTGTTTATACTATCAGATTTAATGCTAAGAAATACATCTTCTTTTTTAGGTTTATTAAAATTAAACAATAATGAGTAGCTTGGGAATCTTGATGTCTTTATTTGATTAATGTCATAGTCAAATCCGCTTACTCTATCTACTGACATTTGAGCAAAAACACAACTACTTAATAGTAATAAAGAAATAACTGCTAATAATACTTTAATTGATTTCATGATTTCTAAGTTTTAGGTTAGTTAATAATATACTTGTACGATAGTTATTCATAAAAGGTTACAATATAATTCAACTTTGAATTAAAAATTATCTTTTTGTTACAAAGAATGTCTTAATAAATTGACTTACTTTCTGTACATTCTTAGCGGTAGTAGGATTAGTAGCATAATTATTATATGTAAACTTTATTCTTACATAGTAATCTGTTAATCTACCTTTCAATTTATCAATAGGTAAAGAGCTAAACCATGCGCCGTCAATGAATCTATAATTTCTACTTGATGGAGATATGTTTAAATCCGCACTTGATTGATTATCCGTAAAGCATTCTACACTATTCCAATTAGGTCCAATAGCTTTAAATTGAATATTCTGAGGCGTAACAGCTAAGTCTTTATTGCTCTTAATAGCTAATTCTAATTCGTGGTTATAAACTTTGCCATAAAACTTGCAAATCTGAGTGCCAAAGTTTTGAATATAAATTTGATTTTGGCTATTAATTTTTAACCAATAAGTACTACTTGCAAATAAAGGATTAGTATTAGCTACTGGAGGTGGATAACTTGCTATTGTAACCGGACTAATACACACATATTCTCCTTCTCCTAAATTATCTGTCCCTGACGAAGACTTAATAACATCTCCTATTTTAAAATCAGTAGACGGCATTTGAACACCATAATAAATATAATTCTTAGAGTTATTAACGCTTAACATTAAATCATTATGATTATGGTATATCGCAGGCATAAAGTCATAGAATCCTACAATTGCATTTAATACATGAGAATAACCTATCGTAAAGTCTTTTGATTCAATAGTAGTATAACTATTAGGGTCTATCGTGAAATCATCTTTAAACGAATATTTAAAAGTTAAATAAGACATTTTAAATTTAGGGTCATAAGAACCCGTAATGCCATATCCTAATAAGGGTATTTCTGGAATCTTATAATTATTTGTATTATAAATACTGCCACCTGAATTTGGATAAGCGGTACCCTCATTAAATTCTGAGTTAAAATAAGATTGTAACCCTTTAACTAAAGAAATTTCTTGTATCTCTCCACTCATTCCCATAATACATAACGCTCTATTACGCATATCAAACCACATAAATCCAAACTCTGTTTGAGTTAATCCAAATTGATGTTGATTGCCATAAAAAGATGTAATAGGGTCGAATCTATCTATCACTCCACCAGTACCTATCGTTGTAGATGCGCCACCTGTAGCTCCTAATAATTGCCTTTCTAATACGGGAACCGAGTTAATAGCTTTATTCTGCCATACTAAGACTCTATTGTCTTTAGAGCGTATATTATTAATCTCTCCATATCTACTATCTAAGTCAATAAAATCTGCGGTTAAGAACTTTCTAAAAGAATCTATTGTTTCACCCAAATATTTCTTTCCAGCAAATCTTGCCCTTGATTCAAATTTAGATACAAAAGCGTATTTTGTAGGTAGTGCTGGATATAATATAGCAGAGCCTTCAGAGCTATAACTTTTATTATAAGAATATCCTTCAGGATAGCCCGTTCCTCCTTGAGCATAGGCCATAACTCCTGTTGGATACATAGACTTAGCTGAAATCTTTAATCCTGCCCTTAAATTATAATTTACATTACATTCACAAGGAAAATAAATACCTACAGATAATGGTTCTCCTACTCCTTGTAAATTATTATAAAGTCCATATCCAATGTCTATTAAAGATAAATAACAGTCTCCTCCAAACACTTCTATGTTATTAAAAGTATATTTATTCTGGCCTACATAAGTACCCGAAGCATAAGTTCCATTTAACGTATTTGCTAAAGTAAAAGCATCTATTTTCTGATAATGGCCAGTAGACATATATAGTGTTCCTGCTATTGCGGAATTTGACTGTCCGCCATACTGAGATGACTTATCTGCTCCAGTTACACAATTAGCTATTATCTTATTATCATTGTATCTTAGTGAATCATCTCCGTAACCACCAGTTGTACTATAATGATTTAACTGAGCTGACTTAAATATTATTTTTCTACACCCACTTGAATAACTACCGTTTGGATTACCTAATGGGAATCCAACACCTCCAGAACACACATGATTTGGCTCACTATTTAAAAATACTGGAAACCCAACAGAGCGCTTATTAATATAAGTTGTTCCCGGAGCATCTACGTCAAAAAGAACATCTTCTTCATTTAATCTTCTAAAGCCTTCTCCTTCTGATGAAGTAATTTCAAATGTTCTTGGTGAATAAATGTCGGTTCCAGTTCCTCCAGACAGAGTAAACATCTTCGTAAGCATAAAAGAAGGGTTTGAAGATGAACGTAAATCACTTCCATTTAACCAAAAAGCTTCTTCCATTTTGCCACCTATGTTTCCATAAGGTTTTTCATTATAAGGAGAAATAAATGTGCCTCCAGGTAAATTAGACACCAAGTCATCTGGACATATATATGAATATAAATTACTGTACAAAGAAAATGCATTTATATTTCCTCCAGGAGAAACTGCTACTGGCATAATTTGTTTATTAGTAGATACGCTAAAGTCAAGCATATTTTGCATTACTAATCCTTGAGTAATAATCCTAGCATCTCTTTTTGCTCTTACTATACTAAATCCATCTATCTTATCAATTATTTCTTGAGGTATATCTAATGCTGATATATTTATTGCCGATGCATTTAATACAAAATTACTTTCTGATGATGGATTATTATAACTATACGATTGTAGTAATCCGCCCTTAGCTGGAATACTCATAAAATCAAAATCTTTCAAATATTTAACATAGAATGGATTACCCTTCTTATCAAAGAATAAAATGCCAAACCTATATCTTTCACTACTCCAATATCCTAAATTATGTGAAGATACAGCAGGGTCTTTATAATTCCAAAATGCAGTAGTTAATTCAATAGCATCTTCTACTCTTTTGCCAGTTAAAAAAGACGTGAATTTATTCTTTGTCGTACATGGTCTTACTGCTCCCGCATTAGTAAAATTTATTGTGCTATTTGCGGACAATATAGTTATAACATCACCCTTAAAATATTGAGTTCCTTGATAAAAAACTGTATCTGTATTATCTCCAACTGTAACTAACCACCTTGTATATGGACGACAGCCAAATGCTGGTGGATTTGTATTAGGAATTGGACTAACATCAAATGCCGTGTCTACATTGTTACAATGAGTTGTATCTCCATGCTCCATCATTCTATACGGAAATTGACTCATAGTAACTCCGCTTAAATCTAAATCAAACTCATCTCTTTCAGTTAAGTTCCCAATTAAATTATAGTTTTTATCTGTAGTTAAAGTTTTAACTTTCAGTATGCTTGCTGGAAACAACGTTAAATCACTTACGCTTACATCTCCTAAATTTACATTACCAATATCTTCTATTATCATAGAAGACCCAGTAATTAAAGACTTATTGACTATACTTATAGTTGTAGGTATATCATTTATATTATCATACTCTGCGCAACATAATTCTATTGTATCAAAATTAGTATCAATATTATCTACTTTTACTTTTATAGATTTCTTACTACTAACTAGGCCTGTATTATTTCCTCCACCAACAGTATCTTTATATTTATTACCAGTTAAATATGATGCGAAATTATCTGTTTCAGCGGATATTGGAAAACTTGGATAACTCCAGCTAGACTGAGCTCCTTCTGTAGATAGTGATAATCTATAAAAATAAACACTAGCTCCACATTTCTTATTCCCTGTCCCGTAAGATGAAAATGAAATATCTCCTAATAGCCTGTTAGGAGTCCATGATAATAAATTAATATCAAAATATTCTATTACTTTAACTGACCCAGCAAAATTCGCATAGGAAGTTGTAGTTGCTGTAAATATATTATCTACTATTAATATTGACGGCTTTGTCGGTCCATATAATGTACCTGTTCCAGCAGGATGCTCTACAACTCCACTCAATACCATATATTTTTTACCGACCTGTAAAGATGTAGTATTTATATAATTAGTATAAATATTATTGCCAAAGTTAAATACCTTTGGCTCATTATTATTATCTGTAAAATAAGTTCTTTTAATACTATCATTTTCTTTAAAAGACATACTTTCTATTTGATGTTTTTTAGAAAATTTTAATCCACTATGGTGGTAATAAGGCGTATATGTAGCTGCAAAATCTCCATTACCTCTACTAAATTTAATCAATCCTATTTCTCCATATCCGCCACCATCAGAAGAATCGTTTGTATGAAACACTACTAAATCATCTATAAATGAACTAAATCCTATAGACATTGGAATATCATCACTTATTAAATTAGGAAAAGGAGGTGTACTGGCAGAATATCTTGACGGTAATGTTAGTATATTTCTATTACCATTAGACATTTCAATAGTATAGTGGTTGCCATCATAAGAGATAAGCATGCCATTCTTCATGTTACGATAAGTACCATCCGGCTGTAACATAAAAGAACTATCTTGATGAAGTCCCTTTTCAAACGTATTAATAACTGAATCTGCCATAAGTATTGTTTATATTCATTCCTACAAATAATCCGCGACCAGAATATGGATCGTGCCATAATCTCGCTATCTCTTCTCTCTCTGTTTCTGTTAATTCGCTATCTAAAGCTCTTGAGTGAGCGCATAATCTATCCCATTGATTATAATACCATTGTACCATCTTCATATCCTTTTGTCTCAAAAAGTATTTATAAAGTATGTGGCTTGTTATGGCTTCAATGTGATTTTCTCCAACCTTCATAAATCCATCACAATCTACCGCGTATCCTATAAATTCAATAGTAACTTTACCTTGCTTTGGATTAACCTCAAATATTATTTTATTATTTTGGTAACCATAAGGAATAATCCCAGCGCCAGTTGTTGTTTCGGAACTTGCCGAATCTACTATTAGAAATGTATTACTTGTACTTTGAGATAATTGAACAATAGGATTACTAAATACCTTAGAAAATATACTTCCTACATTCTCACTATGACTCCCTAAGATAGCTCCTTCGACCTTAACACAATTATCTGGCAATTCAGCTAATCCATTACAAATGTCTAATATAGCCCATTGTCTTTCATATTGATAATAACTACCAATTTCTTTTTCCGCTTCATAAGCCCATGTCATAAACATAGGCAAATGCTTATTATGGTCTAATCCAGCCAAATCAATAGCGTTTATAATTGGATTCTTTATTGATATTAATTTATTAATAGACATGCGTTCTTGTAATTAATTTTCCTTTTAATATTCCTTCTTGAACAGCCTTAGTTAAATTCCTATGAGGCTCAAAATATAATCTTTCTTTACTCTTTAATCTTGTAGATTCAAATACAATATCGTAAATATACTCAGATGTACTTAAATTCATATTAGCCTCCGTAACCCTTCCTCCTTTAAACATTAATCCTTTTTCAAGTAATGCCATCACTTTTTTATTTTCTATCGTCTTAGTGGCTTTTATCCACATCTTTGACTGATTATCTATGTTTACTACCTGCCCTAATTCTAAGTTATTAACAATCTCCTCCTCTATATATGCGCTCCAAATTTTATTAATCTCAGGAGTAGTTATTCTTTGTTTAAACTTAGATTTATACATTTTTTTTATTTGGAAATGTAACCTCTCAGTTGTCCACTTATTTTTAATTTGAGGCGCTATCTTCTTCATTGTCCTTTTAATGCGTCATCTACAGAATCATTTACCACATCCGCCACTTCCGATTGCTCTATTTTAAGCTCAGTAGATAATATAGAAATAACTATCTGTCTTGCCATGTGAACGGAAACTGGATAAGGGTCGTTTTCAGTCATTGCCACTTCGTAATTAGTATAAAATAATTGACTTGTACCGCTTGCTATAAACGTAGTAATACCTACCAGTCCTGTAAATATATCTTCTGGTAAATAAGTAACTCCATTATAAACCAAAGAACCCGTAACTCCCTTTACGGTATATAAATACCCTGTTTTAACACCTCCACTAATGATAGGCAAAGTCTTTTTAATCATTAATCCATCTATACTTGCAGGAATGCCTATAAATCTTAATTTAGGCTCTATCTTATTAATATAAATAGAAGTTCCAAATCTTTGGTAATAAGCAAACTTACTCCTTACGTGTTCTTTAGGAATCATCTTCCATATCTCTATAGATTCACGGGTATAAGAAGTCTTACCGCAGGCAGATATAACCTTTAAGCCTAAGTCCAAATTACCATCACCTAATGTAGTTAAGCTAATAACTTCTGGTATTTCAGCTTTAGATATATCGCATTCGCAGAAATCAACTAATGGGTCATCCGCGAAATTCACTCTTGTTAAATCATAAATGCCAAAGTCTATAAGCCAATTTTGGTCAATAACACGAGTAATATTGTATTCTTTTAATATCTCAGATACCCTAACTTGGTCAATTAAATAAGCTAAATAATCCTCGTCAATACGAGATTCATCAGTTCTTGAGAATCTTTCCGCTAATATAAATATAGCATCTACTATCTTTTTACGGGTTATAGCCATTAGCTGTAATTTTAGATTCAAATATACTTATAAAATAAACTGTTTCTAATTCAATTTTGAGTTATTTTTTAATATAATTCAATATTTTTGTAACCTTTTAAAATAACTTTCGTTAAACTATATAATTAATCCAAAAACACACAAAGAAATGAAATACGTCGGAAAACTATATGGGAAATTAGGCAATAAGTACTTTGATACAAGTCATACAAGTGATGACTACGACCTACTTACTGAATCCCTCAAAGAATCTACTGAATTAGCCTCTAAACTTCAATTAGAAAATATTAATCTAATGGCTGAAAACGCGAGTTTACAATTTAGAATGATTGAATTAATCCAAAAACACAAAAAGAAATGATAGGATGGCTTGAAAATTCGCACAAATTAGTTAATATAGAAGATTATGATTTACTTACAAAATCGCTCTCAGAAGCTAACAAACAAAACTTTCAACTATTGCAGGATAAGGTTAAGTTGGAAGGTGAGATAATAGACTTGAAAATTGACTTACAACACTATAAAAAAGTAGCTCAGGATATGAGTAAATTTTAAACAAACAACTTAAAAAATAAAGATGATGCATATAAACAATATACCTTTAATATTTTGTCGATTAACAATCTACTCAGGATTAAATTATAAATGGATAGTTAGACTTAATTTTAAAAAACGAGAGCCTATATTTTTACATATTTTAAAAAGAAAAAACAATTAAAAAATAAATAAATGAAAAAAGTAGTAATATCAAAAGAAGATATATAATTAATTAAATTTATAAATAGGTGTAAACTAACCAGCCAAACGGCTACTAAAAAATAAGGGAATGGCAACAATATATAAAGTTGAAATAGTATCTCATTGGACGGATTACACAAAAGAACAACTTAAAATAATTCTTGAACGTGCTATTAAAAAAGATAAAGCATTAAATAAGTATAAAAATGAAATCACATTAGAAATAACAGAAAGAATTTAAACCCATGAACTACCCATACACATCAATAAAACTAATAGACGGTGAGATAAAAACCGTTGTTAATAAGGAGGCTAAGCCTAATGTTATGATTAACCATCCTAATTATAATGATATAATGATGCTCTGGCAAAAAAACCATGAAGTATTTAAGTTTGCTAATCCACATGAAGAGGGTAATATAATAAGATGTATAGGAGGCATGAATCCTAAAATAAAATACGCTATAGAAGTTACCTGCATCAAAGTTAAATCATTCTTTGATGATGAAAATAAACAACATTCATTTGCTTATTTTAAAGACGATGATAAGGAAAGTATTATAACTTCAATAACTCAAAGAATTAAAGATGAACAACGAAAGCACTCTTCTAATATTGAAAACTGGCATGAAATAGCATCACGTAAAATATATTCAAGTTTTAACATCACTAAAAAATCACACGAAAATGAGCAATAAAACAAAAGAGGAAATACTAAGAGAATGTTTAGGCGAAAATAGTATTGATAATCAGAAAATAAGATATTCTGTATATGAAGCCATGGAAGAATATGCTATTCAATCTCAAGAAACATTAACCGCTAGAATAGTTGAACTTGAAAAAGAATTAACATCTTATCGTTCTTTACTTGATGATTGCTCTGATGAAAATAAAGAAATAAAACAAAAAATAGAATCCCTCACTAATTTATCAGTAATGGAGCTTAGTTGTAAGGAGGATGATTATGAAATTCCACTTATAGGTGATAATGTAATGGTTTGTGGAGAATTAGAAACCACTATAATTAGAATAGAGAATGATAAATATTATTTCTTAGATAATGAAAATATTGAAAAATGGGATACATTAAATGCAATTGAATTAATCCATAAAAAACCCTAACAAAATGGGAAAAACAGCAATAATTATTTACAATGAAATAATGAATGAATGCCCTAAAATAGATACATCTACTCCATTTAAACAATATTTAACAGCTAATAAATTTAATAAGATAACTTCTTTAATATCATTTGAAGAAATGGTTTGGTTTAAATGTAATCCTAATAAAGAATTGGCAAATGAAGTTATGGATATTGCATCTAAAGAAATACTACACAAACAAATTTAATAATAAATAGGATGGAAAATATATTAAAATGGGTTCCAATAGTAGGTACTATATTTACTAATTACCAATCAGAAAAAAATAATTATAAATATTTAATATATCAATCAATATGTACGCTATATTATATATCATTAATGATGTATTTTATAATAACTAATTAACCCCCTAAAAACAGCGTAGTCGCTTAAATTACTTAAACAATCAATTAAAATTAGAAATATGAAAACTATAACAAACGAAATTAAAGCAAAAATACTATTTCAATATATAGGAGCTGACTGTGAGTATAAATGGGACAGAGAGCCTGATATTTTATTGTTAGGAAAATTAACTCTTAAAATATTAGAAAGTATGTACTATGATGATAAAATAATAACTCATTGTTGCGTTAAATTAAAGCCACTATCACAAATAAGTGATGAAGATGCGATTGAAGTGGCTAAATATAGATATAAAGACCCTAAATATATGACTTTTTTGAATATCGGAAAAAGCATCATTAGAGATTATCTGAATAGAGGATTAGCTGATAACAATGGCATGTTTTGTTTAGAATTATTTGAAATAGATTATTTACGCTCAAAAGGTTACGCCTTACCATACTTATATTATTCAATAGATGATTTAGTAAAATTAGGAGTTTACAAACTTATATAAAAAAATACAACAATGAAAAGAAGTAAGCGCATAGAATTAACAGAAAATACGATTAAATATTTAGCTAAAAAAGCAATTGACGAAGGAACAAGTTTTAAACCTTATGTAGAATCTATTTTGGAAAGTTTAGCCAATACACGGTCTGGCAATCGCAAAATCACTTCAAAAGAAAAATAGCGCTCACCGTTGTTAATACAGCCCCAAATATAACAGCTATTTTAGTGCGCTTTTGTTTTTTGACTTCTTTTTTCAGAATGTCGTTAACTGATTTTTGCCAATTATCATGCTCTTGCACTTCGTTAATTATATCGGATTGTTTACGAATTATTGACTGATCCATTTGCATAATAGTTTTATCCGTAGCTATTGTAACACTATCCGATTGAATTACACTATCGCAACTATTAACGGTAGCATCATAGTACTTTAATACTTCGATAGTATCGCATATATGATGTGTAATTAACTCACGGTTACTTTGCTTTAACGCTAAATACTTCGCCTTATGTATTTGCCCTATCGAATCAAAGATGCGTGCATTGTCTTGTAATAGCTTAACCTGTCCTTTAAGTAGTTTAACCGAATCTAAGTTAATAGTTATAATTTTAGTATCTGGTTCCTTAGGCATTATAGGCGCTTTGCTATCGCATTTATAGCATAGCAAAATGAATATAATTAAACCCATTAAAAGGGTTATGTAGGGTCTTATTTTTTCGTACATGGGTAAAATATAACGTTAATTGATATTAATAGATTTGCTCCAAATGCGTAGTAAATGTTTTTGTTTTTCATACCACAAAGTTAAATAAAAAAACCCAAACTATAAAATAATTTGGGTTTAATTCAGAAGTTTAACCCCTGACTAAATTAAAAAAACTGTGGTATACTTCAAATATATTACTTATTTTCTAAATAAACTATTTATTTTCAGTTACTTCAATTGTCGATGTTGGAGTTTCCTCTGTTATAACCGCCTTTGGCTTTTCGTTAAATATTTGTTTTGTTTGATAACCAGCATAAATCATTTGAGCGGTATATATTGCAACCGCTGCGATATAGTCCATTTTATCATGCTTTAATAGATAATGAATTGAAATATCCAATGCAATATTTGCATTTAAGAAAATCATAAAACGCTCTATTCTTTTAGAGCTAAAAAATGAAGGTTGGTCTGAAAAAGTTAATACGATTTGTAACAAAAACCATTTAACGTATTCCCATTTAGTTTTTAGTTTAGGCATCATAATGAATTTGCTAAAGGGGTTTTAATTTTTAATAAATATTCTCTGTATTTCTTTTGAGCCGTTGGATCATTTGAAGCCCAAGCTCCTGTATCACCTCCTTTAGCTTTTAACCTTTCGGCTACCGTAATCATAGAGGCATCCAAATTAGGAAACTTAATAAACTTTCTTTCGCCTCTCGACTTCATCATTAAGCTGTCATTTTCAAATTGCTTATAAATTCCTATTGGCGCATATTCTGGGTGTTGTTTCCAAAACGAGGATAAAGAACTCCATCCGTAAGGCATAGTTTCAACTGTCGCTTCCATTCCTGGCGAAAAGCAAATTAAGAAATTACCACTTTTAAAATGCTTTGTTTCATTTCTAAAAAGTGATTCAACTTTAATAGCCATTTCTTTACCGTAAAGAATTGCTACTTTTTTTAATGATGCTAAAATTTCGATGTCTGTCATTGTTTTTAATTTTTTAAATAAGTAATTATGCCTACGTTCTGTTATCAATTATAAGTGAAAAAATTTAGGTAAAACATGATCCATAATCCAAAACGTCAAACCGCCTATTACTGCTATTAACCAGTTACCTACTTTTTTAAAAAATTTATGAAACCGACCTTTAATCTCCTCTTCTTTTTGAAGTATCGTTAAAGCCTCCCTAACCTCCCTGTTTATAATTTCCTGATTTTTTAAAATCTGAATTATACCTATCTGGTCGAATTGTTGGTTTCCTGTTACTTTTTCAACTAACTTTTGCACTAACTCGTCAAGTTTTTCTACAATAGGCTCCATCCTATTTTGCGAGCTTTGCATATTATTAATGCCTTGAGCCATGTTTCCAGTTAAGTGCTTCATCTCTCTGTATTGAGTAGATAAAACATTCATGTCTGATTTTACAGAAGCTAAATCATTACTAAGGTTTGTTACTTCCGCTGTTGACATACTTATAAAGTGCTGTTATTATTGTTGCTAAAATCATTATACTATCTCCAATTAATTTAAAATCAGTTTCATTAAATATAAATCTATCAATCACATCAGAAACACAAAAACCAATACCGATAGTAAGTATCATTTTACTAAATTTAGTTTGCTCTAATAAGCTACAAATAGAAAACAAAGCAATTACTAAAGCATAAATATTATATCTAATAGCCGTACATCCATCATAATTTATAGAGTATGGCAATATGTAATTTGCAATATTATAATTTAAAGCAAATAATAATACTGAAAATACTGATAATATATTTATTATTAATTTCATGACTGCGGTCTTGGTGGTGGGTTTGGATTAATTGTATCAGTTTGTTTAATTACCATCTGATTTTTAACCTCAATTAATCTTCCATATTTTTTAAGTACTTCGTTAATTTCTGCAATACAAGCGTCGTCATCTTGTTTAATTTTTTCAGCAATTAATTGTTGCGCTTTTTCTAATTCGTTTTCCATATTTATATGTTTTTATGTAATATTTCTAAATCCTTAATAACTTCATCGGTTTCGCTATCAAAGCAAAAACCTTGAGAAACTTTCAATTGATTTATTATTTTATTTAATAATTCTAAACTTATTTGTACTTGTTCCATGTTTCAAATATAATATTTTTTTATTATGCATTTGCTTTAATTTCAATCATTCCACATACTCCAGTAATATCGCCAGCTACGGCTCCAGTACCAACGGTTCCTGTAACTTTTAATATATTAGTATTGCTTAACGTTAATCCTGTAATTTTAGTTACTTTAGCGTAAGCATTAGTGGAAGCTCCAGTAGTATTAGCGGTTGCTACACACCTAACAGATGTTGACCCGTCTCTTATGATTAATAAGTTTACACAAAAATCGGTTGCCACAGAAAGACTTAATGCGCCAGAGTCAAATATTAAAGTTCCTCCAAAGTAAGCTCTTAATTGTTTAGTTAAACCTCCCGTACTCGTTAATTGTAAACCATATTCAGCATCTATCTTATCCCCATTCATAGCTAACGTATTAGCCAATGTAGTATAAGTGTATATATCTTGTTCCGTTGTAACATTAGTACTTGCAACGTCTGTAATGAAATCTTTAATAGTCCCGCCTAAACCATATCTAACTAGTGAGTTATTTGTTTTGTAATGATTATTTTCGTACTCATATAAGCCACCTCTCGCTACGGCTTCGCGTTGTCCGTTTGTTATTTGTAATGGAGCTGTGTTTGCAGTTGCCGAACCAGCGGATATATGTAATATTGATGTTGGCGTGGAGGTGCCTCCTACAAATGTTTTTGTTGCATTTAATAAAGCATAATCAGAGTTAGTATTATTATCGTCACCATGTAACGTCAGCATCTCTTTATAACCTGCGAAATTATATGTAGAAACATTAAATTTCAATTCACTTGTATTATTTATAATTTTGTCGGCAATCCACGATGTCTTAATAGTAGTTGCGTGATACCATTCCATAGCTGGCGCAATTACATTAGCTCCACCAGAAGTAGTTACCATTTTTATGGCACCACCAAAGTAACTTGGATTTGATACTACGTGAATAGCTTCGTTTGTAGTAGCTCCTTTTGCTAATGTGGGAACGTATAAGCCATATTGATTAGTTATTGTGCCGGTTCCAACTCCATCATAAAAATAGAATCCATATCTATTAGTTAAAATTCCATTATTAACCGTTGGGGCATCAGCGCAAAAATATAAATTACCAGTTGTTCCAGTGTTGTTTAATTTTACTTGACTTTGATAAGATGCGTGATGATTATAGTTACCAGCTCCACCTGTTGGGTCGGTTAATATTCCATTATCAGTAAAAGCGTTATTAGCTAAATTTCCTGTAGTACTTTTAAAAACAGTAGCCTCAACGAATCCATGTGAATTGGTTATAATAGAATCTGGTATTGTACGAGCCGAAACTATATTAGGGTCAAAATCTGTATTAAATGCGGTTGTTATAGCTACTCTGTTTGTAACAAACATCGGAATATCATTACGAGTATTACCAACTGTAAAAAATGAATTTAATCCACTTTCTGTGTATAAAAAATTAATACTTGATTGAATGGTATTAGCCGTGCCATTCCCGAATGGTACTAGTCCATTCGTTGCTCCTACACTACC
>ERZ1463035.73-NODE-73-length-19845-cov-14.125670_pt1 | contig 19845 bp, 21 predicted proteins | sample MGYA00564486_ERZ1463035 | MGnify/ENA primary metagenome ERZ1463035 (study PRJEB39244, sample SAMEA3635149) | Helicobacter pylori | study: EMG produced TPA metagenomics assembly of PRJEB11511 data set (Assembly of a 5300-year-old Helicobacter pylori... | reverse complement strand
AACTGTGCAATTTTGAGAGAATATTTATATTCTCATCTGGTGATTATGGCCTGAAGGTAACACCCGTTCCCATACCGAACACGAAGGTTAAGCTTCAATGCGCCGATGGTACTGCAGGGGTAACCTTGTGGAAGAGTAGGTTGTCGCCAGGTTACATGGCTAAATAGCTCAGTCGGTAGAGCAGAGGACTGAAAATCCTCGTGTCCCTGGTTCGATTCCGGGTTTAGCCACCAATTTTATGGCGCTATAGCCAAGCGGTAAGGTCAAGGTCTGCAAAACCTTTATTCCCCGGTTCAAATCCGGGTGGCGCCTCCAAAACACTTTGTATATATTACAAAGTGTTTTATTTATTTGTAACGATAAATAAGAGAGAGTTACTTGAATTTTCTAAGTATACTCCAATATTTTATTAAAGATAAAAAACTAAAATATACATAATATTTATCACAAGTTAGTAAATACGAGTAAACCTTAAAAATACATATCTTGATGTATATAAATTTACTACATGACATTATACTGAGGTATATACAATATAATGAACTTAGTACAAGTAGATTATTATATGAAATGATAGTATAATCACATATGTTGGGTAGAGAAACGTATATGCCTGATTTTTTTAATTAATCTAGGAGGTCTGGGTTTGATGTATAAAGAAATGGTTCAGAGAAAGAAGTTTCCAGCTGTGGTATCTTTGTTTATTACATTAATTATATTTATATGCCTATCAGATTTATTACCTAAGATGAGTATAGGAAGCATAAATATTAAAACATTTGTAACTTTGTTTTTTAATACGATAATGATTGCTCTTTGTTATATGGAATTTTCAAAGTGTAAGGTTAAATATAAGTATTTAATTGTAGCAGATCAATTTATTATTCATAAAATAAAAGGGCAAGAGGTAACAATAAGAGAAGATATTAAGTTAAAAGATATAGAGTATATTGGTAAGGATAGTAACTACAGTTCAGAAATCCATATAAGTGGTAGCAAAAAGTATGTATGTTCTACGTTTATTGGAAGTAAACTTTGTTGTGTATATAAAGCAGGGAATAAGTTCAAAAAGTTTTATTTTGAACCTAGTGATGGTCTTATGAAAAAAATAAGGTTACTAAAAGAAAAATCAGTACTTTAATAACGAATATAATATACATAAAAAAGAAGTATAATTTGAAATTAATTATACTTCTTTTTGTCGTGAAATATCTATAAATAATTTTGTATTATTTTAATTCGATAGTAATTTCTTTTAATAAATCTTGTTTTTCAATAATATCAAGCCCTGTAATGGCAAGTGCAGTAGCTGCTTTTAGGATATTAGTTTTACAGAAAGCAGTTTGTGTTTCTAATGCAAAGGCAGGGGAGGGGCAATTTATTAACTTATTCTCTGTAATAGATATTGAAGGGTATATAGAGGGAGTTATGTGGCTTATAGCACCTATACCTAGGCCATATGAACTGTTTTTGCAACAATCAATATTAATAATGCCACATTCTTTTAAGTTGTGTGCAAGTAATCTTGACAAAGGTTTATTAGTTAAAAGTTCCTCCGAAGGTAATTCAAACATGCTAATGTCTTCTGGTACATTTATTATTTGAGATAACGACTTAATAAGTGTCACGATTTTTTTCTCAAAAACTTCAGCTTCATTTAGGGTAGTAGCTTTAATATAAAACTTGGCCTCCGATTGTAAAGAAGAATTATTATTTGGTGCGATATTGGTTATAGATATATTGTCAATAAAACAGCTAGAAGGGACTCCTTTTAGCAAATGAGTTAATGAATTAAATATGAATAAATACGATTCTAAAGGAGAAAAATTAGTAGTATCAACAATATATTTAAGTTTAATTGGAATTATAGCCATGGAGGTACCACTTTCTGCATTGGTTATATCACAATGAGGTGCAATGATAATATCTATATCTTCAAAACATTTTTCTTTTGTTATAGTTAATTCTGCTCCATTGGAATATTCACCCGGGCAGCCTAGTATAAGAACACTTCCACCACTTTTAGAAACCACTTTTGATAGACCTAATGCTGCAGCGACAGAAATACTCGCATTAACATTATTGCCAAAAACATGACCTGTTTTTTCAGTGGAAGTATATTTGCATATATAACATATTTTAGGATGGCCAACGCCGTATTGGGCATAAAAAGCAGTAGGAATATTACAATAGTTTTCTTTTACATTAAAACCATTATTTTTTAACATATTTATTATGTAAGCAGAACCTTTATATTCTTTATAACTTGTTTCAGGATTATCATAAAGGTAGGTTGACAAATTGTATATATCATCTTTTATACTATCTATATAACTTATAATTTCTTGTTTCATAGATTGTTCTCCTCTCAAAATCTTATGATTATTAACATGATTAGTATAACCGAAGTTATATAAATATATTGATAATAAAAAATAAAATTACTAAGTTAAATCAAAACAAATAACATTTAATAATTTAAAATAGTCGAGTATACGGATGTGTTATTAGTTTTAGGGAATCTAAGGTCAAAGCGTAAATTTAAATGAAAGGTTATATCATAAAATGTAGATAAATATATTTTTAATTTTTAGGTGGACAAAATAAGAAACTGTATTTAGATGAATAAAATATATTATAAAGACTATAAGGTAGGTAGATTTAAAGTCATTTAAAAATGAATTATTTAATTGATAGAAAATGATTTAAGGTAAAGAGGTTAAGGGGGAAATTATGCAAAAAGAAAAATGTATTATATGTAGAAAGCCTCTAAATGGTGGTATAATAATAAATGGAAGAGGAATTTGCAAAAATTGTGAAGAAAGAATTATAAAAGCAAAGGCTAATAACGATTTTTATGAATATTACAAAAACTGTATAAGAAAGAATTTAGTACAGTTTATACCAAGAGGAGTGACTAAGGATTGTCAAGATTACCACTTGTAGATGGAGTGTTAACATATATAAAAGAAAAAAATGTTCCCTTTTGTATGCCAGGCCATAAAGGAGGGCTGGGTTTTTTAAAAACGGCGAAAGGTAGAGAACTTTATGAAAATTTTATTAAGGGAGATATTACTGAAGTTGATGGATTAGATAATCTTCATCATGCAGAAGGGATAATAAAAGAATCTCAACAATTATTGAGTAGTTATTATGGAAGTATAAAATCTTATTTTCTAGTTAATGGTAGTACTAGTGGAAATTTTACTATGATCTTTTCAGTTTTCAATGAAGGTGATAAAATTATTGTAGAGAGAAATTGTCATAGATCAATATATAATGCAATAATTATGAGAAAACTAAAACCTGTATATATTAAAAATAAGTTTAATTCAAAATATGATGTTCCTTTTCCTTTCGATAAGGAGCATTTTCTTTCTTTAATCAGAAAAAACAAGGATGCTAAAGGAATTATAATTACATATCCCAATTATTATGGTATATGTCTTGATTTATCATATATTATTGCAACCGCTAAAAAATATAATATTAAGGTGTTAATAGATGCTGCTCATGGTGCCCATTTTGGCGCTAATAAGTTATTACCTGAAAATCCTTTGAAGATGGGAGCGAATATGGTAGTTATGAGTGCACATAAAACTCTACCCAGCCTAACTCAAACAGCTTTTTTACATGTAGGTCCGAATATAGATATAAATAAAGTGGATTTTTATGTAAGTGCATTTTTAAGTACGAGTCCATCATATATGTTTTTATGTTCCATGGACTATGCTAGGTTTTATATTGAGGAATATGGTGAAAGGGATTACGGAGAGCTAGTTGAAATGTGTAAATTAAATAGGGCTAAAATTAATAGCTTGGGTAAATTTCATATACTAGGTCAGGAAGACTTAGAGGATGCATCAGAAAAATCTATTAAAGATAGTAATAAGTATACGATGGATTTAACTAGATATATATTAAATGTGCCTAAAGGGTATAGTGGTCATAAATTGTTAGATTATTTAAGGCGAAACAAAATACAAGCTGAGATGAGTGACTGCAGGAATGTAGTTCTAATATTTTCACCTTTTACTAAGGAGCAAGATTTTGAAAAACTTTATTTAGCTCTTAAAGATTGTAATATGGAGTTTTTAAAGGAGAAGTATGTACAGATAATAGATTATGATATGCCAAAGCAAAGCATGTTCCCATATGAAGTAATGGATAGTGATAAAATTACTGTAGATTTAAAAAATTCAAATGGTGAAATATGTGCAGTGGCAATAGTTCCATATCCACCTGGTATACCAATTGTAATGCCTGGGGAAATGCTAGATGAGAAGAATATAGCTTTGATATTATATTATTTGAAGTGTAATGTAACAGTGCTAGGAATTAATGATGGGAAAGTTGCAATAGTAGCAAAATAAAGGCTATGGTCATTATACATATTGATGGAGGAGATCGAATGAAAAGAGGGCGTATGATAGTATTAGAAGGCCCAGATGGTTCAGGGAAAACTACACAGATAGAGCTATTAGAAAAATATTTACAACAATCTGGATATGAAGTAGTAAAAGTCAGGGAACCTGGTGGGACAGAAATTAGTGAAAAAATAAGAGAAATAATTTTGGATAATGATAATTCTAATATGAGCTATATGTGTGAAGCGTTATTATATGCGGCTTCAAGGGCACAATTAGTAAGTGAGGTTATAAAGCCAGCATTAATGCAAGGCATGATAGTCGTATGTGATCGTTTTGTTTATTCTTCTATGGTTTATCAAGGAATTGGTCGGGGGCTTGGTATGGAGAGAATAAAGAGTATTAATGAGGTAGCATTAGATGGGCTTAAGCCGGATATAACACTTATGATTACAATTCCATATGAGGAAGGGTTAAATAGAAAGAAAAAGCAAGGGAAATTAGATCGCTTAGAAAATAGTGGAGATGAATTTCATAAAAAAGTTTTTGAAGGTTACATGGATATTTGTAAAAAATATGATAAAATAGAAGTAGTAGATGGTAATAAAAGTGTAGAACAAATACACAAAGATATAATAAATAAAATTAAAATAATAAAATTATAGAAGGGGTGTGATTATATGAAATTAGTTATTGCAATTGTACAAGATGATGATTCAAATGATTTAATCGAAACAATAACTGATAAGGGTTTTAGGGTTACAAAACTCGCGACTACTGGAGGATTTTTAAAATCAGGAAATACTACATTATTAATTGGTGTTGAAAAAGAAAAGGTGGATGAAGTTTTAACTATTATCGAGGAAGTATGTAAGGAGAGAAAGCAAATAATATCATCACCATCACCTGTGGCTGGCTCTACAGGGGTATATATGCCATTTCCTATTGAAGTAGATGTAGGTGGAGCAAATGTATTCGTAGTTGATGTAGATAAGTATATAAAGGTATAATTAATTGGAAGCAAGTATATATAAAGTTATACTTGCTTCTGTGCATGGAGGCCTAAAATGAGTTTTGAGGATATAATAGGACATAATAATATAAAAAATCAAATAACGAAAGCCATACAATTAGATAAATTATCGCATGCTCATATTTTAGTTGGAGAAGATGGAATAGGGAAAAGTATACTCGCTAAAAACATAGGGCTTATGATTTTAGGTAAAAATGAAGATAGGCAGTATGTTGATTTAGTTGAATGGCAAATTGATAAAAATAAAAGTACAATAGGCGTTAGTTCTATAAGAACCTTGATTGAAGAGATTAATAAAAAACCTTTTGAAGGAGATAAGAAAGTTATTATTATATACCACGCTCACAAAATGACAGTGCAAGCGCAAAATGCTTTTTTAAAAACAATTGAGGAGCCACCTAAAAATGTGACTATAATCTTATTGTGTGAAAACCTTGAAGTTATATTGGATACAATAAAATCAAGATGCCAAATACATAAGCTGAAGAATTTGAATAGGGATGAAATGAAAGAGTTTTTAAGTAAAAATTATTCCGATTTACAAATAGATCAAATAAAAGTGATTTTAGCTTTTAGTGATGGAATACCAGGAAAGGCTGAAAAATTTATTAATGATAATAATTTTAAGGATATTAGAGATATTACCTTGGAAATATTGCTTAAGTTAAATAGTGTTAGAACTGAGGAATTAATTAAATATGAAAAGAAATTATCTAATCAAAAAGACAACTTTGAAGAAATATTAACTGCATTTCTTTCGTATATTAGGGATACTATAATATATAAGGAAGTTGAAGAAGAAAATTTAATTATTAATATAGATAAATTATTAAATATAAAAGAGTTATCTAACATATTTTCATTTAACAAATTAAATGGTATTATAAATATAATAAATGATACTCGAGAAAACTTAGATAGAAATGTTAACCCGTCGTTAGCGTTTGAAGTAATGTTACTTAAAATGCAGGAGGTTTAACGACATTTCGCAAGGAGATGATTTAACATGGTTACAGTAATAGGAGTACGATTTAAGAAAGCTGGTAAGATATATTATTTTAGTCCAAACGATATAGATATTAAAAAAGAAGATAGAGTTATTGTAGAAACTGTAAGAGGGATAGAATTTGGAGAATGTGTTATTGGGAAAAAAGAGATAATGGAAGATGATATAGTATCTCCTCTCAAATGTGTTATTAGAAAAGCTACAGATGCAGATGCAGAGAAAGACTTGGATAATAAGCGAAAAGAAAAGGAAGCATATGAAATATGCTTAGAGAAGATACATAAACATGAACTTGATATGAAGCTTATAGATGTAGAGTATACATTTGATAATAACAAAGTTATATTTTATTTTACGGCAGATGGACGTGTTGATTTTCGTGAACTCGTAAAAGATTTAGCTGCAGTTTTCAGAACAAGAATAGAACTTAGACAAATAGGCGTTAGGGATGAAGCAAAAATGGTTGGTGGTCTGGGACCATGTGGTAGACCTATGTGTTGCTCAACTTTTCTTGGTGAATTTGCACCAGTATCAATAAAAATGGCTAAAGAGCAAAATTTATCATTAAATCCTACAAAAATTTCAGGTATTTGTGGTAGATTAATGTGTTGTTTGAATTATGAGCAGGAAACTTATGAAAAAATAAGAAAAACTTTACCTACAGTAGGGTCTGTAGTAGATACACCTTATGGGAAATCAGAAGTCATTGGCAATAGTGTTGTAAAAGAATCAGTCAAGATTAAGATAAAACTTAATGGTAGTGATGAAGAAATCGTTGAGGTTAAAATTGAAGACTTAACATTAGTTACAGGAAGATATGAAGATGCTGCAAATGATGAAGATATTAAATTAGAATTATCTAAAAATGGAGAAGATGCGTATATAATAAAGGAATTAATTAAAGATAACTAGGAGGGGGGGGAAGATGAAGTCAGTTATAAAAGTATGTAACATGAATACTTCAGAAGATATTAGTAATATTAATTTAGCAATATCAAATAATCAAGGCGTAATCGCTTGCCAAATAAATATCGAAAGTAAACAAATAGAAATAATATATGATGATTATTTTATAAAATTGGATAATTTAATTGAATCAATTGAAGAAGCTGGGTATGCAGTTATATAAAAAAAACGGAGAAAATGAAATTTTCTCCGTTTTTTATTTTTTAATAATTAAAATTAAAACAAAAATATAAATATTAACATTTGAATATGCTTTTTTTTAATGGAGATAATAATTTAATAAAACAATTTCGAATGGAGGCGTAAAATATGAAAAAAGTAGCAGTACAAGAGGGACTGAAGCCAATTATAAGTTATTTAAGTAATGAAGGTTATACTGTCAAAGAATTTAACAATAGTAAAAAGAATGCAGGTCATTTTTTAGATAGGTATGATGTCGTTGTCGTTACTGGCGAAAATCAAAATATAATGGGAATTGAAGAAACTATAACAACTAGTCCGATTATCGATGCGACTGGTATGACAGGGGAAGAAGTTAGGGATCAAATAGAAAAAAGTAATAGGAAATAATATGTGAAGTTGTAATTGATAAAGGCTGTTAACCTAAAGGGTTAACAGCCTTAAGTTTTTAATAGAACACATTTTAATATATGAATAATTTTTAAAATAATATTTTTAGCAATTATATAATAATAAGCGGTACAACATGTATGAGACATCTAAATTATGTCAATGATTATAAATATAGTTGATTAACAAATAAATAATAAAGGGGTTTTAAATATGAGAATGAAAAAAGGAATAATTAGTATATCTACCATTGCTGTATTAATTTTAGTGGTTTTTCTTGCGGTAAGATTTACAGGAGGACAAGAACACGTTGCTAATGTGAAGTCGGGAGATGGTACTATAGTTCAAAATGATAATACTAATTCTATAGCAAGTAATGATAAAACGACAAACAAAACTACTTCAGAAGCAGAAACTAATAAAATGGATGTTGCTTATATAAATGATAAAACTAATGTTGGAATCTATACTGTTAAAAAGAATGACACAGTGTTTAGTATTGCTAAAACATATATGCCTAGTCAGGATAAAAACAAAATCGTTGAATTTATTAAAACTAGAAATAGTATGGGTGAATCTTATAAAATTGTAGAGGGTCAAAAAATAGTAATCCCATATGAAATAAAGTCAGAGGTTTCAAAGGCTGTTGTTACAGAAGGAAATACTATTGAATATACTGTTAAAAAACAAGATACATTAACTTCAATTGCTAAAAATAATATGCCTTCTTATAGTGTGAAAAAAGCTATTGTAATGCTAAAGGAAACAAATAAAATTATAAATGAGAACGAAATAAAAGATGGCACACATATTTATATTCCTAGATAACAAACACAAAGAAGTGTATTTTGAGATAATCAAAGGTACACTTCTTTTTTTATAATAGTGCAAAAGAATTAAACTAATTGAGCTGAAGATTAGTTTTTATTAAATTTTGAGTACTTTCATTTCACTGCTCTCAGCAAAAATAAAATCACCATCCAAAGTTAGTAAGAAATCTATATTGTTGTGCTCTGCAGTTGCTATGTGGAAAGCGTCATTTACTGACAATAAGCTGTCACACATAAATTTTTTCACTAATGAAATGCATTCTTCAGAAATATTAAGATATTTTATATTTATAATTTTTTCTAATTCTGAAATTATTTCTACAGATTTACTGTAATAGATATTAAGTAGGTTTCTTTTCATAGAATTTTTAGAAATATTATCAAAATATCTTTTATATGGTATATGGATAAGTCTGTCTTTTTTCTTTTCCTTTAATATTTTTGTGTCATGACGGCTAAAACTATTTGTAATAGATCTAATATTATCCATTGAGTTGTAAGGACTGCTATTATTTATTTTGCATTGGATGTCACTAATAAATAATTTATAAAGTATTTTATTCATAACCTCAGCTGTTATAATACTAGTAGTGTAAAAAACAGAAGATCCTTCTGAAAGTTGTTTTAAACATGATAAACAATCGCTATGCTTGATGTCGTCATCATAAATTAAGCTGAGTAAGAAAGATGCATCTAATAACACAGAGTTTTTATTGAAAACTATATTTTTAAATGGATATAATATTAATTGCATTTTTAACCTCATTAAAATCGATTATTCTATACTAACATATATATTCAACAATGGTTGCTAATAGTAGTTTAATAATTATAAAAAAATAATAAAGTTTGGATTATCTTGATTTACCAATAAAAATTGAGGTATACTTCTTTTGTTGTGATTTACATAATAAATGCAAATTTTATAGAAAGGAGATACATAATGGAGTTTTTAAGAACAGATGAAACTTTAGATGATCTTCAACTAAAAGGTATCCACGTTATTCAAAAAAAACACGCTTTTAGATTTGGAGTGGATGCTGTACTACTAGCCAATTTCGTAAAAGTAAGAAAAAATGCTAAAGTTGTTGATTTATGCACTGGTACGGGAATAATACCTTTTATATTAGCAGGTAAAACAGCTGCAAGTAATATAACTGGCGTAGAAATTCAAGAAGAGTTTGTTGATATGGCAAATAGGTCTATAAAATATAATAATTTAGAGGAGAAAATCAGATTTATAAATGGAGACTTAAAAGATATAGAACTTATTAAAAGGATTGATAAGGTAGATATTGTTACTGTTAATCCACCGTATAAACTTCAAAATTCTGGATTAGTAAGTATAAACGATAAAGAAGCTATAGCTAGACATGAAATTTGTTGCACGTTAGAAGATGTAATTATTGCATGTAGAATTCTTTTGAAAAATAACGGCCGAATATATATGGTCCATAGACCGGATAGATTAGCTGATATATTGTGCACTATGAGAAAGCATAGGATTGAGCCCAAACGTATAAGAATGGTGCACCCAAGCGTCAATAAAGCGCCTAATATTGTACTTATCGAAGGTCAGAGAGATGGTGGGGCATTTTTAAAATGGGATACTCCTCTGTATGTTCACACATTAGATGGCGGTTATACTCAGGAAATTAAAGATATGTATAATTCAGATATGATTTAATTTAAATACTAAAGAAAAGGGTGATTAGAATGGCAGGAAAATTATATTTAGTACCAACTCCTATAGGGAATTTAAAGGATATTACACTTAGAGCACTAGAAGTGCTTCAAAGTGTTGATATAATAGCAGCAGAAGATACAAGGCAAAGTTTAAAACTTTTAAATCATTTTAATATAAAAAAAATTCTTATAAGTTATCATAAGTTTAATGAGTTAGGAAAAAGTGAGGATATAATTAGGCAAGTAAAGGAAGGAAAAAATATAGCTATTATTAGTGATGCAGGTACACCTGGAATATCTGATCCTGGAAGTGTTATAGTTTCAAAGTGTATAGAGCAAAACATAGAATTTGTGGTATTACCTGGAGCTACTGCGATTACTACTGCACTTGTATATTCTGGTATGGATACTACAAAATTCATTTTTAGAGGTTTTTTACCTAGGGAAAACAAAGAAAGAAAGCCTATTATTGATGATTTAATAAATAGAAGTGAAACATTAATTTTCTATGAAGCTCCTCACAGACTTTTAAGTACTTTAGAATTCCTGTATGAGAATATTGGGAACAGAAAGATATCAATGTGTAGAGAGCTTACAAAACTGTATGAAGAGATAATACGGCTAACATTAGAAGAAGCAATAGAATATTACAAGCAGAATGTTCCAAGAGGAGAATATGTATTAGTAATTGAAGGTAAGAGTAAGGAAGCTATAGATAAAGAGGAAAGAGCTAAATGGGATTCACTAACTATAGAAGAGCATATACAAAAATATATGGATGAAGGAATAAATAAAAAAGATGCAATGAAGGTGGTTGCAAAGGATAGGAATATGCCTAAATCTGAAATTTATAAACATTCACTAAAGTTATGATTAAACTAAAGAATGTAGAAACATGCAGATAAAAGTTGAAAAATAAACACATAATAGAAAATTAAAATAAAATTTACAAAACAATCTATGTTTCCATTGAGGTTTTTAACAAAATAATGGTATACTATAGTCATTGCTTTAAAAGTAATGAGTTAGAAATGAGTAAACATACAGAATTTACATATGGAGGGATTAAGTTGCGCAAAAGAATAATATCATTGATAGTAACAATTGGCCTTGCGGCTACAATAAGTATTCAGGTAATGGCAAATCCATTATCAGATAAACTTAGTAATCAAAAAAGTCAGTTAGAAAGTCAAAAAAACGCATACAAGAAAGCTCAAAGTAATATTGAAAGCATAGAAATATCTATTGAAAAATTAGATTCTGACATAGAAAAGATGTATGCACAAGTTGATAAAACAAAGGTTAAAGTAACAGAAACACAGAAGCAAATAGAAAAGACAACAAAGGATATTAAGGTTGCACAGGATAATATTAAAAAAGAAGAAAACTTATTTAATGCTAGAATGCGAAGCATGTATATGAATGGTGTTGATAGCTATGTGGAGGTTTTATTAGATTCCAAGGGAATAGAAGATTTTATTTCAAGAGCTGAAACTGTTAAAAAAATTGTTGAGTATGATAACAGTATTATAGCAGAGCTAACAGCTAAAAAGAGTGAGGTTGAAAAACAAAAAGTATCACTTGAAACTGAGAAAACAAAGTTATTAACGTTAAAAGCTGATAATGAAGCTAAACTCGCAAAGCTTAAAGATACTAAGAAAGAACAAAGCGTATTTATTTCAGAAGCCACAAAGCAAGAAAAATTGTATTCTGGTAAGGTTACTGATGGACAAGCTACAGTAGCAGCTACTATGAAACAAATACAACAAATAAAGGATAATACTCCTAAATATACTGCATCTAGAGGTGGATCAGCATCGTCATTTAGTTCAAATGCAGTAGTTGCATATGCAAGTAATTTTTTAGGAACTCCATATGTTTGGGGCGCTAGTGGTCCTAAGTTTTTTGATTGCTCTGGATTTATGCAATATGTATATGCACATTTTGGTGTTTCACTTAGTAGAACTACATTTACACAGATAAATGAAGGCACCTATGTAGCTAGAGAAAATTTACAACCAGGAGATTTAATTTTCTTTGGTACACAATCAAATCCACATCATGTAGGAATGTATGTAGGTAATAATTCGTATATTCAAGCACCTCGTACTGGTGATGTAATTAAAATATCAGCACTTACAAGAGGTGATTACCTTACTGCGAGAAGAGTTAGGTAAGGTTGAATTAAAACAGGCTATTTAAATAGCCTGTTTTTTATTAGCAATAAAATTTAAGAAAGCTTAAAATAAGGAATCATAGTATACTAAATAAAATATTTGAAGAAAACTAATAATCTTAGTATATTAAATTAAATTTGGTTAAAAATTTATGTAAACAGTATAGAAAGTAAATAGCAGAAAAAGATAAATATTGAATAAAAAAATATGAAATGACACGATTTATTCCACTTAAAAACTAACATATTATAAACAGATATTAATAGACAATGTGGATAAGAATATGTCGGAATTAAATTTAATATGTATAAGCGCTCAAATAAAGCTTTCACATATAAATAAAATTATCCACAGCTTCTGTTGATTAAATGTTAAAAACTGTGGATAACTTATCCTGAAAATTAAAAATATAACTATTTGCAATATTATCTTTAAAAAATATCATATTACACAATGAGAATCTTGTAATAAAATAAGATATAATGGTTTTTGCTTAAAGTTAAAAGTATATCTATGCTTTTATTTAGGAAACATTTAGCATTTATATATAAATATATTGAAATTTTGGGGAGAGTGGTACATTATAATAATAAATAACTTTTATGGGTAACTTAAAAATACTTTATATGTGATTGGTAAAAGTTAGTGTCAAAGATAAGAAAGGGGAATTATTATGTTTAACTTGAGGAACAGAAATTTTTTAACATTAATGGATTTTTCACCAAAAGAGATTTATTATTTTCTTGAATTAGCTAGAGATTTAAAGAGGGCTAAATATGCAGGAACAGAAAGGCAAACATTAAAAGGTAAAAATATAGTATTGCTATTTGAGAAAGATTCAACTAGAACGAGATGTTCATTTGAAGTTGGAGCGCTTGATCAAGGAGCACATGTTACATATCTTGGGCCGACAGGGAGTCAAATGGGTAAAAAGGAGTCGATTGCAGATACTGCAAGGGTTCTAGGTAGGATGTATGATGGTATCGAATATAGAGGGTATGGTCAAGATGTAGTTGAGGAACTAGCAAAATATGCAGGAGTGCCAGTGTGGAATGGTTTAACTACAGAGGATCACCCTACTCAGATTCTTGCTGATTTTTTAACAATTCAAGAACATTTTTCGAAGCCATTAAATGAAATTAAGTTTGTTTATGCAGGAGATGGAAGAAATAATATGGCAAATGCTCTTATGATAGGCGCTTCTAAAATGGGAATGGACTTTAGAATAATTGCACCAAATTCATTATTCCCTGAAGATGCATTAGTAAGTAAATGTAGAGAAGTAGCAAAGGAGACTGGAGCAAGCATTACAATTACTAATGATGTAGCAAAAGGAGTAAAAGATGCAGATGTTATATATACTGACGTTTGGGTGTCAATGGGAGAGTCGGATGAGGTTTGGGCTCAAAGAATTAATCTGTTAAAACCATATCAAGTTAATAAAGAAATGATGAATTTAACTGGGAATAAGAATACTAAGTTTATGCATTGCTTGCCAGCATTTCATAATTTAAAAACTAAAGTTGGTAGAGATATATATGAAAAATTTGGAATAAATGGTGTAGAAGTTACTGATGAAGTATTTGAAAGTCCAGCTTCAATAGTATTTGATGAGGCAGAAAACAGAATGCATACCATAAAAGCGATTATGGTGGCAACACTCGGAGATTAATATATTAGTGTAATAAGGCATAGTAATATGTTGTAATGATTAATATATTTTATACTAGGTGTTATATAGAATAAATCTCAAAAATAAATAAAGAAATTTAGCATAAACAGCAGTATATTATAATATTTATCTATAGTTGATAAATATTAAGGGGGTAAATGTTTATGCTAAATAATATACCAAAATTTATTTATGACCTATGTGGGGAAAAAGTAGAGGTTATGAATTCTTCAAAGGTTTTTTTTGAAAAAAAGAATCAAGAAGGTTATGTACTCCATGTAGAACAACATGATAGAGTTACATCTATAAATGAGTTTGAATTAGAAAAAAGAGATGACAAGTATTATTGTATGAGAAAGTTATTTGTTTAATTCTATTTTTATAACATAGATCTAATGGCATTGCATAATGAAAGTAGAAAATTTATGGAAGAGGATTAACACATATATATATATTAATGGAAATAATAAAAATAAGGACAGTTCTAATAAAAGAATTGTCCTTATTTTTATTTAAAAAAATGTAAGAACCTATTTCAAAAGACATATAGCATTAGATGAAATTCCTGCGCATTGACCTGTGAAACCAAGGCCTTCCTCCGTAGTAGCTTTAATATTAATTTTATCTATAGGTAGATCAAGTGCAGTTGCAATATTCTTTCTCATATTGGGTATATGTGGTGCCATTTTAGGTTGTTGTGCTATTATCGTAGCATCAATATTTTCAATTATATAATTTTTATCTTTTATTAATGTACATACATATTTAAGCAAAGAAATACTTGATATAGCTTTATATTTATTATCAGTGTCAGGAAAATGTTTTCCAATGTCACCAAGTGCAGCAGCACCTAAGAGAGCATCCATAATTGCATGAACTAGAACGTCTGCATCTGAATGACCAAGTAAACCAGTCTCATGTGGTATTGTCACTCCACCGAGTATTAATTGTCTACCAGTAACCAATCTATGAACATCATAACCCATTCCTATTCTCAAGCGAATTACCTCTTTTCAATTTAATTTATAAAAATTTTCAACACGTGTCATACATTTGAATTGAATATATAGTTATGTGCCTAATATACCATTTCATGAGGTGGTAATCAAGAAATTTTATTAAAGAATATATCAATTTTTAATAGGTTAAATATAGTATATATGGGCTATATCATAAAAAAAGTTATTAACATGTTATCAACAAAACTGTGGATAATGTGCATAACTTAATAATTAAAATTAAAAAAAACATATTTAATACACATAAATTTACATGTTATATCCAAAGATATACATAATAACGACAAATAACTAATCATCAACATCAACTCCACAAGTTATGCACAAAAATACTGTGGATAATGTGCATAACTATTAAATAACCTATAAAAATTAACATATAATTACATAAAAATAATTGGGTTGTGGATTAGTAAAACATAATGTGTACAATCTGTGAGTCTAACCAAAAAAAATAGAAATTCAAAACAATTTAGAAAAAGTAGAAGGAAAAAATGTAATATAAATACAATATTATAATTAAAAGTATTTACATTAAAATTGGTATAATATATAAAAAATAAGATAAAATGTATTGAGTGGTTATATGTTAAAACGTGGCTATAACTAAAATACAATGTATATAATGTCAATATAAAAAGCATTAAAGATAGTGAATAAGCGATATATGCTTGGAAAATGAAAATGATTACATAGTAGCATATTATGCGATTACGATCAATAGAGTGCTAGAAGGCAAGTGGTAGCACTCTGAGATAAAGTTAAGTGGGTTTACATGAAGTTAAGCATAATAAATAAGTATTTATTTATATGTTAAAAGCATAATTTTGAATGAATTTAGAACTTAAATATAATAATTATTATTAGCTAAGATTAACAAGTTATCCACAAATTCTGTGTGCATAATGTTGATAACTTTCAAATGAAGCAAAAAAACACACAGATTTGTGTGTTTTTCAAGGATTTTTTGATATTAGATATAGTAATTTAATATAAGAACATATGTAAAATTTTATTTAGAGGCATTTTCAGTTTTTACTGAGTCTGAAATTAGATTGTTAATACCCATTAGTTCACTTTTAGATAGATATCTCCATCTTCCAGTAGGTAAATTATCTATAGAAACATTCATAATTCTAAGCCTCTCAAGTCTCATAACGCAGTACCCCAAATACTCACACATTCTTCGTATTTGGCGGTTAAGCCCCTGGGTTAAAATTATTTTGAAAACATACTTACTTTGTTTCCTTACTAAACATTTTTTAGTAATAGTGTCAAGTACAGGTATACCATTTGCCATATTCTTTATGAAATCAGGAGATATTGGTTTATCTACAGTTACAATATACTCCTTTTCATGACTATTGCCTGAACGTAAAATTTTATTTACAATGTCACCATCGTTAGTTAAAAATATAAGACCTTGAGACGCTTTATCGAGACGACCGATTGGGAAAATTCTCTTTGGATAATTTATAAAATCTATAATGTTTCCATTAATTTTATGCTCCGTGGTACAGGTTATTCCAATAGGTTTATTGAATGCTAAATAAATGTGATCTTCTTTGTTTTTCAGTTCATTACCATTTATTTTAATGTCATCATCATTAGAGACCTTAGTTCCCATTTCGGGTATTGCACCATTTACAGTGACTTTGCCTCTGTCGATAAGTTTATCTGCTTCACGCCTAGAACAAAACCCTGTTTCACTTATAAACTTATTTAACCTAGTCTTTGAATCATCAGTTTCATAGTGTTTAATAATATTTGTATCATTTTTATTATGTATGATTTTCATTTTGCACCATCCTTAGAAGTTATAAAGTAAATTTAAGATAATTATCCTTATAATCCTTTAATTAATTATAGCTTGACCATTATCATTTATTAGAACCTTAAAATTATGAGTTCCTGCATATTTTTCGAATTCAGTTAAGTTTATTGGATTTTTGTTTTTGTTACCAGAAATAAATATTGAAATTTTATAACCGTCATCAGCGTGGGCTTTAGTTAAGTATTTTTGCTTAATAGATTCATCCAAAATTAAATGTAAGGACTGGTTAAGAGATTTATCTTTAAGATTTAGAAGATTTATTATTGTATATCCACCAGAGCTAATGCCGGAAACATTTGTAACTTTATCTGAACCGTTCAAATCCATTTTTAGAGAACAATTCATATCTACGATAACGGAGTAATTATATTTATTATTCATATATGATTGCTTTATTAAAAACAAAATTAATAGAGCAAAAGTAAGGGATAAGACATATTTCCAAAGGGCAATGGGTTTAACTTCTTCACCTATATATATTTCACCTAGTATAGGCTCAATTGCATTTTTTTTGAGGGTTGCAAATTCATTATTTGTAGTAACGATATACACCTTATTTTTTTCAATGTTAATGATTTTACCCGATTTTTGCATAGATGCACCTCTTTCATATGATAATAAGTACCTGAATAAATGATCATTTATACTTGACATAAGGAGGAGAAATTGGTATTTTCATAATAGTTGTATATTAAATAAATGATAAATAGAGGTATAACATGATAAAAATATTAACAAATAAATTTTACCTATATATAGTATTAATAATAATAATAAATGTTATTGTTACTACTATAGTAACAAAAATATTAATGTTAAAAAAATCTAAGGAATTTGATAAGAGAATTACTTCAAATATTGATATATTTAAATCTACAACAAATATTAAAGATATATTAAATCAATTATTAAAAAATTTATATAAAAATTCTTCTTATGATGATGCTATAAGTATATATAAAGATAATACTGGCTTTAAAATTATGGCTTGTCATCGTGATGGAGTTGAATTAAACACAAATAGTTACATTCAGGATGAGAGCTTTATTAACCTAATTAATAAAGTTACAAAATCCGGAACAATGTATTATATTCATGATTTAAATAAAGTAGATTATAAAAAATATAGTACTAAAGTACAACTATTATTATATCACATGAGAAGCCTACTAATGATTCCGATAATTTATAAATATGAAATATATGGAGTTGTAATAATGGTTAATTATAAGAAGGCGGCGTACAATGAAATTTATATAAGGAATGCTTATTTAATAGTTAGCCAAGTAGCTTTAGCAATAGAAAATGCTAAGCTTTTCAAAAAGCTAAAAGATATAGACAAGACGAAAACAGAGTTTTTATCTACAGTTTCTCATGAACTTCGAACTCCATTGACATCGATAATTGGTTTTACAGAAATGGTTAAGCGAAAATTTGAAGGGACGATAGTACCTGGATTAGATCTTTCGATTGAAAAAAACCAAAGTGCAGTAGTTAAAATAAAGAGAAATGTAAATATAATATTATCAGAAGGGGATAGATTATCTAGTCTTATAAATGATTTGTTAGATATATCAAGAATGGAAGCAGGAAAAGTTCTATTAAATATGAGGAAAATTGACATAGAAGAAATTATAACACAAGTAATAACATTAACAAATCCCATTATTAGAGATAAATCTCTTCAGGTTATTCAAAGTATAAGTGAAAAACTTCCTAAAATTATGGCAGATAAAGACAAATTAATGCAAGTGATAATAAATCTTATTTCTAATGCTATAAAATTTACGGAAAAAGGATGTATAGTATGTAGCGCAAGAGTAGTTGCAGAGAATATAATAGTAAGCATTAGCGACACCGGGGTAGGTATTAGAGAGGAAGACAAAAAATATATTTTTGAAAAATTTAGCCAAGTAGGAGATACACTCACAGATAAACCTAAAGGTACAGGGCTTGGTTTATCAATATGCAAGTATATTATTGAAGAACATGGTGGAAAAATATGGGTTGAAAGTGAAATAGGAAAAGGAACGGATTTTTCATTTAGTATACCTATAATAAAAACTAATTAATATTATATAAAATACAATTAGTATATATAAATGAGACCCCATAACTTTTAAAGTTTGTGGGGCCTTATTTATTATAGTATAGGAGAAAGTAATCGAGAGATAGATTCCTTAAATTTAACAATAAAACTTCTATTATTATATTTTTCTAGAGTTAGTTCATCACAAGATTTCAAATCATCAATAAAAAAATCATCTAAGTCAGAAGTTATCTCTCTATCATAAATAAAAGCATTAATTTCGAAGTTTAAAGTGAAGCTTCTAATATCTAGATTTGCGGTGCCTACAGAGCTTATAGAGTGATCAATAGAAAGAAATTTGCTATGAAGAAAGCCTTTAGTATAGGTATAACATTTAACACCGGAATCTAGAAGCTCACCCATGTAAGATGTAGAAGCCCAATATACAAATGGGTGATCTGGTTTACTCGGTATAATTATACGAACATCTACGCCAGACAATGATGCTATTCTTAAAGCTTCAAGTATACTGTCATCAGGAATAAAGTAAGGAGTTTCAATATAAATATTTTTTTCAGCTTTACTTATCATTTTTAAATACCCATTTTTAATAGAATTCCAAGTGGAATCAGGTCCACTTGAAACTATCTGAAGAC
>ERZ1463035.72-NODE-72-length-19858-cov-22.616624_pt1 | contig 19858 bp, 26 predicted proteins | sample MGYA00564486_ERZ1463035 | MGnify/ENA primary metagenome ERZ1463035 (study PRJEB39244, sample SAMEA3635149) | Helicobacter pylori | study: EMG produced TPA metagenomics assembly of PRJEB11511 data set (Assembly of a 5300-year-old Helicobacter pylori... | reverse complement strand
TATTAGCCGTGCCATTCCCGAATGGTACTAGTCCATTCGTTGCTCCTACACTACCCAATATCGTTCCGCCTCCAGAAGAACCTGAATTTGATTTTTGAGAAATTATTTTCTTTGTAGTAAAAGTAGTCATGTTTATTAATTATTTACCGTAGTATTCTATAGATAATACTGCGAATGTAGCATCCGTAGATATAACCTTAAACGAAACAACGTTTGAGTTATTATTAATTTCAAATAAATCCCCATCTCCCATCCACATACCTACAGACGCAGTAGGAGTAGACCCATTGGCTTGAGTATATCTTATTAAATAAGTAGAATCGGTTGGTGTTCCAGATTTTCTAACCTTAATAATAACACCGCCAACATCTGCACTATTTATACCAGTAAATGGCAAGGATTGAGCTGACGCAGATACAGTTAAATTTTCAGTTAATAAACAAACCTTATCAGATAGTTTACTATTTGTTTCCTTAATAGCATGTATAATTGCCATTGTTTCTTTATCGGGTCCTGATGCCATTTTATTATGTTTTTATAAATCAAAAATAAATAAAAAAAGGATAAGTTTTTAGCTTATCCTCTCTTTAAAGTTAAATAAATATTTATTATGCTTTCCAGCTTGCAGAAGCTAATGCTAATACCTCAGATACAGTTAATAAAGCAGCAGAACCGCCAACATTAACTCCTCTAAAGAATGGCACAACTATCATTCCAGCAGGTAAAACTAATGGAGTTGTTCCTACTGAGTAAACAGGGTAAACAACATCATTTAATTTACAAGTAACTACACCTAATTTACTTACTAATACTTCCACAGAATAATTAGTAGCGTTAGCTAAAGTTACAGGAGTAGCTGTAGATACTACAGTTCCATTTAATGACCCTTGAGTAGAAGCAATTGTAGCTGCCGCTGCCGTTGAACCAATAGCTGCTAATCCGCTATAAGAAAAAGTTTGACTTACTGCCGTTTTAACGTGAAAACCAACTAACCAAGTGCAATTAGCCATTGTTGTAGCTGAAATACGAGCAAAAATAGAGAAATCAATCTTACCTACAGTAAACTCTTTTGGAGCTAATGTTGATAAAGACGGAGTATATTCTGCTCCAATAGCAGCAGTTAATGTTTGGTCTATGATTAAACCACCGTTGCTTGGAGTTGGAGCTAATACAGAATTTAAACCAATATTAGTATAAATCCACTTAGCGTCAGAAAGCAAAGAGTTAGCTACGCCAGAAGTTCCTACAGGAGCTACACCAGCAGGTCCTTGAAAAAACATAACGTTATCTAAAAAATCAATTTGAGCAGTAGGATTACTTAAATATTGATAAGCTAATCCTCTATGCATTGAACGTTCAAAGTTAATATAACCAGCTAAGTTAGCAGTAGATGCACCAGCGCCATTGTCTACATAAGCAGTTTGAGTTAATAACAAGTAAACATAAGAGTTACCATTAAATGCAGTTGGCAAAGCAACACGCTTCAAATAAGAAACTGAGAACATGTTGTATTTTTGGCCGCTTACAGCAGTTGCTCCTGTAGAATCTAATGGAGTATCTAATTCTCCAGAGATTAAATTACCTGTCATAAAGTCTAAAACAGGAGCTGAGTTTAATAAATTTAAACCTGTTCCAAATTCATAAACAGCAGGAGTTGTTAATACATAGTTAGAAGCAGAGAATCCTGTTCCATCTGTATTTTGCATAGGACGCACTAAAGAAGCTCCTTTACGGTTAGTCATTCCTTGCTTGTTGTAAGGGAAATAACCAGCTTTATCAGTTACAGTAAATCCTGCACCACCCGTTAAACTTACAGCAGTAACAAAGTTAGACGCTAATTTGTTAATTTTAAGAATTAAAGCTGCGTAAATAGCTTCACGTTGTAAAGCAGCGGTAGCTCCTAAAGTTGTAATATCAGCAGGAGTTGTGTAAGAATACTTTTTCAAGTTTTCCATAAAGCCATGGTCTACTCTTGAATTGTCTCCAATTTCAATTGAATAAGGTGTACTTCCTACTGGAGTAAAAGCTGTCGCTCCTATTGTTACTACTTGCGCTACTTCAGCACGATAATTGATTTGAGAGAAATTAATAATTCTCCCTTGATTGATTAGGTCAAGTCCTGCGATTAGCAATTCCTGGCCACTGTATTGCACGTCCGTACCTGCGGATGTATTAAACAATACTGATTTGTTTTTCTGTGACATTGGGTTTTTTGGTTTTTATTTGGTTTATAATGAGTGTAAATATAAATACTATTTCAATACAAATTAAGTAGATGCTTTTTCCGCAAATGCAGCATTCTCAAATGCACTTGTTACCCCTAATAATATGTTAGCTGCCATCTTAGCCACGTCATCATGACATTTCTCTGGTAACTCTATAGTAACTAATATAGATGATAATATAACTTGACCACTTGTTAAATTCGTTAATGCGCCATTTGTAGAAAATACCGTTCCAGCTACATAAGTAACTCCATTGTAAACAGAGTCATCTACAGCTGTATATGAGGTGTTAATTGTTAAAACGCCCATGCCCGCATCTATTAAATTAGATTCATTACCCATATAAAAAGGGGTTGGCTGTTTAATGTAAGTCAATGTAGCTGAAGATGCGGTTCCGCCTATTCCCCTATATAATTTTAATCCTGTACTATCTTCTAAAAAATAAGGTTTATTATTGTTAGGCTTTCTAAAAGAACATTCTAATAATGGGCCTACCATATTGTAATTAGTTTCTCTTAAATAAGTAGTATAATTATCTATTGTAGCCGTCATAGATACATAAGTTTGATAATCGGCAGGGAAATTAAAATGATTCTCCGTAATAATACCATTAATAGTCCCTGTAGTTGTCGGCACAGATGTACTTATCTTAATCATTGTGTATAAGTCATCTCTGAACTTCTGTATTCTATCTATACCAATTAATCCTTGTTTATTAGGTCCGTCTATAATATCATCCATTTTATCCTTAATGGCATCGTTTACAGCCTTATTGACTTCTGAAAATAAATATCTTGAGTGCTGAGTAGTATTAGTGTAAACTCCAATAGCATAGTATATCTGTATAGCATTCATAGCGTTAAATTTTAAATAAAAGTAAATAAAAAAAAGGTAAGTTTTTAGCTTACCTTCCTTAGTTTTATGTTTAGTTTAGTTTATTACTTGCTTTCTGCATCAGCAATTTTCTTTAATAAAGTTTCTTTAGAAATTTTAGGGAGTCCCCAACAAGATATTTTAAGTTCTTTTGCTCTTTCTCTTAAAGCTTCTAATTCTTCTTTATCAGAATCATTCTTTTCAACTATTGGCGACATCTCCGCAAATGGACTTTTAAATTCTTCTACCGCCTTAGTTTTAGCTAATTCAGCTTCTAATTCCATTATCTTACGTTGCATATCCACTTCTTTACTTTCTTTACTAACAGTAACATAAATAGGCTCCATAGCTTTCTTACTTTCTGCCTCTTCTTGATTACATTTCATAGTAATAGTGGTTGCAATACCTGTATTGTTAATTAAGAACTGAACCGCCATCTCTTCATTATGACCCATAGGCATATTACCATAGATGTAAGTTCCTGTAGTATTATCAAAAATGATTTTACCTTTAGCTACACCTCTTTTTAATACAGAGATGTACTCGCGCTGTGGATTATTATACAAATCAATGAATTTCTTAGGGTCTAACTCCATAATTCTAAACACTTCATTAGTCATCATAAATACACTTTGATTTGCGTCTACATTAACTCCTAAAGTAATAGCCATTTCTGTTAAAGCACTTCCTTTCAATGTCTCAATAATATCTTCAGCTTTACGTCTTAATGTACGCTTATCAATTTCCTTGTGAGCATTTACTTCTTTATCAATTACTCTCCAAGTGCTTTTACCTTGTTGATTAGGACTTCCTTCTACGTATTGACTGTTTTTAATAACATGCCATGCAATAGCTTGGTCCGGAATAGATAAATCAAATGACATTTTATCGTCAATCCAAAATCCTTTCCATTGAAGTTCTTTAGTATCCGAGTTAATACCACTTGGCACTCCTATGTAAAGGTTTGTTTTCTTGTCGCGTACTCTGCGAACCATTTTAACATTTTCATGCTTATTGGAACGCTTCATGCATTCGATTTCAATAAATCCTTTACGAATACAGATTTTTGGGTTTGCCAGATTAACTATTTTAGTTTCTGAGCCGTTGCCATCTTTTACAACGACATAATCAATGTTCTCCTTCAGCATTTCGCTTACATTTTGAGAATCGGTTAAATTAAATACATTCATTTTGTTTATTTTTATTTATTAAGCAAATATAATAAAATTATACATTCTTTAATTATTTTATTATATTTGCGCTATAAAAGCGAGGGCATTCGCTCAAAGATATTTTTTTTAAAGTAAACCTTATTGGTTAGTAGTCATGCCCGATGAAAGCCATTAAGGTTTTTTTATTATGAAAGAGATAAAATTAGGTAAAGGAGATTATATAACTCAAGTAGATGATGGAGATTATGTTTTTTTAAATAAATGGAAGTGGTTTGCTAAAGACGGAAGAGGCGGAAGATTTTACGCATATAGACAAGAATTTACAGGAAAAAGATATAGTAATGGCGATAAAAAATATACGCTAATAAAAATGCACAGAGTTATTTTATCATTATCAGATAAAAACATATTAGTCGACCATAAAGACAGGAACACCTTGAATAACCAAAAAAATAATTTAAGAATCGCTACAAGCTCTCAAAATAGTGCCAATAGGAAAGTTTTAGAAAATAGAACGTCTAAGTATTTAGGAGTCAGTGTTAAAAAAGTTTACTGTAGAAATGTTAAAAAAGAGATAATACACACGTATATTAAATATGTTGCTCAAATAAAAAATAATTCAAGAAAAAAAGAATTAGGAACTTTTCCATTAACCCAAGAAGGAGAAATTTTAGCCGCTAAAAAATATGACGAGGCTGCTAAAAAATACCATGGCGAGTTTGCTAATCTTAATTTTAAGTAAAAATAACTCAAAGTTGAATTATAAACGTAACCTTTTTGATTTATATACGTTTAAATACATTATCAATTTAATAAAACTATACAACTATGACAAAGAAGCAATTATTTAAAAGATTAGGAAAAGAAGTTTATTTTGGAAAAATTATCAGAAATGACAATAATGCAGTTGTGTTAAAGGAATGCTCTAAGCAAATTATAGCAAATATTTCTAATGATGGTGTTATGTTTTATGAATTTAATCATTTTAAAAAGCCTGAATCATTCTTATCATGTTTTAAATCCGAAAAGTCTTTCGATAATGCCTGTAATAACCCTAAATTTTATAGATTTAAAGAAAAAATTAAATCTTATTTTATGTAACCTTTTTGGTTTACCTGCGTTTAACTAGTAAAATTATAAATTATGCACAAAGTGAAAATACAAACAACTATAAGCGAATCCGCATATAAATTAGCTTGCATTATAGGCCCAATGAAAGGATATGTTTGGAACGAAAGCGTATTCTATTATTACACAAAAAATAATAACCACACTATTGAAACTGCATTTTTAGAAATAATTAAAAAATTTCCAATGAAAAATTATAAATTTAATTTTATTAAAAAAGAAAATGATATATTTTACTATGAAATAGATGTAAATAAAAAATCCTAACATTTCTGCTAGGATTTTTAAGTTTAATTGTTTAATGATTACATACCCTTACGGATGATAATCCATTTTTTAGTGTTATAGATAACAAGTAAATCTTGTTTTAACATTGCCATCTTCCAAGCATCTTCTTCCGTAATAGCATCTCCAGGTAAACCCGTCATACCATTAATAGTAGCTGTGATATTTGAACGATTAACTCCGTAAGCACCTTTAGGTATAATTTCGATGTTAGAATCCATAAATGAACCTAAATCTCCACCAATATAAGTACTTGACATGATTAATTGACCATCATTACCTCTCTCAGGAAAACGTAATTCATCATCAAATAAAGGATGTTGTACAAAAGATACTGAACTACCTGCAAAGTTCATTTTCATGATATGGTAACCTACTTCGATTTCAGCACCACCTACTACGTCTTGCTTTAATTGTGCATTCTGAGCAGCAATAAAACGAGCCATTTTCTTCTGAGCATTGTAGTAACCATCAATACCTGTCATAAAGATAATGTTTACACCTGTTGTAGATGTAGAAGATTGCTTAGTTAATAATTTCATTGAATCAACAAAATCATCTTCTGTAGCCTCTCCATTTACACCTGAACCATATAATTCATTACCTCCAGAGATTTGCTCTTCAATACCGTCACCCATGATAATACCGTTACCAGTTTCATTATCAGTTAAGTTAGCTACACCCGCGCGAGAACCATCAGAGTTTTTCATAGTAGAAATACCGAAGATTTTAGCATACTCATTTTCCATAGCCCATTGAGCTTCAGCTTGACGTACTTTCTCGAATTTCCAACCTTTAACTGGACCATTAGAAGACATGTATTCATACCATAATACGTCAGTAGCAGCATCACCTGAAATACTAACAGTCTTACGTTGAGTAGTCATATCTACAATAAATGTATCAGGGAATTGGTCACGACCGTATCCTTTTAAAGACTTCTCTCCATAACCAGTTGTAGAAGGGAAACAAGTATAAGTTCCGCTTGGTTGAGCAGCAACGTGTGTAGCGAATACAAATAATTCTTTTTGTGGGTGTTGGAATGAATATAACCATCCAGCAGCTACCTTAGTAGGTTCAGACATAGTCATTGCAGAGAAACGATTACCATAGAATACTACCATTTGACCTTTGTAGATGTAGTTATCTTTCATGATTAATTGAAAAGAACCATCTGCATTAGTACCACCTACTTGAGATAGGATAGTAGAAGATTTTTGAATACGACCCATTACGTTGAAACGTAAAGAATTGTCTCCAATAGCTTGACCTTCTTTGATTTTACCAAATTTAGTTGGCTTATTAATGTCAATACCGTAAGGGCCAACAGCTCCAGATGTTAATAGAGTTGTTAATTGACGTTGGTCTACTCGCTCTAACATTTGGCGGATAGCTGGAAATTTTTGCTGATTTCTAATTAAATCAGACTCTAGGGTACAGTCTGCTGAGAATGTACCTCTTACTAGGTTTGTTTGACCTGGATTTAAAGTTGGCATAGTTGTTTGTTATTTTTAAGGTTTAAGTTTTTAATTTTTACCTTTCAAAACAGCGTCATTTTCTAATCGTTCAAAATTCCCTTCTATTGTGTTTGTCATGTTTGTTCCTGCTCCTCCAGTTATTACTGGCGGTGTGTTATGCAGTTTATTTGCTATTTCGAGTTTACCTTTATTGTAGCTCTTAGCTTCAATATTTTTAACGGCTTTGTCTCCTAGCTCTACAAAGGCTATAAATTTGGCTTGCATAATTGGGTCTTTCATTAATTGGTTGTACTTGCCATTATTGAACCTTTCAGTTAAGCCTTTCTTAGTTTCTGGAGCAAGTGGCTGACCAATAAAGTCTGACATTTCATTCAGAGCTTTTACTATTGAATCAGATTCCGCTTTGCTTTTTTCCGCCAAGAAGTTATCTTTATTCGCTTTGTATTTTTCAATTATTTGTTGGTAATTAGATTCTATTGCTTGCGCTTCCGCATCTAATTCTAATCTTATTCTTGTTGCTTCTAATCCTACTTGACCATTTTCAGTTGCATTTTCTACATACTTATCAATAAAGTCCGTATCAGCATTAGGTAATCTTATTTCTAAATCAGCTCTGTATAATTCTACATCTGTTAAAGCTTTAAATTTAGCTATGTTGTTTAAAGGAGCCTCAATTTGTTCTCTCGTTAAACCCGATTTCTCAAGTTCAATTTGCATGCGCGTGCGTGGGTCTAAGTCGTGAAAGTAATCTTCCATTTTTTTAGAATCTACTTCCGCTAATTTCTTTTGCAATGACTCAGTTTCTACTGCTAATTTAGCTGTTATATAAGCTTCTGGAGTATCTTCGGATATTTCTAAGCCTTCGTATTTAGCATAAGATACCCAACTATCAGCTTCTCCTTCAGTAGCGCTATCATCATCTAAAGTTAATACATCCTCTACAGGAACATCTTTAACTTCTTCAGCAATAACTTCTTTAACTTCTTCAGTAGGCTTATCCGCATCTAAAGCAATTTCCGTTTCGGCAATTTCTGCTGGTGTATTTTCTGTTTTAACCTCTTTTTTAATTTCTTCTTTTGGAGCTTCTACGTTTCCGTTTAAAGTTGCATCAGTTGATAATAAATCAAAATTCGGCTTCATTTGAGTAGGCTCTGCGTCTCGCTGAGTATTTTCTACTACTATCGTTTCCTCGTTTGTCATGTTTTGTATTTTAAGTCAAATATATTAAATATTTGTATTGTTTAGATTTTCGTTTGAAAATTTATATTGATATTCCCATTTATATCCTTTATATAAATTTCTTTTCTTTTTAAGGCAAGCGGTTAAATTAGCGCTTCCTTTTGCATCACCTTGCATAACTCTTGAGGCTTCTGAGATACTTTCAAATTTTTTTATAAATTTTCCGTTAAAATCTAATTGAATTATAGATATCCTTAAGTTTTCATTTTTTTGATTAGCATGAGATTCTTTTAATTTAATCAAAGTATCTTTTGTTGGTCTTTTACCTGCATTTGCAATACTTAACTTCCTTCTGTCTCTGCGCCTTGCTCATTAATAAATTTGTGTTGATTTTCTATTACCTTATTTCCTGCCGCTGCCGCCTGAACCTTTATATCAACATCTCCCTGTAAGATAATATTATCTTTTTGATTAGACTGTTCATCCTCTCTTGCTTCTCTCGCTAACGCTATCTGTTGTTGTAATTGTTGAGCCTGCATTTGTTGTTGGTTCTGCATATTAGCTTGTTGTGATTGACCTTCAATTTCTTTAATCTTAGCCCAAGACTCTTCTAATACAGCTTTTTGATCCGCAAATGATTCAGATATTAAAAACTTCAAAGCATCTTCAGGACGCATTTCTTTTGCGTTTAAAGAAGCTTCCATCATCCTTTGCATAAACTGCTTAATCTCTGCGTACTTACCTCCATCTTGTAAATGAACGCCGTAATCTTTAAATCCTATCTCTTGAGATACTTTTAAATATTTGAATTTACTTACTCCTAATATCTGTTCACCTTTCTCTAGTTTATAGAATGCCCAAGTAACTTTTGTACTTTCCACCAACTTAGTTAAAGTTTTATTGATATAAAGATACACTCCGTAAAAGAATGGTTCTGTTATTGTCCTAGAAGCTTGAATAGCTGAATTAGTATTAGTTGCAGTTGCACTAGCCTGTATTTGACCTTCTCTATCATTGTTAATTCCAGTCATCTTATCCATCATGTTTAAGATGTCATTTTTTAATGCCATTAATTGCGGAAACGATGAGCTTAATCCTAAATCATGTACCTTAACAGGGTCTCCTTGCATAGAATCTCTACCGTGAAAGTTACCGCTTGCTGATGTATCATAAGTGAAAAAACTATCATTTACAATATCGTAATTTAATTGAGTTACAGATTTTTTGATGCCTAATGTAGCTGTGTTAAATCCTATGAATGTACCCTTATGTTTATTTACATCTTTCAATATCTGATACATTACAATATCAAATATATTAGACCAATTCTCCATTTCATTCATTAATGAGATACGTCTTCCATCTACTGTTCCACATAAGTAGCCTGTATAAGAACCACTTAATATTTTAGTTGGGTCATCCACACTTCTCATTTGAAATTGTGCACGGCGCATGTTAGTATCTAATTCTTTAAGCCCACCTATACGAGTTGCTTCCCATAGGTCTTCCATATATCTTACTTCAATCTCATATTTACCTTTCTCTACTTGTTGCTTATGCCAATCAATATTCTTCTCATAAGCTTCTGTGTCCATTTCTGTATAGATGTACTTCTCGCTTGAGTCAAATGCTAATTGAGTAGCTGTTTTAAGAACTTTCTTAAAATACATAGCTTTAACAGACTTCCATTCTATATGGATTACTTCTACTACTAATCCGCCAACAGGTGAATGCCTAATTACATTACCAGCTTGTGAAATATAACTCTCTGGATTACTAGATATATCTTTTAGCTTCTCTACTTGCGCAGGCGTTAATCTGTATCTTCTTAATACATCATGCACAGATAGCCATTGACGGCATCCCATAATAGGACTTTTCTCTAAATATGTATCTCCTTTTATTTCTTCATAAATAGCATCTCGTGGGTCAATACTGATATACTGAGTTTCTCCTTCTTCATCTCTTTCTATCTTACCATAAATCATTGATGTAACCGCGCAATTTAACAAATCATTAGAGAATTTTTGCTTTAAATCTAAAGAAGGTATTTGCTCATTTAATATAATTTGCATGATACTTTCTTCCTTATCTTTTGGAGACATTCTCTCAAACGTCGGATCGTCTTCTCCATCAGGTATTGGCGCACCCTCCATTACATCTACCCCTACCTTATCTTTAAGATGAGTTAATTCAGCTTTAGCCTCCATAGCTCCGTACATAAAATCCATCTGCGCCATCTTTTCAGATTTAGCTTCTCTATTTATAGTTTCTACGGTAGCGTTTAAAGGACGAGTTAAAAACTCTCCTACCATTAATTTAATCTTAGAACTATGCGCCCTGTAAGGAATAAACTTAGCTCTATTTTGTTTGCCGTAAGTTTTAGTTAAATATAATACACTTTCTGGTGGCTTTATACCGTTGTATGATTTAAAAGACTCATCCATTAGTCCTCTTTGATAATTAGAGTTTCTAAGTAAATCTTGGCCGTAATCTAAATGAAGTCTACACCAATCAGGCGTTTTTTTTGACTCTGGAATTGCTTGATCTGGAAAGGACCTCATGTTATGTATTTTTACTCAAAAATAGTAAAATTTAATTAACTAACTACCAAAACCTTCATAATCTGTTTCAGGATTTTCTGGCCTTGTAAATTCTCCAAACGGAACCATATTTCCAAACTTATCTTTATGCCATCCAGGAAGACTAAATGGGTCTTCTTTTTCCTGATAAGTATCATCTCTCGGAGCAACATTCAAACTAATAGATTGTACTATTGCAATTCCATAAGCATCCGCCAAGTCATTATCACTTCCTATTTCTACTTCATCAAAGTTACCTAACTGATTAATTAATTCAGGAAACCAAATATTTTGTACATGGTCATATATAGCTGTCTGCATAGCTCCTACCATTAAATTTCTACTATGCGCTATTAATCTAAACCAAAATTCACTTTTCTGCTCGCTATTTTCGCTTTCAAATTTTATAGGTCTATGCGCTAAATATTTAGTACATCCATTGTTTTTATACCAAGCTAATATACCAGAACTACTCGCCAAATCACCTAATGTATTTCCAACTAAATCATAATAAACAGATAACTTCAAACACATTTCAAAGAATATTTCTTTTCTTTTTGGACGGGTACAAATAACTGCTACTGGCATATTAAATGGAATTCCAAATGGATTAGGGCGAGTAATTACGCACATGCCTCCTAAAGACTTAGATACCGCTACGTCTTGATCATAACTATCAATTCCCGCAACAAATAAATTCTTATACTTTTTATCTGGATGATATTCATTAAGTATTAAAATACAATCACTTTCATCATCTGTATCTTTGGCAGGAATAGCTTTTACCCTTAATGGATTTATCCTTTCTCCTTTATCGTTAGTTATCCATTCTAATTTCCACTTTAAGTATTTGTCCTTATTGATTAAAATCTCATCCTGTTGAGCATTTATTTTTTGTATATCAAATTTATTACTAAACATCTTTCTAAATATCTCCGCCTGAGTAAGTGGATTATTTTGTAAGTGTTCTAAGTAAAGTTTAAGCTCTCCCTTTTTAAGTTCTTCGCGCTCTTTTAAAATATCTTCCTTGGCGGCAACTAAATCTTCACACCCTATTAATTGATAAGGTTTATAAATCTTAGATAAATTTGGAGTTATCCCTATTACCTTGCCCTTGCGAGTTGCTCCACCGTAATAAGGTTTTTTAAATCTTTCCCCAGTTAATACAAACATAATAGCATTAACATCTTTTAAATTCTCTACGATAAACTTAAAATCCTTAGAGCCTTTATTAATATTACCTCCTGTACCGAAAATATACATTACCCCTACCTGCACTCCGCCGTCTGTTAAAGCATCCTTAGTAGCAGAATAAAACTCTTTAAAATTCTCAAACTCACCTGCCTCTTCGCAAATAACATCATTCAAATAAGTTCCTTTTAATATATTTGGATTATTATGTGCAGTTCTTATGTAAATCTCTGTCTTTATCCCCTTCTCTACATCTTTACCATTTTCTACTACTACATATCCCGAAGTAATCTCCTCTTCATTCTTAGTTAATTGATTCAACTTAAACTCAGGTACCAATAATGATTCTGATATTTTAAGCTTCTTAATAAAGTCATCCGCATACGTCTTTTTACCCGCTGCCACGCCTGCGTGATAGGCAGGAATAAACCTATAACCATAATCTACTACTGCTTTCTGAAAGAACTCAGATACTCCGGCTCTACGCTTTTTTGGTAGTACTAAATTTAGGTTATTATCTTTACAGAACTCCACTACATAAGCTAACTGTAAGTGCATATCGCAAAAGTCTGGAGTAATTACGCCTGTTACGGTTGCCATAGAGTTAAAATTCATATAATAATAGAATCTTCCGGGCAAAAATATTCCACCCGTCTGATAACCATTAATACATCTATATAATTGCTCCGTCCAATACTGTTCATGTTCTGGAGTGCCTATACATTTAGGATTAGATATACTATCCGCGTATTCTGGAATGCCATTTACTACTACTGGATTCGGCATAAATCCCTTCGATTTAATATATGGTAACTGAGGTATTGGCAAATCTTCTATTCTCTTCCCTGCGTAATTCATATCTATCCTCTTTTAGCTGTTACTGCATAATACATTTTAATATTAGATTGCAAAACCTCTAAGAAACTACGCTTCACATTACCCTTTAGTTCTCCGTCAATAAGTTTTTCCTCTATGATTTCTGCTTCTATCGCGCGGATAGCCTTTCTAAATCTATCAATACTATCCATAGCATTCTTAATGCCGTTTGTGGAATTATCTTCTTCTAAAATTTTGAGTAAATCATCAATCTTACGATTATACATCTCCACCAATTCAATATTTCTATTATATTGTAAAGACTTATACGCCTCTATCGCTTTCTTTATTTTTTGAGGACGCTTATCTTCATCTAATAGTTCCGGCTTATTATCTTGCCATACATGCCATATAGCTTTAGATAGCCTTTGTCTTTCAGGGAATTGCCTATAAATAGAATTGTAATCATAGCAAAGTATGATAAATAAAATCTCCTTATCTGTTAGTAAACTAAGCTCTGGACAAAGTTTTATAACATCTGGATGTAATATGATGTTGTTTTTAACATCGGCATAGAATAACATAGACATAGCAAATAGTTTTTACGCAAAAGCGGTGGTATAACATCTCGTTACCCACCGCTAATTTAGTAATTTTTAATTAATCTTATATAAAATATTCCAATTAAAGGTTGCTGTTTTAGAGGACGGTACTAGAATAATCAATTATAGTGCTATTTTTAAAGCATTTGGACGGACTAAACGGGGTCGAGCAAAGAATGAAGTTCGTGTGCCCAATATGCCAGCTTTTTTAGACGCAAATAACCTTCAACCCTATGTTAGCAACGAGTTAAAGGCAGTGCTCAACAAATCTGATTATATTGATTTGAATGGCAAAGAAGATAGCGAATATGATGCAACTATACTACCTCTATTATGCAAAGTATATTTAGATGCAAGAGAAGAAAAAAAGCTAAAAACACAAAAAGTATCTCATTAGCTAGAGCTAGTGAGATACTTTTATTTGGATTATCTAATATTGAAACTAAAGTAAAAGCTATCCAAGATTCGGTTACCGAGTAATGATTAACTTATTTATTTCGTCTCTTTCAGTAGAATGAGATTCAGCAAGAGCATTCATAGCCAAAACTTTAATTGCATCCAATTTATTTTCATCTGAATATTCTAGTTTTAGAATTTTAGATATTTTCTCTAAGGCATCTGCTATTATATTAGCGCCGTTTTTAATGGTTTTTTCCATGATTTTTTTTAGTTTTTAATTGTTATTTATTTTTTAGTGTAAAATTGTATATAGTTACCTTAATTAATAATTACAATCCTTATACACCTAAAAACTTTTGAATCTTTTTAGCTTCTATTAAAATCTTATCTACAGGTATATTTTGACCGTATAATCCAAGACTTTCTTTTGCTAATTCGTAGCATCTCATTTTTAATTGTGCAATTTGTTCTGTTCCCATTTTATTTGTAGGTTTTACAAAGCCCTCCCAAGGCTATTTATGATTATTCTTATAAACTATACTTTCTCTTATGTATTTTTTGTAGTAACTCGGAGTGTCAGCGAATCTCTTATTATCATTTTTAATAAGTATTCTTATATCTTCATTAGCCACTACCATAGACACTATATATCCGCCTAGTAGTGTAATTGAAATTGATGTTATAAATGATTTCATTTTATTTTCCGTAAATATTATATATTTCTTTATTTAATTTATCCCTAAATTCTTCCCATCCACTAAACTTATCGTCAAATTGAGGAACTTTATAATTCCCTATAAACTTAACTACGACACTTGTTTCTTCTGAAGTATATTTACCTTCTCCTTCTCCGAATCCGCCGAAAGGAATAAGCGACAGTGTATTTAAACTACATCTATCACTACATAATACATACCTAACACACCACTTATTTTCCATTATTTTATGTTTTTTAATTCAATTTTGAATTAGTTTTTAAAATATTTCTTCTTCTTCGGATGTCGCAAATACATCTAAAGTTCCATCAAGCATATCTATTATTTCCCCTTTGAAGGTTTCTAAGAATATTTTTACATCATTCTTTAGATACATTATAGGTACCACTTCGTTAGCATAACTTAGTAATCTATGGTTACTATCAAATACAGGAGTTATTAAATCTATAAATAATCTCTCACATCCTCGCCCTGTTAATTCTTCAAATAAATGCGCGTAGAAAGACAACTGAAAACTTATCTTAGTGTACTTCGTATTGGGCAAGTGATTAAAAGGAGCGTGTAACCAAGGTTGTCCACTAACTGTAAATAAAGACGGTAGTCCTTTCTCAAAGCATTTAAAGTCTGATAAATGGAATTTGCTATCTTTTCTATTAGAAGTTAAACTTAGCTTATCCCAACTGCCAGCCACTCTATAATCTTTGGAATAAGGTATTCCTTGCTCGTATGTTTTATTATATACCTTATACTTCTTTAATATATCGGGAGCAAGCTCTGCTAAATCACTATCTTCTTCTGATATGGTAGCTGTTTGAGCATATCTTTCTAGTGCCTTGTCTATACGTGTTCCGTTAGTAGCAGTTTGTTCCCAACTTGCCTTTACATCATTCGCGGACTTATCACCATACTTGCTTACTAACTTACTTATCTTATCTGCGTCAAACTTCTTTACAAGCTTGCCATATAGTGCCGAAAATGAGATGTATTGCTTACCTTCGGAATCATAATACTTATGCTCGTTAGGTTCTAAATACACCTCATTTGGAAATAGATTGTGAATCATGTTTATTTTTTAAGTTTAACTTTTTCGGCTATTTCTAATGTCAAAGGTTCTATATTTGGTTTAGATTTTAGCATTGGCCACAAACCTTCTCCTTCAGGAATAGAATTACTTTCTTCTTTATCTACTAAATTCATATTAGAAGCATCAAATAATTCATTTTCGGCAGATACTACCTTAGTTTCTAAAGATACTTCTTCTGTTTCTCCTTCTTCATATACTTCATCAGGACGAATAACTAAGCACCCTAACTTCTCTAAGATGCCTTGACAATAATCAGCTTTTTCCTCCGCCGACATCTCATTCAATTTATCCATATCCATACTTTTATCCTTACCGTGACGAATATAACTTATCATTAAGTCTTCATCACTAATCTTTTTCAATCCTTTCTCGTACTGCTCCACTTCTTCTAATAAAGACTCAATAACATTCATTACCGTATCGAAGTACTCATATCCATCACTAGAGTCTGTCTTGGGTGTAGTTAAAGTAATAGTCTTAGTATCAAATACTCTACTCGCTACTTTAATTTTGAAGTAACCAGTTACTCCTCCTTCAAATTCAATACTTAATACATCACATCCTTCTAATAAAGTTACTTTCTCTGCTTTACGAGTTTCATCTGTGATAAGTCCGCAAATATCTAAAGCAAAGAACCTAAATTCTTTAAGCTTATCTTCTAAGTCTGCATTTATAGGATGACGTTTAGTCAACTTGAATCCATCTTCCGTAATCTTGTTATCCTTAGCTACATCTTCTCGACCTTCTAAGATTAATCCTTTTAATCCGCCTGTCTGTACAGTGATTTTTTTAATTGTTCTTTTCATATATATTTGGTTTTATTTGTTATGTATTCTTCTTCTGATTTTAATAAAGACTTATTGTGCTTTTCTAACCAAAAAACATCACAATCATTTGTGAATTTCTCGCAATATTCAGCTAATTCTACCATTAACGAAACCCTTTTCTTTACCTTAAAACTTCTTTGTTGTTGATATTCGTCGTTACTTGCCATTATCTCTATCTTTTTTATATTTTTTCCAATCTTCACTTCCGTATAAATCAATCCATTCATCATCTGGAAGTCTAATTAAGATTGGCTTATTAGCTTTAACAAAATGTTCTACTCCATTTACATCTAAATATCTCATTCCTGTTATCGTAGTTGGCCCACTTATATACCCTTTTTTATACATAATACTTAAATTAAATTATTTCACCCCACGAACTCTCACTATCTTCAAAGAAAAAATAGTCATCTATATTACTCCATACAATAATAGTAATGCATATCTTCTGGTCCCACCTCCTATAAGTCTTAGGTTTATCTTCTAAAAATCCTAAATCCCTATTTATGTCTTGCGCAGGCATACCAACCTGTAAACTAAAAGGTAACTTATTACCATTAGCATCAAAAGCTAAGTTATCTCTAGCATATATCGTAGCATCTACTATTGGATCATTCTCTCCGCCACTATACAATTCTACTCCAGCCAACATATAGTTGCTATCATATATCGCATAAGGCTTTATTCTATTCTCTTGTTTCACCATGGCTAAATTATTGATAATTGTTTTAATAACCTTGAAAATTCTGATTTATTTTTAATTTTACCTCTAAAAATTAATTCGTCATAATACTTCCATTCTCCCATACAAACATCTTCATGGGTTTGTTCAATTTCTATGTTCTGATATTCTAACTGACCCGTTAAACAATAATTACTTAATTTATAAGTTCCTTTTCCGTCAAACTTAAACCCAAAACTTTCTATATCTTCTTTATCTAAGTATTTTACTCTAAACTGTTCTGAATACAGCTCTTCTTCATCAGAATGCTCAATTGCACTATAAGCTATATTCACTAAATCAGTATCACAAATCTGCTTATTCCATGTTTCTTTTCTAATTTTACATTGCCATTCACATTCAAACCCAACATGAAATTCCTGAATACTTGGCGTATAATATTTTTCTTTTTCTGAAACTTTGTTTTCCATTATTTTATGTTTTTTAATTCAATTTTGAGTTATATTCTTAATTTTTAAATAGTGAGCGTACACCATATCATTAATCTTACTTATCGGTCCATAAGGAAAACAAGTTTTATTCCATAATATCCAATCCACATCTTCATCATCCGATTCTGGTAGATAATACCTTACTAATTCCTCAGGACTTATATCCTCTATTAATGTTAGCTTCTGCATATAATCAATTTTCTACCCGCAACTTCGGCGGTACCCTTATTCTTATCTCCCATACATACTTATACTCTAATTATCTTAAAAGGTCACAATTATTTTCTTATATAATTCTTCAATTTTATTTTTATGATAATTAATCCTATCCATAACACTTAAGGTAATATTAATAGAGTTCAATAAATTATAATGCTCTTTATATACTTCACTTTTATTAATGTATTTATCATGCATTTTAACTAAATATATCACACTACTATGGTCTCTATTTACAACTAAACCTATACTTTCATAACACTCTTCGCCATCTCTTAGTAATTTACAAATCAACGCCCTTGCCTCAACTACCTTAGCTATTCTACTACCACTTTTAATATCATTCTCGGAAATATTCAATCCCTTACACACTCTATACATAATAGAGCTTGCGTAAGACTTATTCTTTATTTCAAACCTCATATCTTCTTAGTTTTATATATTACATTACCCCAATTACTTACTAAAATCTTCAATCTTTAAACTAATATTACTCCCTTCTCCAAAATAACTACACCCTAAACAATTACCTAATCCATAATGTAATGACGTAACACAGCCTAAACAGCCTCCATGGAACACGTAATGAGCTTTCTCTGACTTATATTGCCTAGCGTACTCCTTTTCGTTTAATCTCCTTAAATCTTCTAATCTATGAAATTCATCCCACCCTTCCTTAGTCTCAAACCCAAACGTACCTTTGTCACTTATTACTACTCCATACCCCATATCTTTTTTCCTACTTATACGTCACAAATAAATAAAAGTTACACTTTAGTTACACTTTCCTAAAAAAAAATATAAAAATATTTTAAGTAAGGTAATCCAATTGTTAATTATATCAAAGAAAAAAAATTATAAAAATATTTTAAGTGAGGGGACTATATAGCCTGCTTTCGAAAAGTATAATCGAAATGCTGGTACGGGGGGAGTCAAAAGCTAAAATAGGTTTTAAGACAAAAGGAATTAGGGATTAGAAAGGAGGGTTTTATACCAGTTAGCTTGTTGGTTTATGGATATGTGTTTGTTTTATCCTTGTTATATTTTATATAGTCATTACAATAAATTAATACTTTGGTACATCCGCCGCCTTGCATAAACAATTTGTATAGTCCGCCGATAATTAATAAGCTCGAACAAACACGCATTTATAATTCAATATTGAATTAGTTTTATATGATACAATTAGCATAGCCGTTTACAAACGACTACAATTAGATAAGACGCATAAATATCCTAATCGCTTAGAATCGCATAGAATTAATTTAGCGGACTATTGTAAGGTATATTGAAGCTATTAGAATTAGAGATAAGCCTGCCGTTTATCCTATATATCTACCACTTATGTAATATATCCAAAAAATAAGAGTTTGGCACGATATTAATTTGAGCATCGGCGGACACTCAACAATACATTCAATCTTACACAACTAACGTCAATTAACGTCCAAATCTTATACTAATGTGATGAGTGGTTAAACAAATTTGTTAGTGGTTATATAACTATGCGAAAAGCTTTTATTTCGTTTCAATCAGTTGTATATTTGATACAAGGAAACAAACTAACATAAACATTTAAAACATAAAGCCATGAACAGAAACACTAAACAAGAGTTAAAAAGCTTAATCATAGATGCTATTAACGACGGAAGATTAAACGGTAAACCAGTAAGTGAAATACACCACGAAGTGTTTAATACTGATTACTTTATCATAGGACGCTTTGAAGCTGAAAAATGGTTAATAGCAAACGGCGGAATATTTAACGCAATGGAGGTTATTAAGGACTACGAACAGGACCAGTTTGGCGAAGTTAGTACCGACTTATCGGAAGCCGAGCATGTATGTAATATGTATGTATATATCCTAGGAGAAGAGATTATAAACGAATTAAAAGTTATTCGCGATA
>ERZ1463035.71-NODE-71-length-19869-cov-12.776067_pt1 | contig 19869 bp, 18 predicted proteins | sample MGYA00564486_ERZ1463035 | MGnify/ENA primary metagenome ERZ1463035 (study PRJEB39244, sample SAMEA3635149) | Helicobacter pylori | study: EMG produced TPA metagenomics assembly of PRJEB11511 data set (Assembly of a 5300-year-old Helicobacter pylori... | reverse complement strand
ACGGTGGTGTGAGAGGTCGCTAAATAAACTAATTATTTAGCTCCTACTCGATTAACCATATAAATATTCAATATAATTATGTATAAATAAAAAAAACTTGGTTACAATTATAAGTACAAGCAAACAACATGGCAACTGATTTCTTTTAAAGCACCTATATGGTGCTTTTTTTTTATCTGTAGTATAATAAAAAGTAAATCAAGGAATTATAATATAATATTAAACCAAATAATTGGAGGAATAGATATGAGAGGGACTCTAAGTTGCACTGCTACAAATTGTGTTAATAATATGTCGGGAATATGTTCAGCGGAAACTATTAATATTTTAGGGTCAAATGTCCATAGCTGCGAAGAAACGCAATGCGAAACATTTGCTGAAAAGGGATTGAAAAATTCAATTAACAATGTATTTAATATGAATGTTGTTGGAGAAATTAAACAAATATTTAATAATGATAAAATACAAATGAGCCCCAGAATTGGATGTGAAGTTACAAATTGTTTGCATAATAGAGATGAGGAATGTGTTGCTCATAATATTATGGTGCATGGTAGAGGTGCTTTAAAGAGTGAAAAAACAGAGTGCGAGACGTTTAAAGAATAAGGAAAATTTAAAATGGTGAAACAAGCGTTTTTTCTTTGCATTTGTTGTAAAGGCATCTAGAAAAAAATCTAGATGCCTTTAGCATGGGAAAAATAGTAGTAGATAGAAGGTTGGAGGAGAATTTATGAAAAGAAAAGTTGAGAATTATATTGTTCCTGTTAAAAAAAATGAAGATTACATAATAACTATAGATAATATGGGGTACGAGGGTGAAGGTGTAGGTAAGATTGATGGATTTACAGTTTTTGTTGCAGGTGCAATAGTAGGAGAAAAGGTGTTAATAAAAATTGTTAAGATATCTAAAAACTTTGGTTTTGGAAAATTGCTCGAGGTAATTGAGAAATCGATAAGTAGAATAGAACCTATATGTAGTATATATAAAAGCTGTGGTGGTTGTAACTTGCAGCATATAGATTATGCTGCTCAACTAGAGTTTAAAACAAATAGAGTAATTCAAGCTATAAATAGAATAGGAAAATTAGAAAAAGTAGTTGTGCACAAAGCACTTGGGATGGAATCTCCATATAATTATAGAAATAAGGTTCAGTTACCTTCAAGTAATAAAAATGGGGAAGTAAAAATTGGATTTTATGCGGCAAGAAGCCATGACATAATAAACATGGAAAACTGCTATATTCAAGATAGTGTGGCAGATATTGTAGTGAAACTTACAAGGCAGTGGATAAAAGAGTTTAATATACAATGTTACAATGAAGAAAATCATAAGGGAATCTTACGTCACGTTATGATTAGAAAAGGATCTAAAACAGGACAGGTTATGGTTGTGTTAGTTACAAATGGTAAAAGCCTTCCTTATAAAGAAGAATTTATAGCAATAGTTACTAAAAAAATCAAGGGTATTGTGAGTGTAATACAAAATATAAATAGTGAAAAAACTAATGTAATACTAGGAGACACTTGCCTTACTTTATGGGGAAAAGATACAATAACTGATTACATAGGAGAATTTAAATTTGAAGTATCTCCATTATCATTTTTTCAAGTTAATTCAGTTCAAACAGAGATACTCTATGATAAGGTTCTAGAGTATGCAAATTTAAGCGGTGGTGAAGTGGTACTCGACGCTTATTGTGGAACAGGTACTATCTCATTATTTTTATCTGGAATGGCTAAAAAAGTTTATGGTGTTGAAATAGTACCACAAGCTATTGAAAATGCTAAAATAAATGCTAAAGTAAACAATGTAGAAAATACAGAATTTTTAGTAGGAGAAGCAGAGATAATTATTCCAAAGCTTATAAATGATGGAGTAATTGCTGATGTAGTTGTAGTTGATCCACCAAGAAAGGGTTGCGATAAAACGCTGCTAGAAGCCATAAGTAAAATGGGACCTAAAACTATAGTTTATGTTTCTTGTGATCCAGGAACATTGGCTCGTGATTTAGGAATCCTAAATGAACTTGGATATATTACTAAAGAGATCCAACCAGTAGATATGTTCCCTCAGACGGCGCATATAGAAAACGTTGCATTACTGAAAAAAACTGAAAAATAAACAGATGGAACTCCGAAAATCTAAAGAGACTTTCAGAGTTCCATCTGTTTTAATTATTATTTAAATCTACTTTTGTTATTTCATCATTAATGAACTCATTCTAATTCTTAGTATTAAATTTTAAAATTTTTACATTTCAAGGGTTAACCAGTTCAATAAATCTACATATACTTCATTTTTATTAACTTCATTTAATATCTCATGTCTAAAACCAGGATATAATTTAAGCTGTACGTCAGTTATCCCTCTTTTTTTATACAAATTAAAAAGGTTCTTTACCAATTTACCATAACCTCCTACAGGATCCTCCTCACCTGCAATAATATATATTGGCAATTCTGTAGGAAGTGAATTTAGTCTTTTTTCTTCATAAAGTTTTCTTAAACCTTTCATAAAGTAATAGAAAAAGCCTGTTGTAAAAACTGTACCACAAAAGGGATCATCTTCATACTTTTTAACTTGATTCAAATCAGTGCTTAGCCATGCAAATTTATGCTCATCATCTTTGATTCTTTTATTATAACTTCCAAAGCTTAAATGATCCAAAAGCTTGCTTTGTTTTTTTTCTCCCCAAATAAGCTTTTCTATAGAAGAAATCATACTTCCTGCATAAACTTGTAGTCCTTTCTGTAATGCGGAACCAGATAAAATAACACCCTTGAGCTCACTTCCATAACGAATAATATATTCCTGTGCTAAAAAAGATCCGAAGCTGTGCCCCAATAAAAACATGGGGAGTTCAGGGTGTTCCTCCTTCATCTTCTGAAAAATAAGCCGTTTATCTTCAACAGTTGCATTAAACCCATCTTTACCTATATACCCAAGTTCCTCAATAGTACCTGCAGTTTTACCATGCCCACGATGGTCAGAAGCATATACAATGAATCCCTGGCTATTAAGGTATTGTGCAAAATCTTTATATCTACCCGCATGCTCCGCCATACCATGAAATATTTGCAGCATAGCTTTTGGTTCTTTAACCTTATACCAACAATAAATATAACTTTCCTTTCCATCCTTTGCCTTAATTTTATCCATCATAACTATAAACTCCTCCTCCCATTAACCGCTAGTTCAACCACTTTATAGGCTCCATTGTAAATTCCTATACTATTTGCTTTTATAATGTTCTGCGTCAGCATAGTAAGAATTTCGTCGCTGCTTAGCATAAGTTTTAGCATTTGAAGAGCTCTGTCAATTTCACCACATTCAATGGTTCCATCTCCTACTTCTGCTGATCTTATAGCACCCCAAGCTTCGTGTCCACCTACGCGTTTTATCAGTAACTTAGGTACTGGATAAAATGAAAGCTCGCTTGGCTTTGTAACCAAAATATCTGTTGACCTCATTAAAAGGTTGGTACTATATACTGCTGCAAAGATTTCCTTGTTGTAAAAGGCATGTACTCCTTTAACTTCGTTGCCTAGTGCTTTTTCTGCAAATGCACAGGTTTTCTTCCAGTCATCAAAATATTTTTCAGATATGGAATCAAGCTCAGGAATATCCTTACACAGTCCTTCCCATACAGTGCTGTGGTCTCCAACATTAATATAAAGCACAACCTTGTTTTCCTTAACAAGAGGGAGCACTTTTTCTATAATTTTCACAAAAATCTCCTTTTGTGCTCCTGCTCCACCAACAGTAAGTAAAATTCTCTTAGCTTTTTTATCCTTAATTCTTTTCATTCTGTTTTCACAATCTATATCCAGATTATGCACTAGCTCATGGTCAATATAGTGTCCTACCTCCACTATTTCTCCTAAGGGTATTGGGTTTAATAGTTTTTTTCCATCCATACCTTTCAGAGTCTTATAGCCTAAAAAAGCTGAATATGTCTGAACAGCGTGTATAGATCCTTCTGCCAAGTGCAGTGCCATAGGCCAGTTATCAGGAATTGCATTTACAACATTTGTAAGTCCTGAATGTACAGCAGCTTGTGCAGGCCAAACATGAGTTGCAATAAAGGGAATGTCCTTAGGAAGCTCTTTATAAACAGGGGTCATCATTTCTGCTACCTTCTGATCAGCACAATTATAGGAAAGCTTTCTGAAACCTTCCGAGTTTAAAGGCTCCCAGTATAGCTTGTTAAATAGAGGATATTTTTGAGACCACCTAGATCCCATGGAATAAAGAGAATTCAAATGGTCAATTACCTTACCTCCAGTGGTTTCACTAAAGGAGTTAAGGTCGAACCAATAGGGTGTATAACCCATGGCATGTGCTGCCGAAGCCATGGCCATAGAGATTCGATAGTGACCAAAACCCATCCTGATATTTCCTATAACTATCCCCTTTTTAAAGTCTAAGGGTTCACTTTCTTGTCCAATTACAATGTTTTTTACGTTCAAAGAATCACCAATTGTTGGATTATTTCTTATCGCCAAATGATAATCTATTTTCGAATCATCCCCAAATTTCTTTAAGTACTTCTTTTTAGAATCAACTGCCTTATTATATACTTTTTTAGTAATTTCATTTCCAAAAATAACTTTTGAATGCTCCATTTTTATTTCCTCCAATTTTCTTAAATAATAAATATCTTGAAGTTATAGGGTAAGAGTTCCTGCTTTTGATTTAGTAAAGCGTTTGAATGCTTTATGGTTGAATTACTTAAATTTATGAGTGCAAGAAATTCATTTTCCTCTTCTTTATACAGAATTTCAACAATGCCATTTCTATAAGGCTCTACCCGTTCTATGGTCCTAGCCTTAATCTCCATAGCTCTATCAAATACTGAAAATTGATTATCATTATAATCCTTTAAGTTGTCTGATGTAAAAAGCAGACTGCCAAAAATATTATTTACAAATGCTAAGGTCTCTCTCTGGGCTTTATTTAGATGTATATTATCCTCCCTTAAAAGAAATACATCTGGATCATTTAAAAATGCTCTCCCATTCAAATGTCGCCTTCCTATAGCATTTCCTATGGCATTAAGGGTAGAAACTCTTTCCCGATGTAGCTTTCTCATGTAAAATTTATCATTCCAATCAAGACTTACATCACAGCCTATTCTACAATAATCAACTAGTCCAAAGGCGGGTCCTAAGGGCACGCCACAGGCCAAAATAATTTTTTTACCAACACATTCTCTTAAAAACTCCATGGCCTCTGTCATAATCTGACCTCTTGTTTTATCTTTTCTTGGAAGTATGCATACAGCATAGAGAAAATCCAATTTCACCATGTCATAACCCCAATCATTTAAAATCACAGAAAATACCTGTTTGATATAATCCCTTACCTCAGGATGGTAGATATCTAAAGCGCAAAATCCTGTCCAATTAGATCCTGCCAGCACTGGTTCTCCTTTTTCATCCTTCAAAGGCCATTCTTTTTTCTCCTTAAAAAGCCTTGAATTTGTCTCACAAACAAAAGGAGCCAGCCATATACCGGCTTTACACCCATTCATTTTTATGTTGTCAGAAATATATTTCATTCCATTAGGAAATTTCAATGTATCTACTGAGAGCCAGTCTCCAACGGCAGTCTGGTAACCATCGTCAATTTGAAAAATATCAATGTTTTTATGAAAAGTCTTAAAATTCCTAAGATTTTCAAGTATTATATCCTGGTTTATATTTTGGTAATAATTATACCAACTTGTCCATCCTGTACTAGGCTGGCAAAGGGGTTTACTAATTTCCATGGCATCAAAGTAACTATCAAAGACTTCTTCCTCTCTACCACTTACATAGAAAATTTCAAATGGGATATATTCTGAACTAATTGAAAGTCCCTTGCATTCTTTATTAATCAAAATTTTATTTTCTCTTGTGTGCTCTTAAAAATTGTAAAGCCTGATCTTTCAGAAAGTAATCCAAATAAATCTAATTTTTCGTCTTCACGAACGTAAGAATAGGTGTAGCCATGAAATTCGCCTTTTTTTCCTGAGTATCTCTTAAAAGTATAATCTCCATACTTTTCTAACTGATATTTTTTAATTATTGGTTTTGCAAGTTTAGATATAGATTTCATCTTTTCATCTTTTCATCAATAAGAAACTCTCTGCTGTCTGTCCAGGATTGATAGCCATTTACAAAGATTCTATTACCTTCTTTAAATTGGTAAAACAATTTAACACTTAATTTTTCTATAATTAATTTAACTTGAGGTATAATGGAAAGCTTAAATTTCTCTATATTCGGTTTTTGGTCGGATTCTAAAATTGCTTGAAAGTCATCATTCTTATAAGAATTTATAAATGATGTCTTTCTCTTTTCTCCTCCTCGTGAATACCAAAATTCTATTTCAATATTTTGAAACATATTTTTCTACCTCACTTTTATTTTGACTATTGAATTTATTAAATCTGCTAAAAAGTATAACTATTGCTGCAATGAACATAATAGAAGAAGAAATAGGGAAAAAATATTTAAAACTTACAGAATCCAATATCCATCCCATAGTTAAAGTAGCAATCCACTGACTAAGTGAAATAAAGAGATTCATTATACCCATGAATTCACCTAACCTTTCCGGTGGAGCTATTTCTGCTAAAATAGCGTATATGGTAACTTGTATACATATGAAACCGATTCCAACTAAAGCGAGAACGATATACATACTTTGAACACTATTCACAAATGTTGCTAAAACCAATGCTACTGCAAAAATTACCGCTCCAAGAAAAAGTACAAACCTTCTATCAACTTTATCTGATATTATTCCAGCTGGTAAAGTAAATAGTGCACCTGCGATAGTAAGAACAAAAAGTCCTGTACTTGCAGTTTGATTTGTAAAATGCAATTGTTGTACACAGTACTTTACAAAATAAGGTGTAATGCATCCATAGCTTAGAAAAACGAAAAACACGGAGGCAAAGAGCATCAATACAGAGGGGTATTTAATAAAATCAATGGAAATTTTACTAGGTTTGGTATACTTGCTTGTATTTTCTTTAATTGGAATAGTACCAATCAATACTGAAACTATTCCTAAAAATCCTGCTGCTAAAAAAGGATAGTTATGAAAAAGCGGAAGCAACATAATTGTTAAAGCTGCTAAAATCGCTCCTCCCAGTATAAAGGGTTTTCTTTTACCAATTTTAAAAGTGATTCTATCACTAATTACACCTGCCAAATACTGAACGAACATTCATGTAAAAGCACCCATAGATATTAATATCCCTAGCTTGAAATTGCTAGTTGTAACAGTACCTACTAGCATGGGAATTAAGGACATATTCATTGCCCATAAAAGCCCCATGCTTAAATTTGGAATTCCAACTACATAAGGAACATACTTCTTTTTCGTGTTAACCTACTCCTTTACATATTGAATATATTTTAATGCCATTTCGATGATCATTTTAATTTGTTCTTCCCCTTGTACATATTCATCACTTTCTAAAATATTACCGCTTAAAACAAGTTTCTGACACATACTCATAAGTGCGTGATTAATACTGAAATAAAATTTTTCACTATTCAAGTCATTACGTATGGTTTTATCTTCTTTTCCAATCTCCAATGCGTTTATAAGTAAGGGTTTTAAATCTACAATGCTTTTTTCATAAGTCTTTAAATTTTCTTTAGGAATCTTTTCTTTTACAACGTAGCGGTCAAATTCATCTATAAATCGAATGAATTGTTTATGACCATTGTAAAGTTTAATAAATACCGCTAATATGTCTTCCACTTTTGTAATTCCATTTTTACTTAGAAAATCTTCTTCTACATAATATTTGTATATGTCACTGATTTCATCATTCCAAAACTTGCAGGCTATTTCAACCACTAGGCATGGTTTTGTTTTAAAATAACGATAAACAGAAGCTATCCCTATCTCAGCATTTTCAGCTATATCAATCACTTTTGTGTTTTCTATACCATGTTTTTTAATTACATCTAAAGCAGTAAGAATCACCTCTTCTTTTCTCTTATTTTTCTCATTTTCAAGTTCAGTTTTTCGTTTTTTCTTAAATCCATGGTTGTCTCCTTTTACTTGATAGTCTAACTATCTATTTAATACATAGTATATCATCTTATTTTTTTTGTCGACGTTTTCATTTTAAAAACTAAAATATCATATCCATCATTAATTTTATGGATAGGAAGAACTAGAATTGATTAAAACGACACTTGGAAGATTTTTTGATTAAAGAATAGGTATCAATAAAAACACATTTTATAACAAATTCACTATAAATAAACCATAATAATCAATATATGTATTTATTATGGTATAATAGAAAGGCAGATATTTATTTTTTGCATAGAAAGGGAGCGGTAAAGTGCAGAAGGTTAATGAAATAAAAGTTGGTATAGGGTTTGCAACTGGAAGAAAAAGCTTCCAAAAAGTACTTAGAACTAACATAAGCAATTGGGAAGAATCTGGTTTGGTAGAAAATAAAAGGATAAGTTTAAATGTTTTCGTGGCATATGATCTTCATTATAATAAAACTAAAGTTACTGATTACACAAATATACATCCAGATTTGGTTAAGCGGATCGATAGTAGCACTTTTATTGGAAGAGTATCAACACAAGAAGAAATTGACTATTTAATTAGAGAAGATATCCTTACACTTGAGGAAACTAAAAGGATCTTTGGTAAGGGGTATGCAGCTAAGCGTAATGCTGTACTATATAATGCGATAAAAAATAACATGGATTATTTGGTGTTTCTAGATGATGACGAATACCCGATGGCAGTAACAAATACACATGATACGGCCATCTGGGGAGGGCAATTTGTACTGTCTGAGCATCTTAAGAACATTAAAAACGCAGACATTACTCATGGATATCATTGTGGATATATATCTCCTATACCATATATTGAGTTTAATGACATTATGAATGAGGGAGATTTTAGAACATTTATTGAGGCTATCAGTAATGACGTTGTTAAGTGGGATACTCTAAAAGCAGTTATGAAAAATGGAGGAATAACTTACGCTGATGTAGGTGTACTCACTAGCCATGATGCGGTGGAAGTTGTGGAAAAAAATCATTCTAAATTTATAACGGGGGCTAATCTGTGTATTAATCTTACGAATCCTGAGCGTGTTTTCCCTTTTTATAATCCGCCTGGGGCTAGAGGAGAAGATACTTTCTTAGCTACATGTTTAAGTGATAGAAAAGTTCTATGCGTGCCTTGTTACACATTTCATGATGGATTTTCTACATATAATCATCTTTTAGAGGGTGTTCTCCCAATAAGACTTAAGTTTATTAGGGCTGACAACGAGAAGGTTATTACACGGTTTTACAATGTGTGTATAGGGTGGATTCGGTATAAACCATTATTACTCTATATAACACAGAGAGATAGTTATGAGGAAAAGATTAAAGAGATGAGAGAAGAATTGAAAGCTACGTTGCCGAAAATTTGTGAATATTTCGGAAAACCTGAATTTATGAATATTTTGTTAGAACTTGAGAAATATAATAGAAATGTAGAGAAACATTATGGGGAATTTCTTGAAACACAGATCATTTGGGCTAAAATTATGAAACACTTTGCAAAAAATGAATAATAATATATTTATAAACTTAATATACATATAAGTATAAAATTTAAAAAGCTCCTAACCATAGTGTTTAGGAGCTTTTTAGTGTGCTAATATAAAAGCGAGTAAATGCAAGTATATGAATGATAATATACTTGTAAAAGTCAATTGTTGAAAAATTTACAACTGATAAAAATTAGTAAATAATATATAATTATAAATGGAAGGGTATGGGGAATACCACTTATCGTTTTATTATTCGGAACACATTTATTTTTAACATTTAGGCTAAAATTCATTCAAAAATATATATTTAAGGCTATAAAAATATCAGTAACAAAAGATGATTTTGGTAAAAGAGCAATTGTTCCTTATAAAATACTTTGGGTTATATTTGTTTTTGTTGGATCAGTATTCTCGCTTAGTCTAGTTTGGGATTTAGCAGATTTGTTTAATGGATTAATGGCTATCCCGAATTTAATAGCTTTAATACTACTAAGCCCTGTAATTGTAAGCGAAACTAAGAAGTATTTATGGGATGATAATCTTGATGGAATAAATAATGATCCAATAAAGGTAATTGATGATAAAGGAAAGCTACATATATTTCAAATAACAATAACTTATTTATAGATTAAAACTGGCTAAAGTTAATTGAATGTTAACATGTTATAAATTTTTAATAGGTATTATATATAACTATTGTGATAAAATATTAATGTATCAGATTTGAGAGGGGATAAATATGAAGTCAGTAAAAAAGATATTTCAAGATTGGATCTTACCGATATTTGTAGCAATTATTATAGCATTTATTATAAATAAAGTGGTTTTCTTTAATGTCTCAGTTCCGACTGGGTCTATGCTACCAACAATACATTTAAATGATAAAATTTTAGTAACAAGAGTTCATAATAAAAATAATCTTAAACATGGAGATATAGTGGTATTTCACTCAGATGAACTAGGTGAGGATTTAATAAAGAGACTTATTGGACTTCCTAATGACTTGGTGGAAGTTAAAGAAGATGGATCTGTTTACATAAATAATAAAAAAATAGACCAAAGTTATGTTAAATATCCAGGTGGTAAAATAGGAAAATATAAAGTTCCGGCTGATAGTTACTTTTTTATGGGAGACAATAGAATTAATTCTTTAGATGCTAGATATTGGCAAAAACCATATATACCTGAAAAAGATATAATGGGTAAGGCAAGAATAATAATTAGTCCATTTGGTAGATTTGGAAAATTAAAATAATAAAATAGTAGAATATAAATGCAAGTTTATATATCTGCTATTTTAATTTTTTTAAAATTCAATATAAATCAATTCATATTAAAATCTAATGATTAGTAAATTATTTTTTTATAAAATACCAACTAAAAACGATATTACAAAGGTGAATGTAATATTATAATATACTTATTTAAAAATTATTAATATTTTTTTGAGATTAGGAAACAATAAATAATTGATGCCAAAATCATAAAAATGAATAAAAATATGGTTGTACATTCAAAAATTGCAATATAGTATTGAATTGACTATACAATTAGGATATTAAGTCATGAAAAAGGAAGTAATGTGTAGATATTCAAGTGAAAAAGCGATACAGTATGAGAATTTCGTAAAAAACAAGAAGTTTTCCATTTAGATATTTTTATAACATATGGTATTATAAATTTAATTAAAATATAAAGGAGGTACATCTTATGGATAATAAATTGTCAAAAGGTGCATACGGTGGCGTATCTGGTAAAGATTACGTTCCATACGTTTCAACCGGTTCTAAAACAGGTGGAAACGTTGTCGTATTAATAATAGGTATTTTTTTAGCGGCTTTGTTCTCAGCTTCAACTGCCTATTCAGGTATGAAATCTGGGCTTACAGTTGCTGCTGGTATACCAGGTTCTATAATAGGATCAGCATTTATAGCTGCATTTGCTAAGCAAAAGGGTATACTTGGAAAAAATTTATTGCAAGGTATGTCAAGTGGTGGAGAATCTGTCGCTAGTGGTATTATATTTGTTTTACCCGCAATCTTATTAATAGGTGCTAAAGTTACTTTTATCGAAGGTTTGGTTGTTGGTGTGGCTGGAGTTTTATTCGGTATAGGAATAGCTTCTCTTGTTCATAATTACTTAATGATTGAAGAACATGGTAAATTAATGTACCCTGAATCAATGGCTATATCTGAAACACTTGTCGCTTCTGAAGGAACTGGCGAAACAATGAAGTTCATGGGAATTGGTTTTGGAATAGGAGGCATTATAACTGTTGTAACTAGTTCTTTTTTGAATGTAGCTAACAACGTTGTAAGTTATGTGAATGAATCTTTCTACAAGTGGAAATTTGAAGTCGAAGTTAATCCTCTATTATTAGGTATAGGATTTATAGTTGGCATAGATGTTTCATTAACTATGTTTGCTGGTTCTATATTATCTAATTTCGGTATTATGCCTTTAATAGGATATTTCGTGAGTCTTGGAAGAAACGGAGCAACTGTATGGAATGATCCTGGCGTTGCTATAAATGCTATGCAAGTTAAAAATATAGCAGGTAGTTATGTTAAATATATCGGTGCTGGTATGATGCTTTCTGGTGGTTTTATAGGCGCTATAAAGCTTATACCTACAATAGTAGCTTCTATAAAGGAAACTATGAATGCTAAGTCTTCAAATGGTACTGGTAGTTCATCTATTGGAAACGTGATATTACTTAGTGGTATAGTAATAACTTTTATAGGAGGATTCGTGATATCAGGTGGTAATATATTAATGGCAATAACTGCTGCTGCCTTATCATTATTCTTATCTCTCTTATTTGCTATAGTTTCTGGTCGTTTAACTGGTACAATAGGAACTTCAAATCTTCCTGTATCTGGCATGACGATAGCTTCTATAGTCATTGTAACATTGTTATTTGTTGTAATGGGATGGAAAAGCCCTGCAAACAACAAATCATTACTTTTATTTGGTACATTTATAGTTACTGTTATATCTGTAGCAGCTGGTTACTGTCAATCACAAAAGGTTACTTTTATAGTTGGTGGTGACAAAAATGAAATGCAGAAATACTTCGCTATAGCTGGTATAGCTGGTGTTGTTGTAGTTATTGGTACTATATTATTACTTTCAACTAAACTTTCAATGACTGGAGATAACGTTCAGTTTGCATTACCTCAAGCTAACTTAATGGCAACATTAACTGCTGGTATAATGTCAGGTAAATTACCTTGGGTTATGGTAATCACTGGCATTGTTATGGGAATTGTTTTATATATATTAAAGCTTCCTGTAATGACAATTGCTATAGGATTTTACTTACCGATAGCTACAAATTCTATAATATTAATAGGTGCATTAGTTCGTCTATTTATAGAGAAAACTTCTAAATCTAAAGAAGATAAAGAACTTAAAATTGCTAATGGTATAGGATTATCGTCTGGTCTAGTTGCCGGTGGTTCAATACTTGGGCTTGTAGGTATAATACTTCAAGTAACAGGCGTTTTAAAAGGAGCTGGGCCAACTGGATTCTCTGCTTCTAATGGAATGGCATTTATAATATTAGTAGTTCTAATAATTGCTACTATTATACCTATAATGAAAAGTAAGGTAAAACATGCTAAACAATAATGAAGATATTTTAAATATAACATTTAAAATTTTCGATGAATTAGAATATGAAGTAGATAAAGGAAATATTGTGACTATACTTGAAAAACAAGATCATAAAATCCAAAGGGTCTTTAGAAAACTTAATTTCAAAATTCCAGAGTATAAAAAAACTTCTTTAGATGAATATGGAAGTTGTGTGTTTTTACAAATAGATGGCAAAAAGACTGTAAAAGATATTGGTAAAAATCTAGAAGCAAAGTATGGTGATGAAGCTCACCCACTTTATGAAAGATTGTTATTGTTCTTAAACCATATCGATGTCAATTGTCACTATATAGAGAAAAGAAATATTTAATGACATTTCAGAAGGAAAGTCTCCCACTTTTATAAGTGGGAGTACATACCTTAACAAATAGAAAACTTTAATGAAAATATAAATCTCCTTCTGAAGTCATTAATATTTCAGCTCCGCAGGAGATGATTTAACATAAAAGATGGCACTACATTGTAGTTGCCATCTTTTGTTATCAGTAGGTTTAGAATCAATTCACAAGACATATAATCAATTAATATACAGATAAATGTTTGTTCTACTTGCAGGTCGTAAAAATAGACACAAAAACTATTTAATGTTATAATTTAACTACGGAATAAAACATTATATTAAGTAATAAATAAAAAATATAAGGTAAGAGCCGTTATGGCTCTTAGCTGTTTTTTAAGAGATACTTATGTTTAAGGATGAAGATAAAAAACAAATATTTATGATTTAGAGCAAAATTATATTGATAGGTTAATTATGTTTCTAAGATATTTATCAAGGTAAAGATGGATAACTTTTGAAAAATAATAAAAAAATATAACATAATGTAATCTGCTTTAGTAGATTATTAAGAGAGGGGAAAGAATATGGAATTAAATAAATTAATTGATGACATGAAACAAGACATTATTAAATCTACACAAGAAATTATAAAAATCAAAAGCGTAGAAAGTGAACCTAAACCAGGGATGCCGTATGGTGAAGGCGTAGCTAAATCACTAGAGTGTGCATTAGGTGTTGCAAAGAGATTAGGACTTCATACAGTTAATGTAGATGGCTATGTGGGCTATGCAGAGTATGGCACTGGTGATGATTATGTTTTAGCATTAGGACATTTAGATATAGTTCCTGAAGGTGATGGATGGATTTACCCACCATATGGCGCAGAGATTCATGATGGAAAAATGTATGGACGTGGAACTACTGATGATAAAGGACCAATAATGGCAACTTTATTTGGTTTGAAAGCAATAAAAGATGCAAAATTACCTGTATCTAAGAGAATTAGAGTTTTATTTGGTACTAATGAAGAAACAGGAAGCAAGGAACTTGATCATTATTTAGAAAAAGAAAAACCACCAGTTGCTGGGTTTACACCAGATGCTGATTATCCAATAATTAATGGAGAAAAAGGTATAACTATTTTTGATATTGTAAAAGATTTTAATAACGTAGTTAAGGGTGAAAACGTTATAAAATATATCAAGGGCGGTCAAGTTTCTAATATGGTACCAGATTATTGTGAAGCAGGAATTGTATCAACTAATGCTAATGTTATAGTTAAATCATTAAGGAAGTTTATAAAAGATACCGATTATAAATTATCCGCAGTGGTTAATACAAATCTTATAATAATTAAATCTATAGGTGAAGCAGCTCATGGAAGTACACCAGAGTTTGGTAAAAATGCAATAATGCAATTATTACAATTTTTAGGAACTATAAATCTTGACTCAAATGATGGAACAGAATTAATAAAATTTTTAAATGAAAATATAGGGACAGAGACGCACGGCGAGTCTTTTGGTGTTTGCCTTGAGGATGAAATTTCAGGAAAATTATCATTTAATGTTGGAGTTATAAATATGGATAACAACTCTGCAACGGTAACATTAAATTTAAGGTACCCAGTAACAATGAAATTAGAAGATATGATGACTCCATTTAATGAAAAAATAAAAGGAACTGGATTAAGAGTGGAGAAATTTGTACATCAAAAACCATTATACTTCCCACCAGATAGCCCAATTATAAAAACACTCCAAAAAGTTTATACTGAGCAAACTGGAGAAAAAGCTACATTGGTATCTATAGGCGGAGGTACTTATGCTAAAGAAATGCCTAATATTGTAGCATTTGGACCAATGTTTCCTGGAGAACCAGATACGATTCATAAACAAAATGAATATATTACAATAGATAATTTAATTAAGAATGCTAAAATATATGCGCATGCATTGTATGAACTTGCAAAATAAATATATGCCTTATTTAAAAGTATATGTATCTTAGTAAATAATAAATAACCTTTAGACCTACGTCACGCAAAATATGACGTAGGTCTTAATACTCTTATAAGAGAAACTTAAATAAATAATAAGTCAATATACTTGCAAATTTATATAAAGTCGTAGAATTAAGCTGGATATAGAGGTATAATAAAATATTATACTACAAGTAAGTTATATAACATTGTATAAGTTAAACAATATAAAAACTATAAAAAATATAGATTTTTAGTGAGGGATAATTATGAAAATACAAGATATTAAGATGGGTAAAATTAGTACTCCTTTGAAACATGGGTACAATGTAGGTAAAAGAATACTTACATTTTCCGATGAAATAGTTATAAAAATGATTACAGATACAGGTGAAGTAGGCTATGGTAGTGCTGCTCCAACACCGTTTATAACTGGGGAAACAGAAAACTCAATTATTGGAGCTATAAATTATATAAAACCTGAAATTATAGGCTTAGATATTGAAAATCTTGAAGAAATTATGAAGGTTCTTCATAGTTCTATTTATGGAAATAATAGTGCAAAAGCTGCTATTGACATAGCTATCTATGATTTGCTTTGCAAAAAATATGGAATTCCTCTTTATAAATTTTTGGGTGGATATAAGACTTCATTAACTACAGATATTACTATAGTTAATGATACAGTGGAGCAAATGGTAGAAAAATCATTACAAGCTGTAATGGATGGTTATACTTGTTTAAAGGTAAAAGTAGGGAATCACGTAGATTTTGATATAGAGAAAGTTAAAGCAGTAAGAAAAGCAGTCAGAAAAGCAGTCAGACGTGGAATCAAGATAAGGGTAGATGCTAATCAAGGATGGAGACCTAAGGAAGCTGTAAGTATAATTAGAAAATTTGAAGATATGGGGCTTGATATTGAGTTTGTCGAGCAGCCAGTTAATGCCTGGGATATAGATGGACTAAAATATGTTACAGACAATGTTTCAACAAAGATTCTTGCAGACGAAGCAGTTTTTGGACCATCAGATGCTTTTAAGATAATAGAAAAAAGAGCCGCAGATCTCATAAGCATAAAACTTATGAAATGTGGAGGTATCAATAATGCAATAAAGATATATAACATGGCAGAAAATATGGGTATAAGATGCATGATGGGATGTATGTTAGAAAATAGAATAGGCATAACAGCAGCAGCTAGTTTTGCTGCATCAAAGTCTAACTTGGTTAAAGCTGATTTAGATACTATGTTGTTCTTTGATAAGTGTGCAATAGTTGGTGGTGCAGCTGTAGAAGGTAACACTATAACTATTAACGATGCTCCGGGTCTTGGTATTTCAGAAATCATTGGATGGAATGAAATTTCTTTGATATAAGAGGAGTAAGAGAAAATAAATAGTGTGTAATATATTATTTGTTTTAGATTTGATTACTTTAAAAAAAACAAGAAATGAGGTGCTAGTTTTGAATAATAATGAACATGATATAGAGGCAAGTTCCGTGGAAGTAGAATTAAAAAAGAAGCTAGAATTTAATATAGAAGAAAAAAAATTAAAGTCTGTTGTTGATATCATTAGTGAAGAAATTTTAAAATATATTGAGAAGAGAAAGGAAATTACAAAATATATTTTAGAATATAGAAAAAAAGTAATTGAAGACTATAGAGATGATGAAGATATGGTAATAGAGTATTTTGATCATGAGATATACGTAAAAGAAGAGGCGTTTAAAACTATTGATAGAAGACTTAAGGAGCTAACGGCACTTAAAAGCTCTCCTTATTTTGGAAGAATAGATTTCTCTGAAGAAGATTATGGAATAAATAAAATGTACGTAGGAAGATTTGGAGTTACGCAAGATAATATTTATGAACCTTTAGTAGTAGATTGGAGAGCTCCTGTTGCATCTCTATTTTATACTGGGGCTCTAGGGGAAGCGTTTTATGATGCACCAAAAGAAAAAATAGCTGTGAATATTTTAGCTAAAAGACAATACATAATAAAGAAAGAAAAACTAACAGGTATGTTTAATTCAGCACTAGATATAAAAGATGAGATACTTCAAATGGTACTTAGTGGTAATGCAAATGAAAAGCTCAAAGATATAATAATGACAATACAAAAGGAACAGGATGATTTAATAAGACAACCAAGAACTAAAACTATTGTAGTTGATGGCGTTGCAGGTAGTGGGAAAACTACTATTGCACTTCATAGGGTTGCATATTTACTTTATAATTATAGAAAAATACTTGAAGATAAGGTTTTGATATTAGGACCTAATAATGTATTTATAGAATATATATCAACAGTATTACCAAGCCTTGGTGAATCAGGGGTTAAGCAAACAACATTTAGAGATTTTGCTTTTGATATTTTAGAACTTAAAGAAGTAATGAGTCTAAAGGAATATATGGAAAAAGTACTTAGTGGAGAAAAGAAATTTGCAAAGGACATAACATATAAAAATTCTATAGATTATAAGAACTTTATCGATAGTGCTGTAGAAAAATTGGATAATGAATATTTTAAAGCAGAAGATTTAATTTTTATGGATGAGTTAATAATATCTAAAGACGATATTAAAGAAATGTTTAACAATGATTATAAAACTATGCCTTTATTTAGAAGAAGTAAAAAAATTAGAAGAATTATTTATTCTAAAATTAATGATGCTAGAGATGAAAAAGTTAGAGTGATACAAAAGGAATATGAAAAGATTATTTTTGCTTTATCTGCAGAGGAAAAGGACTTAAAAACAAATGATTTTGATTTTAATAGAAGACTTAATATCCGTGAAGTTATAAAACAAGTACTTCTGTTAAAAAGAAGCCTTACTTGGCTCGATAACGGAAACTGTGTTGAATTATATAACAATATTAATGGAAATAAAAGATTAACTGAAAATGATTTAGGCGGTATATTATATTTCAAGATTAAGCTTGAAGGAACAAAAACATCTGAGCAAATAAAACATGTAGTAATAGATGAAGCACAGGATTATAATGAACTTCAGTTTTTAGTCATAAAGGAATTAACTGGGTGTAGTTCTTTAACTATAGTTGGGGATAGCAATCAAAGATTAATACCATTTGATGGAGAACTACCTATGCTTGATTTAAAAAATATACTTCCAAGTTGTAATGTTCAGGAATTTAGATTAAATACTAGTTATAGATCTACAAAAGAAATCATGGAGTATGCTAATAAATATTTAGACGCAGACCCCATTGTCCCAATAGTAAGAAATGGTGAAGAAGTTAAAGAAATATTAATTTCAAGTAGAGATGAATTTAAAAAATTTGTACTCGGCAAAATTGATGATTTTCAAAATAAGACTTATGAAAACATTGCGATCATATGTAAAGATATAAAAGAATCAGAAAATATATTTGATCTAATTAATGGGAATGCAAACATTAAGATTATAGATAAGGAAAATGACGTGTATCATAGTGGAATTGTAGTGTTACCATCATATTTTGCTAAAGGACTAGAATTTGATGCAGTAATTATGGTATTAGATGAGCCTAAGGATGATAGTGAGCACAAAGCAGACAATGGTCAAACTCAATATAAGCAAGAAGATAAACTTAGGTATGTGATGGCAACTAGAGCGTTACATGAACTCCAAGTAATTAAGAAAAACTTTTAAAAGTTGCCCAAAAGGTTTAAAGGCGTAGCCTGCCGACTAAGAATATGACAAAAATTGATTATTACCTTTGTAAGTAATAATTCTAGTATACATAATAGTTTTCTTAGAGGATGTTAACAAAAGGATATATCACGTAAAATGCATTTGAACAAGCTTTAGTAATTCTTTATTTATTTTATTTGAAGATGCGTCTAGAAAAATACATGTTTGAGCGATAGCGAGTTTGTATTTTTTAGCATCTGTAAATAAAATAAATATTAGAATTACTTAGCGATGTGAATGCAGTTATAGTGATATATCCTTTTGGTGTTACATCCTCTTAGAAAAATTGATAATCTATAGTTAGCAGTATAAATCATTTTGTTAGCTCATCCCAATTTTCTATCATTTCATTTAATTCAATAAGTGTACTAGATTTATCTTTACTGGCTATAGATCCACGAAGACTAGCAATATTTAAACTTATATTATATATTTCATCTCTTTCAACGCTAAATTGTATGCGGGGTATAATTTTTTTCCAAGCATAATCAATATTAGTCACATCTTGATTAAGTTTATCCCAATTTTCAACTTCTGCATGTTTTATTGATAGATTTATAAAAGACATTACATCTTCTGAAGGGTTATGAGGCTTTTTTAAATAATTACCTCCAAGCATTATTAATATAAAAACAGATCGGAAGAGCACACGTCTGAACTCCAGTCAC
>ERZ1463035.70-NODE-70-length-19963-cov-13.280340_pt1 | contig 19963 bp, 23 predicted proteins | sample MGYA00564486_ERZ1463035 | MGnify/ENA primary metagenome ERZ1463035 (study PRJEB39244, sample SAMEA3635149) | Helicobacter pylori | study: EMG produced TPA metagenomics assembly of PRJEB11511 data set (Assembly of a 5300-year-old Helicobacter pylori... | reverse complement strand
GTTTATGCTGTCGATGTGCTTTATTTTTATTTTATTACCAATTGTATTAAGGGTATCAAATATTATTAACATTTTTTTTATAATTTATTTGATTTGCATAGAGGTAATGATTACTTTTGTGCTACTTCTTAGAATTAATGAGGAATGTATTGATTTCAAACAGAATGGTTATAAAATAATTATATGGTGTGGAATAACAAAAGTTAAATTTATCATTATATGCAGAAAAGTTGATTTAGTACATACGCAGGGTCATGGTAGAAATTTAAAGATTATTATAATAACAAAATCGGGGTTTAGGAATAAAAGAATTCGTCCTGTGGATATAAATTTTTTTATGAAATACCCTTATATAGCTAAAATGTATATTGAAATTAAGCTACAAAATCCAGAAAAAACATATTTCTATATTGTGATTAATAATGGTGGATTTAGAAAATATAGTTTATTAAATGAGTTATATAAAACTTGCGACCAAGCAGTATTTTCAGATGATGCAATAGAAAATATAAAAGAATATAGAGATTAAGGTTTTAAAACTAAGAGGTGTAAGGATGGATACAAAAATTATAATTTTAGATGTAAATAATATTGCACGGGATATAATTAATGAGGCCGGTCAAGTTATAAAAGATGGTGGATTAGTTGCGTTTCCTACAGAAACGGTTTATGGTCTTGGAGCAAATGCCTTAGATAAAAATGCAGTAGAAAAGATTTTCAAGGCTAAAGGTAGACCGCAGGATAATCCACTTATTGTGCATGTAGCTAATTGTAATATAGAGAACCTAGTTAAGGAAGTACCCAATATAGCAAATGAAATAATGAGTAAATATTGGCCAGGACCAATAACATTAATTTTTAATAAGTCTGAGTTGATTCCTGATACTACCAGTGCAGGCCTTAAAACTGTAGGCATACGTATGCCATCAAGTATTATTGCAAGAAAACTTATTGAAGCAGCTGGAACGCCTATAGCGGCTCCATCAGCAAATATATCTGGTAGACCGAGTCCAACAGAGGTAGAAAGTTGTATTGAAGATTTAAGTGGTAAGATAGAATATATTTTAGGTGGAGAGAAAAGCCAAATAGGCCTTGAGTCAACGATAGTTGATTGTACATGTAATCCTCCATGCATACTTAGACCAGGAGCTATAACTCTTGAGATGTTGAAAGAGATAGACGATAGAATATATATTGATAAGAGTATAATGTCTAAACCTAAGAAAGATTTTAAACCTAGAGCACCAGGCATGAAATATAGGCATTATGCACCAAAAGCTCCAGTAAAAATTATATCTGGAGACATAGAAAAAACTATTGCAAAAATCAATGAAATAGTGCAAACTAATATGGGTAACAAAAAAATTGGAATTATTGCAACAGATGAAACAAAAGATAAATATCCTTATGGCACTGTTGTTTCATTGGGTAATAGAAAACAGTTAGATACTGTGGGTAGAAATCTTTTTGAAGTATTAAGAAGTTTTGATGCTATAGACGTAGATTTAATATTATCAGAAGCATTTGAGGAAAAAGGTTTAGGATATGCTATAATGAATAGGCTTAAGAAATCCGCAGGTTTTGATATAACCTACGTATAGGTAAATAAAACCTGTAATTTGCAGATCTTTTAGTAAAATATAAGGAGGGTGACTATGGACATATTATATGCTTGTAATAAAAAAATGAAAAGAAGCTATAGCTTAGAAGCTATTTTCAATAAAATGTGTATTATAAATAACATAGTCCCCCAGGGTAGAAACATTTTAGCCCATTTGAAGCAAATTATTGGAATAAAAAATAATGTGTATTTATTATTTGATAAGATATGGAAGATAGTAGCATTTAAGTAGTTTGTTTAAATGCCGATATCTTCTTTTTTTGTAATATTATATATTATAACAAAAAAATATTTTAGGAGGTGCTTTATAATGAGAATAGCATTGGGTAGTGATCATGGCGGGTTGAGTTTAAAAAAAGAAATAATTAAACATTTAAAGAGTGAAAATATTGAGATAACAGACTTTGGTACTCATACTGAAGATTCCTGTGATTATCCAGATTATGCACTAAAAGTTTCAGAGGAAGTAGTAGCAGGAAACTTTGAATTAGGAATACTCGTATGTGGTACAGGTATAGGAGTAAGCATTTGTGCTAATAAAGTACCTGGAATACGAGCTGCACTGTGCGGTGATACATTCAGCGCCCATGCAACGCGTGAGCATAATAATGCTAACATACTTACTCTAGGAGAGAGAACTATTGGAACAGGACTCGCAATAGATATAGTAGATACTTTTATTAACGCTAAATTTTTAGGCGAAAGGCATCAAAGAAGAATTGATAAAATTACTGAGATTGAAAAAAAATATAGTAAATAAAATATTAGGAGGAAACACATATGAGTAAAGTAACACAAATTACACATCCACTTATACAGCATAAATTGGCATACATCAGGGACAAAAATACAGGCTCAAAGTATTTTAGAGAGTTAGTTGAAGAAGTTGCAATGCTTATGGCTTATGAAGTTACGCGTGATATACAATTAGAAGAAGTAGAAATTGAAACTCCAATTTGTACTACTAAATGTAAAGTTCTAACAGGAAAGAAAATGGCTATAGTACCAATACTTAGAGCGGGACTTGGAATGGTTGATGGTGTACTAAAACTTATACCAGCAGCTAAGGTTGGACACATAGGAATGTATAGAGATGAGGCAACTCTTCAACCAATTGAATATTTCTGTAAATTACCTCAGGATATCAGTGAAAGAGATGTAATCATTACAGATCCTATGATTGCGACCGGTGGTTCTGCAATAGATGCAATTTCAGCTCTTAAGAAAAGAGGAGCAAAGAATATAAGAATTATGTGTCTTATAGCAGCACCAGAAGGAATTAAGGCTATTAGTGATGCACATCCAGATGTGGATATATATGCAGCTTCAATTGATGAAAAATTAAATGAACAAGGATATATCGTACCAGGTCTTGGAGATGCTGGAGACAGATTATTTGGAACTAAATAATTAATTTTAAGCAAATAAACAAAAGGTAAAAATAAAAAGCAACTTACAGAAAATTTTCTGTAAGTTGCTTTTTATTTTGGTGTATATCGTTCCTGTTATATATATGTTGTTATATCTATAATAGTATGACTTTTTACGGAAGTAATTCCAAACATTAGAATTAATCAATCAACTTTCACGTTTCAAACTCTTATTTGGAGTTCTAAAGGGAAAAGTCATATGATATTATCTTATTTGAAATATCTAGTAAGTAATCCTTGGAATGCACGACCATGACGAGCTTCATCTTTACACATTTCATGTACTGTATCATGTATAGCATCGTAGTTAAGTTTTTTAGCTAAAGTAGCTAAATCTTTTTTACCTTGACAAGCACCGTGTTCTGCATCAACTCTCATTTCAAGATTTTTCTTAGTATCACCTGTTACTACTTCACCAAGCATTTCTGCAAATTTTGAAGCATGATCAGCTTCTTCAAAAGCAATTCTTTTATAAGCTTCTGCAACTTCAGGGAAACCTTCTCTATCAGCTTGACGACTCATTGCTAAGTACATACCAACCTCAGAACATTCTCCAACGAAGTTAGCTCTTAAACCTTCTATAACTTCAGCGTCTACGCCCTTGGCAACTCCAACTTTATGTTCATCTGCCCATTCCATTTCACCTTCAGTTTTCTCTACAAATTTATCACTTTTAGCTCCGCAAATAGGACAGACATCAGGTGCAGATTCCCCTTCATAGATATATCCACATACTGTACAAACAAACTTCTTCATATATATTTCCTCCCCGTATTCTTTTGAGTTAGACTACAATTATAAATTGTATCCTCTCATATATTAGTTATGTAATTTATTAAATAGAATTAAAATTAGTATTTATCTTTGCTACAAGTACAACTATACATCAACGGATAATAATTATCAAGTAAAATTTAATATCTTTTAAGAAACATTTCGGGAAAATTCGACAATTGAATTAAATCAGAATATCTTCAATGCCATTTAAATCTTTTATTTGAAATAAATTTTTATTGAAATCTATTAATCCATCACTTTTCATATTAACTAGCTCTCTTGAGAGAGAGGGACGTTGTACTCCTAGATGCTGGGCAAGATTTTTCCTGGATAGCGGAAGCACAAGGTTTAAATTCTTTTGAATTTCGTATTGATATAATAAATAGTTAGATATTTTTTGCCTTAGGGTTTCAAAGGAGAGCTCTTTTATTTTTCTATTTAATAGAAGGATTTTACTAGATAACAATTGCATGAAATTATTTAATACTATAGGGTAGGAGCTACACATAGATATAATATCTTTTTTTGATATATAAAGGATAATTGAACCAATAGATGATATTATAGTAGCTGGATAGATGTTTGTTTCTGAAAAAGCTATTGCTTCACCAAAAATTTTACCCTTGTTTAATTTTGCTAGTGTAACGATTTTTCCGCTAGCGTAATGTTTTTGAACCTCAAGGTTTCCTTCAATGACAATGCCTAGCGAATCGCATACATCACCCTCCAAGGCTACTATTGAGGTGTGATATTCATCGTTATTTTTAGAGTTATTAGAAATTGAATACTTTACACTTAAAATTAGACTCTGAAGTTCTAGTGAAGTTAAACCTTTGAATAAGATACATTGTTTCAAATCATTTACTAATTTATCCATAGAATCACCCTTAAATTTTTATTATGGTAACATGGGTTACATATTATCATAAGTAATTTTAATATAATAATCATATACAGTCAATTGAAAATTTATTATTAAGAAAATATATATTTTAAATTTTAGGAGGTTTGAAAATGAAAAGAAATATTATAAATATAGATGAGAACAAATGTAATGGTTGTGGATTATGCATAAATGCTTGCCATGAAGGTGCTATAGAACTTTTAAATGGTAAGGCTAAATTAATAAGTGATGAGTATTGTGATGGATTAGGTGATTGTCTACCGGAATGCCCAGTTGATGCTATTGAAATAATTGAGAGGGATGCTAAGGGGTACGACGTTGAGGCTGTTTTGATGAAAAAGGAGCAAAGTGATACTAAAGAAGACAAGAAGAGTAATCTACCTTGTGGATGTCCTGGGACAATGGAAAAGTCTATAAAAAGAGATGACAATTTTAATGTAGTACAAGAGAAAGCTATAGTAAACACGAATGCAGAAGAATCAGGAGATTCAATGTTAAACCAGTGGCCGGTTCAACTTAAGTTAGTTAACTCAAAGGCAGGATTTCTAAAAGGTGCAGATATATTAATTGCTGCAGATTGTACTGCATATGCTTATGGAAATTTCCATAAGGAGTTTATAAAAGGAAGAATAACTTTAATAGGTTGTCCTAAACTTGATGATAATGACTATTATAAAGATAAAATTGCTGAAATTTTAAAGAATAATGAAATTAAGAGTATTACAGTTATTAGAATGGAAGTACCCTGTTGCGCTGGTATTGTCAATTCTGTAAAGGAAGCTATGCTTAAAGCTAGAGTGATAGTTCCATACAAAGAGATAACAATTGGTATAAACGGAGTTATACTGTAGTATTATTTTAATGAATTATAAACAATAACTATTTTAGGTTTAAGTTAATTTAGAAAAGTATATATTATGCAGTTGTAATAATATATGCTTTTTTACTTTATAATAAATTTACATATATAGTTTATCAAACACTTTAAATTCTTATTGTTTTAGTGTAAAATGATAATGATTGATTATTAGATTATAAATTTTATATTTGATTTTTATCTAAGTAATTAAAATATATTATATGAGGTATAATCATGAAAAGAATTGACAAGCATAATTATTATTTGGATATATGCGAAACAATATCTGAACGAGGAACTTGTTTACGTAGAAATTTTGCGGCTATTATAGTCAAAAATGATGAAATTATGTCTACCGGATATTCGGGAGCACCTAGAGGAAGAAAGAATTGTTGTGATTTAGGCGTATGTAGAAGAGAAGAATTAAAAGTTCCAAGAGGGACAAGATATGAGCTTTGCAGATCTGTACATGCAGAACAGAACGCAATTATATCATCTAGGCGAAGTGATATGTTAGGGGCAACACTTTATTTGGTTGGTAAAGAGGTTAGTACCGGTGAATTAGTTGAAAATGCAGCTCCTTGTTCGTTGTGCAAGAGATTTATAATTAATGCAGGTATAGAGAAAGTTATAGTTAGAAAAGATAAAATAAAATATAAGATAGTATTTGTACAGGAATGGATAGAAAATGATGACTCAATTCAAGGTGATGGTGGATATTAATTTCATAAATTTTAGTATATATTTATCAAATAAAAACACTGTTTTTGTGAAAGAAAGGTTTTTTTTATGAGTAATTTTTATGTTTTAGCAATTATTACAGCTTTGATTTCTGCTGTATTTACACCTTTAGTTAGGAAATTAGCAATAAGGGTTAATGCCATTGATATTCCTAAAGATGCAAGAAGAGTTCATACAAAACCTGTTCCGGTTATGGGCGGACTAGCTATATACATAGCTTTTGTTTTAGGCGTGATTTTGTATAATGGAATTTTAACGCCATCTCAAACGGGAATAATTATTGGCGCGACTATAATTGTTATTGGTGGAATTATTGATGATATTAAAGATTTAAGACCTAGATATAAACTTCTTATACAAATTATAGCGGCTATATGTTTATTGATGTCAGGTGTAAAAATATCAATGATAACTAATCCTTTTAGGGAATTCTATCCTTTTATAAGCATGGGATGGATTAACATACCGGTAACTATAATCTGGATTGTAGGTGTTACTAATGCATTTAACTTAATTGATGGATTAGATGGATTAGCTGCAGGTATAGCATTCATATCATGTGTTACTCTAATGATAGTCTCTATACTTAGTGGAAGGCTCGAAGCGGCGTTTTTAACAGCTGTCTTAAGTGGTGCGATTTTAGGGTTTTTACCATATAATTTTAATCCGGCGTCTATATTTATGGGGGACACTGGTTCTCAATTATTAGGATTTCTTTTAGCGGCCATTTCAATTGAAGGTGCAATTAAATCTGCGACAGCTTTTGTAATTGTAGTGCCAATTTTAGCATTTGCATTACCTATTTATGATACGCTTTTTGCTATGATAAGACGTAAAGTTCATGGAAAACCTATAATGCAAGCAGATAAAGGACACCTGCATCATAGGTTATTAGCAATGGGGTTAAGCCAAAAACAAGCAGTTATTATTATGTACCTTATAAGTGCTATACTAGGCGGAATAGCCATTATAGCTATGCAAATTAGCACACAAAGGGCATATTTTTTATTAGCATCAGTAGGGGTTATTACTGTTTTAATAGCTTGGAAATATGGTATATTTGAGCAAAAAGATTAGATTATATATTATTTCATAACTTTTAGTTTGTGTGCAGTAACAAATTAATTTATATAGGAGGCATGTGGTGGAAAACATTAAAATTATGGTTATATTTGGTACGAGGCCTGAGGCCATAAAAATGGCACCTCTAATTAAGGAATTAGAAAAAGTACCTCAAATACAATGTAAGGTCTGTGTTACGGCGCAGCATAGAGAAATATTAGATCAAGTTCTTGAAATTTTCAACATAAAACCTGAATACGATTTAAATATAATGAAAACAAAACAAAGTTTAACAGGGATAACGTGTTCTGTACTTTCTGGGCTTGAGAAAATTTTTGATAAGGAAAAACCGAATATGGTATTAGTACACGGAGATACTACAACTACTTTTGCGGCAGCACTTGCAGCATTTTATAGAAAGATACCCGTAGGGCATGTTGAAGCAGGTCTTAGGAGCCACAAAAAATATTCACCTTATCCTGAAGAGATTAATAGAAAATTGACCGCGTCCCTTACAGAATTGCATTTTGCGCCTACAAGTATCTCTAAAGAAAATTTATTACTAGAGGGAATAGACGAAAAAGATATTTTTGTTACTGGGAACACAGTTATAGATGCTATGAAATATACAATAAAAGACAACTATGTTTTTGAAAATCATGAGTTAAATTCAATTGATTTTAAAAATAAAAAAATTATAATGGTTACAGCTCATAGAAGAGAAAATTGGGGAATTGGAATTGAGAATATATGTAAAGCGTTAAAAATCATTGTTGAAGAAAATTCTGATGTAGAAATATTGTATCTTGTTCATCCCAATCCAGTAGTTAAAGACATGGTTTATAGTATTTTGAAGGATGTTTCTAGAATACATTTACTCAGTCCGATAGATACTAGAGAAATTCATAATTTAATGAAGAAATGTTATCTTGTAATGACTGATTCGGGAGGAATTCAAGAAGAGGCACCTCATTTAGGCAAACCGGTATTAGTACTTAGAGATGTTACGGAGAGGGTAGAAGCTCTTGGTGCTGGTACAGTAAGGCTGGTTGGAATAGACATAGCTAAAATAGTACTAGAAGCTAATAGTTTAATTAGAGATGTAGAGAAGTATAACCATATGAGTAAATCAATTAATCCTTATGGTGATGGGAATGCTTCAATTAAGATAGTGAATGCACTAGTAAATTATTTTAACAACGTTCCAATTTAAAGTTATATTGATAAATTTAAGAATTTAATTCTTAAATTTATTTTTTTTATAATTTTAATAGTTTAAAATAACGGTTGTGATGATTACAAAATTCATAATCATACATAACAATATAGTAGGGTGAGTAGATTGATTATCAAGGTATAAGGCATTTAAGAGCCTATATACTTCTAAAATATACTTAAGTAGACGTATATTTATGCTAATAATTGCTGATAATAATATGAAATAACAATGATTAAAAGAAAAAGTGAAATATTTAAAGTAATAAGTTGCAATTGTTTTAAAGAAACAATACACTTAAATGGTAATATATACATATATAAATCTTTTGTAAATGTTTAACCAAATAAAACATACATACTAAAGTTAATAAAACCCATTGACAGTGGAATGTATAATGTAATATTATGAATATTAAGAAAGTTTTAAATGTTATTAAAATATAGTTTAATTGAATAACATATTTTTATAATTAGTTATTTACTAGTATTAAACCATAATAGGAAGATATATAGAGGAATAATACTATTTTAACAATATAAATGGTATATTTGACTTTAAAACTTAGAATATCAAGGAATTTGGAGTTTTATTTATAAAAATTAGTAGACTATAATTACAATATTGTTAGAGAGTAAGGAGAAGCGAAAGTGGACAGTAATTTTAGAAACATGTTTAAAAAAATTGCTATATATGATTTTTTTATTTCTTTAGTTTTTATTACAATAATTTATTTTACAGCTAAATCATATGCATTATTTTTTTTATTAGGGATAATAATAGCACTAATGAATCTTTATGTTAATGGTATTACAGTAGAGTATTCTCTTGATAGTAAAAATTTAAAAGGTAAAGGCGTTATAGTAATAGGATCTTTTATAAGAGTTTTATTAGTGAGTGTGATTGGGTTTGCCATTGGCAGACACAATATGTTCAATATAATTGCGTATATTTTCGGATATAGTGCGCAGTTCATATCTTTAGTGTATTACGGAATAAAAAATAAGGATATTGAAGGGAAGTGATATAATGGAAAAAATAGTGCCGTTATTTCATATTAAATTCTTTGGCTACAGTATTGGAATTGTAGAAAGTATATTTGTCCAGTGGTGCATAATAGCTGTAATAGCTATATTTTGTGTATTATTTATAAGAAACTTAAAAATAATTCCTGATAAGAAGCAAAATCTAATAGAAATGATTATGGATTTAATAAACAATCTTGTTAGAAATAATATGGGAGAAGAATATATGGGCTTTGTGCCTTATATAGGAACGCTGGCAATATTTTTAAGTTTTTTAAATTTAACGGGACTGATAGGTTTTCATCCTGCAACAGTGGATTATAGTGTATCATTAGCACTAGCATTAATAACATTCGTTGTTGTTCAATGGTATGCTATTAAGAAGATAGGCGTAGGTCATTATTTAAAAGGATACGCTGAACCATATGCATTTATATTACCTATTAACTTAATGGAAAGGGTGATGCTTCCAGTATCATTGAGTTTTAGGTTGTTTGGAAATATGACTGCAGGTGTTGTAATAATAAATTTGGCGTATACAGGTTTGTCTAGTTTGAATGGATTTGCTCAATTATTAGTCCCAATACCATTACATTTTTATTTTGATTTATTTGATGGACTTATACAAATGGTTATTTTTGTTATGTTAACTATGGTTAACATAAAAGTCATAGCAGAACACTAAATTTAGTTTTTTAAAATTAAGGAGGAATATATTATGGTTTTAGATTCAGCAGCAATAATTACAGGAATGTCTGCAATAGGTGCAGGTGTTGCAGCAATAGGATGTATAGGTGGAGGAATAGGAACAGGTAATGCCGCAGCTAAGGCTGTAGAAGGAGTAGCAAGACAACCGGAAGCTAAAGGGTCCATAATTAGTACATTAGTTATAGGTGCAGCATTCTCAGAAGCTACAGCTATATATGCATTCTTAATAGCGTTAATTTTAGCATTTAAATAATATGGTACATATCAAAACGAAAAATTTTGAAATTAGGCCTAAAGGGGGCTTTAATAGATTATGAATTTAAACGCACATGTATCTACAATTATATTCACAATAATAAATTTTGTAATATTGTTATTTATCTTAAAGCACTTTTTTAGTAAGCCATTAAACAAGATAATGGATGCAAGAATAAATGGAATAAACACATCTATTAAGAATGCTAAAGATAATGAAGCAAAAGCAGAAATTTCAAGAATAGAAAAAGATAAGTTATTACATGATTCAAAGACAAAAGGAAGAGAAATAGTTGAAGAGTATAAAGTAAAAGCTCAAAATATTTCTCAAGAAATAATTGATGATGCAAAAAAAGAATCAATTACGATTATGGATAGATCAAGAGTGGAAATAGAAAGAGAAAAAGAAAAGGCAGTAAGTGAAATTCAAAAGCAAGTGATAGATTTATCTTTAATATTATCTGAAAGAGCTCTTGAGAAGCATATTGATGAAAAAGAGCATAGAAAATTAATAGAAGATTTTATTGTTAAGGTAGGTAGCTAAAATGTATGAATACTTATATAAAAGATATGCATTAGCACTATATGAAGTTGCAGAGGAAAAAGGGAAAGTAGAAGAATATTTAGAGGACCTACGAGAAATTGTTTCACTTATGAAAAATGATGTTGATTTTTTAAAAGTTATTAAACATCCTAAAGTAGGTACATCTAAAAAGAAGGAACTATTCACCAAAATTTTCAAAGGCAAAATTGATGACGGGTTGTTATCTTTTTTGCTTATACTTATAGAAAAGAACAGAATATTGTTTGTTGATGAAGATCTTAAAGAAATGGAGAAAATTCATTTAGATCGTACGAATACACTGCTAGCAGAAGTTAAAACTGTAATTCCTCTTGTAGAAACAGAAAGGGAAAATCTCAGGGTTAAACTAGCCAAGATGTATGACAAAAAAATTATTTTCGATGAAAAATTAGATAAAAAAGTTATCGGCGGAGTATATATAAGAATTGGTGATGACGTTATTGATGGTACAATACAAAGCAAATTAGATGAAATGAAAAAATTAATGTTCAAATAGGAAAAGAGGTGAGTTTATGAATATAAAACCAGAAGAAATAACATCCATAATAAAAAAAGAAATAGAAGGTTATAAAAAAACAATTGAAACTGTCGATTCTGGAACAATAATTCAGATAGGTGATGGAATAGCAAGAGTTTATGGATTGGATGAATGTATGGAAAACGAACTTTTAGAATTCCCAGGTGGAATATTTGGCATGGCATTAAATTTAGAACAGGATAATGTAGGATGCGTGCTTTTAGGACCAGAAGAGGGAATTAAAGAAGGGGACATAGTAAAAAGAACTGGTAAAGTGGTAGAAGTTTCTGTAGGTGAGGCTTTAATAGGTAGAGTCGTAAATGCATTAGGTGTAGCGATAGATGGTAAAGGTCCGATTAAAACTACAGAGACAAGACCAGTTGAGGTAATAGCACCTGGAGTTATTTCAAGACAATCAGTTAAGGAACCACTTCAAACTGGAATTAAAGCAATAGACTCTATGGTACCAATTGGAAGAGGACAAAGAGAACTTATAATTGGAGATAGACAAACTGGTAAGACTGCTTTAACTACAGACACTATTATAAATCAAAAGGGCAAAGATGTTATATGTATATATGTTGCCATTGGTCAAAAACAATCTACTGTTGCGCATATTGTTAATACACTATCTGAAATGGGAGCTATGGATTATACGATAGTTGTAGCTTCTACAGCTTCGCATTCAGCACCACTTCAGTATTTAGCACCATATGCTGGATGTACAATGGGTGAATTCTTTATGCATAACGGTAAGAATGTATTAATAGTATACGATGATTTATCTAAACATGCTGTAGCTTATAGAGCTATGTCATTATTACTTCGTAGACCACCAGGTAGAGAAGCATATCCTGGAGACATATTTTATATTCATTCAAGATTGCTAGAAAGGGCAGCGAAACTTTCAGATAAATTGGGTGGAGGATCATTAACTGCACTTCCAATAATTGAAACTCTTGCAGGTGATGTTACAGCATATATACCAACTAATGTTATTTCTATAACAGATGGGCAAATATTTCTTGAAGCTGAATTATTCCATTCAGGGCAAAGACCAGCAATTAATGCTGGAATATCTGTATCTAGAGTTGGTGGAAATGCTCAAATAAAAGCAATGAAACAAGTTACAGGAACTTTAAGACTTGAACTCGCTCAATATAGAGAACTTGCGGCTTTTGCTCAATTTGGAACGGATCTTGATAAAGATGCTAAAATGAGACTTGAAAAAGGTAAAAGATTAATGGAGATATTAAGGCAAGATCAATATGCGCCAGTAGCTGTAGAAAAACAAGTTATGATTTTCTTTGCGGGATCTGGTAACCATCTTGCAGATATCCCAGTATCTGAAATAACACGATTTGAAAGCGAATATTTTGAGTTTATGGATACACAGCATAGAGAAATAGGTAAGGCGATACTTACTGAAAAAGCGTTAGATGATAAATTAAAACAACAACTTACTGAAGCTATAGATGAATTTAAAAAAATATTTTCTATAGATGATAAGTAGTGAGAAGGATTTAAATTTAAGAAAAAGTATAAGTAATAAATTAATATGGCACCTTTACGCTGTAATTAATTTGCATTGATGATATAATATTAGAGCTAAATTGCTTTGATAACATATCACTAATGCTAAAGAGAGGTGAAACATGGCAGGTGCAGGGCTTGTTGCAATTAAACGAAGAATAAGATCTATAACAAATACTACGAAAATCACAAAAGCAATGGGATTGGTTTCGACATCTAAATATCAAAGAATAAGGAAAAAATTAGATACTAATAATAATTATGTAGATAAGCTTGAGGAAGTTATTAAGCAAGTTAAAGATAATTACGACGAAGATAGTATCTATATAAAAGGAAACAAAAGTAGTAAGAAAATGTATGTTGTTTTGACTTCGGATACAGGTCTTTGTGGCGGCTTTAATTGGTCGATAGTAAATGAACTGACAAGTAAATTAGAGAGCAACAAGGAAGAATACGACATAATTGTAGTAGGCCATAAAGGAAGAGTTATATTTAAAAAACTTAATATAGAAACTGTGTCTGAATATGTTGATATTTTAGATGTTCCTACTCAAAAAGAAGCTACTACCATAATTGACCACGCATTCAACATGTATAATAATGGTGAAATAGGTGAAGTTTATATAGTTTATAAAAGACTTATATCAGCACTGAAAAATGAAGTGAAAATTGAAAAATTGCTTCCTTTAAGTTTTGAAAATGAAGACAATGTTAACAAAGAGTATGTAAATATTGAAGCAATAGATGAAAAAGCATTATATGAAATAACTTCATTATTTTTAGGAGGTAAAACTCTAAATTCAATGTTACATTCAAAAGCAAGTGAGCATAAGTCTAGAATGGAATCTATGGGGTCAGCCACTGAAAATGCTAATGATATACTTGATAAACTTAATTTAAAATATAATAGAAGTAGACAATATTCAATTACACAAGAAATTTCAGAAATAGTCGGAGGAGCGGAGGCTCTAAAGTAGAAAGGAGAGAGATTAATGGCAGGACATATAGGCAAAGTTGTTCAAGTAATAGGACCAGTTATAGATATAAAGTTTGACTCGGAAAGTCTTCCTAATATTTATAATAGTATTGAAATTCAGATGGATGATAGAGTAATTGTAGCTGAGGTTGAACAACATATTGGTGATGATATTGTAAGAACGATAGCTATGGAAGGTACAGAAGGCTTAAGAAGAGGACTCGATGCTACTGATACACTGCACCCAATAATGGTTCCAGTAGGAGATGTGGTTCTTGGAAGGTTATTTAATGTTCTTGGAAAACCTGTAGATGAGATGGGTGAAGTTAAGGTAGATAAGTATATGCCTATTCATAGGTTAGCTCCAACATTTGCAGAACAATCTGTTGAACCAGAAGTTTTTGAAACAGGCATTAAAGTAATAGATCTTATAGCGCCATATCAAAAGGGTGGTAAAATTGGTCTTTTGGGTGGTGCAGGAGTTGGTAAAACTGTTCTCATACAAGAACTTATGAATAATATTGCAAAAGAGCATAATGGACTTTCAGTATTTACTGGAGTTGGAGAGAGAACAAGAGAAGGTAACGATTTATATAATGAAATGAAGGAGTCAGGAGTTATTTCTAAAACTGCTTTGGTTTTTGGACAAATGAATGAACCACCTGGTGCCAGAATGAGGGTTGCATTAACTGGTCTTACTATGTGCGAAAATTTTAGAGATCAAGGTAAAGATGTATTATTGTTCATAGATAATATTTTTAGATTTACACAAGCTGGTTCTGAGGTTTCAGCACTACTTGGAAGAATACCAAGTGCTGTTGGTTACCAACCAACACTTGCTACAGAAATGGGACAGTTACAAGAGAGAATTACATCTACAAAGCAAGGGTCAATTACATCTGTTCAAGCAGTGTATGTGCCAGCAGACGATTTTACAGATCCTGCTCCGGCAACTACATTTACACATCTTGATGCTACTACAGTATTATCGAGAGGAATAGTAGAACTTGGTATATATCCGGCAGTAGATCCACTGGAGTCGACATCAACAATGCTTGATCCTAGAATAGTTGGTAAGGAACATTATGATGTTACAATAGAGGTTAAACATATACTTGAAAGATATAAAGAACTTCAAGATATTATTGCAATACTTGGTATGGATGAATTGTCTGAAGAAGATAAATTAGTAGTAACAAGGGCAAGAAAAGTACAAAGATTTTTATCTCAACCATTTACAGTAGCTGAGCAGTTTACTGGAATGAAAGGTAAATTTGTACCAGTAAAAGAAACCGTAAGAGGTTTTAAAGAAATTCTTGAAGGCAAACATGATAAATTACCAGAAGCTGCATTTATGTTTGTAGGTTCTATAGAAGAGGCAGTAGAGAAAGCTAAGACTTTGGCTAATCAGTAATTCATATTAGTAAGCAATTAGCCATTATGTTACTTATTTTATTTGAGATAACTAGTAAAAATTATTAATTAATCTTTAAGAATATGTACATAGAAAGGTCGGTGTTATTTTATGAAAAATCATATAAAACTTACTATGCTTACTCCTGAAAAGGAGTTTTATAGTGGTGATATTCTAAGTCTTAACTCGCAGAGTGATGAAGGGGTATTTGGAATTCTTGCGAACCATGTCCCAATGATAGCTCAATTAAAACCAACTGTTACAACATTTACACAGGTTGATGGTAAAGAGTTAAAAGCTTTTACATCAACGGGTGTTTTAAGAGTTCTTAAAGGTGAAGTAGAAATGTTGTGTAGTGCTTGTGAATGGCCAGAAGATATAGATGCTAAAAGAGCAAATGAGGCTAAAGAGCGAGCAGAAAAAAGATTAAATAATGATACTCAAGAAGTTAATTTAAAACGAGCAGAAGGTGCTGTTTTAAGGTCAGTTATGAGACTCAAGGCAAAAGGATAGAACCTAAAAAATGAAGATATTAATTTATCTTCATTTTTTTTATGCTCAAGAAGAAAATAAAGTTGATTTAATATAAAATATTTAATAATCAAAGTGAATACCATTAAATTATATTAAGCACATTTTAATTAAAATTATATATATTAGTAGTATAAAGAAAAGATATATATATAAAGATTGATCACTGGTATATACCCTACCTATACTTTAAAGAAAATAGCCCTCTTTGCACTTGTGCTGGGGGATAATTTTATTAATAGGACAAAAATAAAACTATTTTTTTTAGAATAAAAAGGTAAATTATTGTCAAGAATTTAATTATTGGCAGTAATTTAAATTAAAGTGTAGGGGGACTGAAATGAGAAGAAAAGGTATAGCTCTTTTATGTATAGTATTAAGTATGATTGTTTTGCAAATTAATGTTACATTCGCGAAGGCACATGAAAATTATAATTTATTTGATGAAATATTAATCCAAACTAAAAGTAAAACTGTAGAATATGGTTTAAAGACATGCTTCGAAACTCAAGGCGACCCCGAAGATATAACTAATTATATGATTTCAGCATTGGATCTTAATAATAAAAAAATAATATTAAGTGCATCTGATAATAAAAATTCATATTGTGTAAATTTTTCAAGTGAAAATTTAAACGGATACGTAGAGGCATTGAAATACAAAAATAAAAGTCTTATAACAATAAATATAACTAAAGTAAGTAATGAAAATGGATTGATACCTCTTAAAAATAAAGTTAGAGATAGTATTGGCAATAGAGGTAAAGATATTAAATATTTTCAATACTTAAAGGCAAGGGTTATGGAAAGTGATAAGGGTGTGGGAAAAAATAATATCAATGGTATTAATCAAAAAATAATAAAAATTCTGAAATCTCACGGCACTGAAAATATTGAGACAGTGAGTTTAAATAATGGGCTAAGCACTCTGGCATATACCAAAAGATATGATGAAAAGGTAATTAATAACAAGTTAATTGATTTTAATTATGCTGTATGTAGTTATTCGTCAGGAAGGTACATTATCATGGGTACACCTGAAATAATTACAACTTATTAAAAATTATCAATATTATGGAGGAAATTAATGGATAGATTGGTTATAAAAGGTGGAAAAAAATTAGAGGGTGAAGTAAATATAAGTGCTGCTAAAAATTCGGTCCTTCCAATACTTGTAGCAACTATATTAAATGCTAATAGTTGTACTATTGAAAATACTCCGATGCTTGAGGATGTATTTGTAATTTGTGATGTATTAAAATCTCTTGGGGCAGACGTTAGTATAGATAAAATTAATAAAAGAGTCAAAATAAATACTGCAAATTTATTTGATAGTGGAGCTAATGATGAATTAGTAAGAAAGATGAGAGCGTCTTTTTTAATAATGGGACCGATGCTTGGAAGATTTGGAGGTTTTAAAATTTCTTTACCTGGTGGATGTAATATTGGAACTAGGCCGATTGATCTTCATTTAAAAGGATTATCAGCATTAGGTGCTGAGGTTTCAGTAGGGCATGGATATGTAGAAGCAAAAGCTAAAAAATTAATAGGCAGCAACATATATTTAGATTACCCATCAGTGGGGGCTACGGAAAATATAATGATGGCTGCAACTCTTGCTAAGGGTGAAACAATAATAGGAAATGCAGCAGAGGAACCAGAAATTGTTGATTTGGCAATGTTTTTAAGGTCTATGGGAGCACAAATTGAGGGAGAAGGAACTGATACCATAAGGGTAATAGGAGTAAAAGACTTTAAAGAAGTTGTTCATAAACCGATATATGACAGGATAGAAGCAGGCACATTTATGATAACAGCAGCGATAACAAAAAGCTTAATTAAAATTAATGGGGTTGATGAGATTCATTCAAAGCCAATAATAGCAAAACTTACAGAAATGGGAGTAGCGATAGAAATTAATAAAAATAGTGTAATAGTTGATGGTAGGCAAAAGTTAAATCCTATAGATTTAAAAACAATGCCATATCCGGGATTCCCAACAGATATGCAAGCGCAGATGATGAGTTTATTATGTACAGTCAAAGGGACAAGTATAATTACAGAAACGATTTTTGAAAATAGGTTCATGCATGCTGTAGAGCTTAAGAGAATGGGAGCGAATATAAAGATAGATGGTAGAAGTGCGGTAATTGAAGGTATAGACACATTTACAGGGTCAGAGGTTACTGCTACGGATTTAAGGGCTGGGGCAGCGCTAATACTTGCAGGGCTAACAGCAGAAGGCACGACTACGATAAAGGACATATATCATATTGATAGAGGATATGTCACCATTGAAGAGAAACTAAGAGGTTTAGGTGCAGATATAGAAAGGGTTCATTTTGATAAGTAATATATATTTTAGAAATAATAGTATTATATAAACAGGTATAAAAAGAGATTTTTTTAATATTAAAACTTAAGAATTGGGGTATATAAGAGAATATATTCCAGTTCTTTTATAATGTAATTTTAAATTATATAAGTTTTATCATCCAATATAAATTCAACAGACTAAAAAGTAATATTCTTTATATTTATTTAATATGTATAGAGTAAAACTTATTTTATAACGAAGGGGAGAAAAAGATGAGAAAAGTTCTTGCTGCCATTCATTTTAAGAATATCCTTCTATTAATTATAGCATTTATAGCATTTATAGTTATTACTTCTGTATTAATAGTGGGAGTTGGGAATAACAAATATATAAATAAAGACACAAATAAAAGTACTGTAATTAAATCGGGAGATAATAAGAGCGTTATAAAATATGAATCAATGCCAAAAATCACTAAAGTTAAGGTCTTTATTACAAAAGAAAACAGTATAAAAGAAGTTAATTTAGAAGATTATGTTACTGGAGTTGTGGCATCAGAAATGCCTGTTGGTTTTGGGGTAGAGGCTATAAAAGCTCAAGCTGTAGCCGCAAGAACATATGCTTTAGCTCACGTTGCACAATTAGGTGGAGCCGGATGTAGTAAATATGCAAAGGAAGCTGATTTATGTGATACAGTTCACTGCCAAGTTTATATGACTAAGGAAGAACGTTTGAAAATATGGGGAAGAGTTAAAGGCGAGATGTATTGGAATAAGATTGAAAATGCAGTTAAAGCAACAGTGGGTGAAGTCTTAACATATAATGACAATTTGGTAATGGAGCCATATTATTTCTCTACAAGCAGTGGGAGAACAGAAAATTCTGAGGACGTATTTAGCGCTATGGTACCATATCTTCGAAGTGTGGAAAGCCCTGGTGAGGAAAAATTAAAAAATACTAAAAGTAGTAAAACTTTTAACTATAAAGAGTTAAGCCAAATTATAAATAATAATTATAATAACGCCAGGGTATCATCTGCTAATATTAAAAACCAAATAACAGTAATTGACAGAACTGAGGCTGGAAGTGTTAAGAATATTAAGGTAGGAAGAATAACTATGACAGGAGGTAAATTTAGAACAATGCTTAGTTTAAAATCATCAAATTTTAAAATAAAGTTTAATTCAAGTAGTGTTGAAGTGGATTGCAGTGGATACGGTCATGATGTTGGAATGAGTCAATATGGAGCGGATGCCATGGCGAAAAAAGGGGAGAGTTATGTTGATATTTTAACTCACTATTATCAAGGTACAAAAATTTCTAAATAGAACAATATAATTAAGGCTAGTTATCCTATCTTGAGGGCATAACTAGCCTAAAATTTTGTAAAATATAAAATAACTTACAAATAATTTAATAAATAATGTATGTTTTATTAGATTATGGACAAAAATACAAATGGAGGTGTTTGTATGGATAAAAACGCAAACAATA
>ERZ1463035.69-NODE-69-length-20353-cov-13.378165_pt1 | contig 20353 bp, 18 predicted proteins | sample MGYA00564486_ERZ1463035 | MGnify/ENA primary metagenome ERZ1463035 (study PRJEB39244, sample SAMEA3635149) | Helicobacter pylori | study: EMG produced TPA metagenomics assembly of PRJEB11511 data set (Assembly of a 5300-year-old Helicobacter pylori... | reverse complement strand
ACATATTCTGCTCTTTTCATTCTTCCCTCAATTTTTAATGAGGATGTACCACTTGCAACTATGTCTTTTAACCCATCTAATGTACAAATATCCTTAGGGCTTAAAAGATACGCTTTATGTTCTTTGTTATTATCCTTATCTATCAGCGTATATGGCAATCTACATGGTTGGGCACATCTGCCTCTATTTCCACTTCTGCCACCAATAATGCTGCTCATAAGACATTGTCCTGAATAACATATACATAAAGCTCCATGAACAAAAACTTCCGTTTCCACATTTAAAGTATTAGATATGTAATCAATTTCCTCTAGACTAAGTTCTCTTGACAGAACTATTCTTTTAAACCCAATCTTCTTTAAAAATAATGCAGCTTCTCCATTATGAATAGTCATTTGCGTTGACGCATGCAACTCAAAATTTGGAAAATTGTTTCTTATCAAATATATCAAACCAGTATCTTGGATAATTAAAGCATCGACTCCAATACTATACAGAAATCCTACATACTCCATAATTTCTTTTAATTCATTATCCTTTGCTAGGGTATTTAAAGTAACATATACGCGTACCCCATAAATATGGCAATAATTTAATGCAAGAGTTATATTCTCTTGATCAAAATTAGAAGCATAAGCTCTTGCCGAAAACTTGCTTCCCCCTATATAAACCGCATCTGCTCCCATTTGTACTGCTGCATATACACTTTCCATGCTGCCAGCAGGTGCTAATAATTCAATCTTCTTCATTTGCATCTCTCCTAATAAGTCTTCTATGTCTTATTATACAATAAATGTTGTAATAAATTAAGTCATTAAAAAATTTTGCACTAATATAACAATATTTTTTCATACTTTATCCCAATGGACACAACAATAATAATGGAATATAATAAAAAATAGACTAGCTTACTTCTTATTTATTATTTAAGAAGGCCTAGTACAAAATTAGCTAATGGAGATATTAATATGGCGATAAAAAATAATATTAGAAATATTGGAATAGTAGCTCATGTAGATGCTGGTAAAACAACTTTAACCGAACAACTACTTTACCAAAGTGGTTCTAGTCGGATTCTAGGTAGCGTAGATAAGGGTACAACCCATACAGATTCTTTAGACATGGAAAAACAAAGAGGTATTTCAGTAAAAGCTGCTGAAACAGATTTCACTTACAAAGGAACTAATGTACATGTTATAGATACTCCTGGACATATTGATTTTAGTTCTGAGGTAGAAAGAAGTATTGGCGTTCTTGATGGAGCTATAGTTGTATTATCCTCTGTCGAAGGTGTACAACCTCAAACCGAGGTATACTTTAATGCTTTAAAAGAATTAAATATGCCTTCAATATTTTTTATAAATAAACTCGACCGTATAGGAGCCTCTCCCTATAAAACTATTAAAGATATGAAAAAACTTCTAACTAGTAAACTTATACCTCTACAATTAGTTTATGAAAAAAACAACGAATTTATTGTTAAAAACATATTTGATAAAGTAAATTGTCACAAAAATATAATAACAATAAAAGAAGAAATATTTAAACAATTACTTGAAGATATAATAGATATACTAGGTAATAATAACGAGGAAATTTTAAATCAATTCTTCGATGAAACTTTAACTCTAGGAATGTTAAAAAATGAGATAACTATACAATCAAATAGGGGCCAAATTTACCCTGTGCTATATGGCGTAGCACTAAGAGGTGAAGGAATTAAAGACTTGCTTCACGGCATAATCGATTATCTCCCAGGACCTAAGAATTTAGATGATTTAGGACTTTCAGCCCTTGTATATAAAATCTCACATAACAAAACATTAGGAAAAATAGCTCATATAAAAATATTTAGTGGATCAATATCGACTAGAGATGATATTTTAAATGTAACTACAAACAAAAGAGAAAAAATCACTATGATAAAAAAAGTTGTTAATCAAAAGCCAATTGATGTATCAACAGCTAGTAGCAGTGATCTAGTAATGGTAAGTGGCTTAAATTGTAACACTTATGATATCCTTGGAAGCAAAACTCACATTCCAAGTCTTAAGACTATTGCAACTCCTCTTCTCACTTTAAGAATTTATTCGAAATTAGAAGAAGATTATGTAACTTTAGTTGAAGCTTTAACAATACTTCAAGAAGAGGATCCACTTCTTAACATGGAATGGGTGAAAGAAAAGAAAGAAATTCATCTTAAGATTATAGGTAAAATTCAAATTGAATATATTGAAGCTATTTTAATGGAAAGATTTAATGTAGCAGTTACTTTTGGTCCGCCCTCTGTTATCTACAGAGAAACTCCTATAGCAAGTGGCTATGGCGAATCACGTTATACTATGCCTAAACCCTGCTGGGCTATAGTTGAATTTTTGATTGAGCCACTGCCAAAAGGAAGTGGGCTTATTTATGAATCAAAGGTTCGAACTGAAAATGTAAAAATAAAATATCAAAGAGAAATAGAGGATACCCTTGGTAAAATTTTAAGTCAAGGAATTTATGGATGGCCAGTTACAGATTTAAAAATAACCTTCACCCAGGGTGAAGACCATGTTATGCATTCACGTTCAGGTGACTTTGCAGCCTCTGCCGCAATGGGCATCATGAGAGGCCTTCGAGAGATAGGAACTACACTACTCGAACCTATAATTAGTTTTAGAATTACAGTACCTGAGAATGTAGGTGGAAGAGTTCTAAACGATATAATAAAAATGCGTGGTAATTTTGAAGCTCCGTTTATACATAACGGCACTTTTACAATAAAAGGGAAAATGCCTGTATCTACTTCTCTTGAATATCCAGGTAACCTTGGAAAAATTTCTTCTGGAAAATCAATAATGACAACCGGTTTTTCAGGTTACGAACCATGCTCCTTAGAAATAGGAGCCACAAGGGAAAGAATTGGTGTAAATCCACTAGATCGAGCTAAATTTATACTTTCTGTGCGAAATGCACTATAAAGGAAATAAAACATCTATAATATCTATAGATGTTTTATCATAATATCTAATTTTTATTTTTTCATAAGTTAGTTAACAATATCATTACTCATATTCCGCTGAATGCATAAAAACTTAAATTATTTAAATATAAAAATCATTGAACGATATTTAATACAATCCAATAATTTTCCACCATACTAAACCTCCACCAATCCATATAATAAAGTATACTATTCCAAGAATAAAGTTTAGACTCCACCATTTATTCTGACTTACATAACCCGAACCAAAAAGAATAGGTGCAGGACCGCTACTATAATGAGTTGTTGAAGCAAATAGATTTCCAAATACTCCCAAACTTATAGCTGCAAGCATAGGCGGAACGCCTCCTGCTATTGCAACTCCAAGAAATGCTGAGTACATAGCACTTACATGTGCTGTTGAACTTGCAAAAATATAATGACTATAGAAATAAGCTAAAAGTAAAACAATTAAAATAATAGGCCAACTAAATCCCTTTACATTTTGTCCAATTGCATTACTAAGCCATGGTATTAGTCCAAGTTTATTAAGCTGAGTTGCCATCATAACAAGTACGGAGAACCACATGAGTGTATCCCAAGCTCCCTTTTCACTCTTTACATCATCCCAAGTTAGAACTTCAGTAGTTAGAAGAAGAGAAAGACCAATAAATGCTGTAAGTGTTGCATCTATATTAGTTAATGTTCCTGTTACCCATAAAAGAAGTACTATAACAAATATTAAAGCCATGAATTTTTCACTTCTTTTAAGTGGACCCATTGCTTTTAGTGCGTCATTTGCAAATTTGGGTGCATTAGGTGTACTTTTAATTTCTGGTGCATATAGTTTATAAATTATAAGAGGTATTACTATTAGAGAAATAACACCTGGAACAATAGCTGCTATAAACCACCCAAGCCAAGTGATGTTGATTCCAAAAGTTGCAGCAAGACTCTGAGCTAATGGATTGGCTGCCATTGCTGTCATAAACATTGCAGAAGTTATAATATCTCCATGAAATTCGCAGAATATAAGAAAAGATCCTATTTTTCTTTCAGTTCCATCTTCAGGTTTCGAACCAAACGCTTCCGAAAGAGATTTTATAATAGGATAAATTATTCCACCTGCTCTTGCTGTATTACTCGGAGTAGCAGGAGCTATTACAAGATCACAAAAAATAATTGAATAACAAAGCCCAAGGGTCTTTTTCCCGAAGGATCTTACAAATAGATAAGCAACTCTTGTTCCAAGACCTGTTTTTATGAAACCTCTAGAAATAAAGAATGCCATAACTATAAGCCATATACTGCTATTGCCAAAACCTTCAATTGCAATTTTGGTAGTTACAGTTCCCGTTAAAATGGACACAGTTAATCCTATTATAGACAATGCTCCAATTGGAAACGGTTTTAAAATACACCCTACTATTGTTGCTACAAAAATTGCAAGCATGTGCCAGGCCTGAGGTTTAACTCCAATAGGGGCTGGTATAAACCATATAATAATACCTACGATAATTGCTATTGAAAACTTAATATACTTATCAGAATATAACGAATTATTAGAACTTTTTGTCATAATCAAAGCTCCCTTACTTTACTTATTTATAAATACTTCAAAAATCTTAAGTTATTTTTATAAGGGGGCTTGTACTTAATTAATACGCCCCCTATTTAATTCTACTAGGTTATCTTGCTATTCTATTTTTGATATTTTTTTCTTTCCGTCTCATAAAGATTATTACCATCACTGTCTATTACAACAACAGCAGGAAAATCTACAACTGTAAGTTTTCTAACAGCTTCTGGACCCAAATCTTCAAAAGCAATAATTTCGCATTCTTTTATTGATTTAGAAATAAGAGCTCCAGCTCCTCCTATTGCAGCAAAATAAATAGCGCCATTTTTCTTCATTGAATCTACTACGATTTTGCTTCTAAGCCCTTTTCCAATCATTCCAGTAAGACCTAGTTCAAGAAGTGGAACAGTCAAATCATCCATTCTATAACTAGTAGTTGGACCGGCAGATCCTATTACATTTCCAGGTTTAGTTGGAGCAGGTCCTACATAATATATAATGGCATCTTTTGGATCAAAAGGTAATTTATCACCATTGTTAATTGCATCCACCAACCTCTGATGAGCTGCATCTCTTCCTGTATACATAGTTCCTGATATTAATACACTATCTCCTGATTTTAAATTCTTTAACTTCTCCTGTGTTAATGGAGTAGTTATATGCTTAATTTCCATTTTTACCCCTCCCTATATTATTGTTATTGCATGTCTTGCAACATGACAGTTAATATTTACTGCCACTGGTAATCCAGCAATATGTGTTGCAAAAGCTTCCACATTAACGGCAAGGGCTGTAGTATTTCCACCTAGTCCTTGAGGTCCTATTCCTAGTGCATTAATTTTCTCTAGTAAAGTTAACTCAATTTCTTTTAAATGCTCTGCCTCATTATGACTACCAATGTCTCTTGTTAAAGCTTTCTTTGCAAGATACATCGCTTTATCTGATGTGCCTCCAATTCCAACACCTACAACAATAGGTGGACATGGATTTGGACCTGCAAGTGAAACCGCTTCTACAACAAAATCAAGTACACCAGCTAAACCATCTGATGGTTTAAGCATTTTTAATCTACTCATATTCTCACTACCAAAACCTTTTGGAGCTAATGTTACTTTTACTTTATCACCTGGTACAATATCATAATAGATTACAGCAGGAGTATTATCTCCTGTGTTTTTTCGTTTTAAAGGATCTTCTACAACGGATTTTCTTAAATATCCTTCTTTATATCCACGTCGTACTCCTTCATTAATAGCCTCTGTAATATTTCCACCTATTAACTCAACTTCTTGACCTACTTCTACAAATACTACAGCCATACCAGTATCTTGACAAATTGGGACTTGGTCATTTTTCGCAATTTCAGCATTTTTAAGCAAATTACTTATTATATCTCTTCCTACAGGAGATGTTTCTTTCTTTTCAGCTTTATGAAAGGCGCTTAATACATCTTCTCCCACATAAAAATTAGTCTTAATACTCATGTCTTTTAAAGCATTTTCAATTTCTTTTACATTCACTTTACGCATGAACCAACAACTCCTTCCATTTTTTTTATTTTCCAAGCAATAATCTATTTTCTTTATATCATCACCTTTCAAGTTATATTATATATAGTTTTATAAAAATAAATACTCAGAGGCTTAGTAAAACTCTGCCTATATAGTATTATTTGTTATTTTCTCTTCCATGAGTATAATGTGGTAACAACATAGGAGAAATTTTGTCTGTGACTATGCCGTTTTCGCAAAGACTCTTGTGGTATTTTTTAACATGATCAAGACTAAGTTCTTTCACATTAACATTTTTACAATTTTCGCCTGCATGTGACCCTGCTCTACGTCCAAAAACAATAATATCTAATAGTGAATTACCCATTAACCTGTTACTACCGTGGATTCCCCCTGAGGCTTCTCCTGCCACATAAAGGTTTTCTACCTTAGTTTGACCATTTTCATCAATTAAAAGTCCTCCATTTTGATAATGTAGTGTTGGATATACGAGAATTGGATCTATTCTCATATCAATACCAAATTTTTGGTACATTCTGAGCATTGCTGGAAGTCTCTTTTCAATTGTTCCTTCGCCATTAATTAATTCTATTAAAGGAGTATCTAGCCATATGCCTTTTTCCCCTGCAGCTGTATCAATACCTTTATTCCTTATATGACATTCTCTAATTAATGCAGATGTTTCTACATCCCTGGTTTCAAGATGATAAGTAAATTGCTCACCATCAATATTTAGAGGTGTCGCCCCTAAACTACGAACCTTCTCCGTAACAAGTGCTCCAAAAATTTGTGGAGGATATGCTACTCCTGTAGGGTGATACTGCACAGCATCTGCAAAAATGAGTTCAGCTCCTGCTCTATATCCTAGGATTAACCCGTCCGCTGTAGCGCCATAATGGTTTGTTGTAGGAAAACCTTGATAATGAAGTCGTCCAGCGCCTCCTGTTGTTATAATAACAGTTTTAGCTCTTGCTATTAGATATTCCTCTGTTTCTATATTAAATAATACAGCTCCAGCAGCCTTACCATCTTTGTCTAGGATTATCTCCACAGCGGGTGAGAATTCTACCACTTCGATACCTTTGTTAATAACTTCATCCCTAAGGACACGCATTATTTCAGCTCCTGAATAGTCGGCAGCAGCATGCATTCTTTTTCTTGATGTTCCACCTCCGTGGGTAGTGACCATTGTACCATCTTTTTCTTTATCAAACATTACCCCAAGTTCATTCAACCATTTTATTGCTCCTGGAGCATCCATTACAAGAGCATTAACAAGTTCTTTTTTATTGGTAAAATGTCCACCTCCCATTACATCCATGTAATGTTTTGCAGGAGAATCATCTGGCTTATCTGCAGCCTGTATTCCACCTTCAGCCATCATCGTATTGGCATCACCAAAACGTAATTTTGTGGTAATCAATACATTGGCTCCTGTTTTGTGGGCTTCTAGAGCTGCTGAGGCTCCAGCTCCTCCTCCACCTATTATCAAAACATCTACATCATAATCAACTTTAGTCAAATCCATATCTAAATTTTCAAGTCTACTTTTAGCTTCAATAAGTTCTGCAAGTTGTAATGGAACCTTAGATCCTTTGCTCGGTCCAACCCTTAGATTTTTGAACTCATCTTCCTTATAATCCGGATAATTTTCCTTTAATATATCTTCCTTTTCCTTAGCACTCATCCTTGGAAACTGAACTCCTAGTCTTTGCTCCCGTGTGGACTCTACCTTCTTTATTAGCACCCTCATTTCTGCTGTATACATTAAAATACCTCCCTTACAAATCTATATTTTATGAGATTTTTTGGTGCTCTTTACTTTGTAATATCTCTTGTATTGTATAATTCCTTTAATTCATCTATACTTTTAATCATTAATTCTTTCATTGAATCATCATACGTTCCTTCTTGAATCTCTTTTACCCTATTTGTCAAATCTTCTGTTTCAGGTGCAATGTATTTTCCTGTAAGTCTTCGAGCAAGCATCGCTACTTGATAATGAGTTATGCCTGCTGGGCACCTAGAAGCACAGATTCCGCACATAACACAATCAAAAGACTCATGAGCACATTTCTCAATATCTCCTCTTTGAGCACTGGCAATATACTGCATAACATTAAGACCTTGTGGGCACCCTTTAGTACATGAATTACAACCAATACAGCTATATATTTCCGGATAAAGCTTCATCATTGTATCAGCTGTTGGCGTGAGTTCGTTCATATCATAAGTTCTTTTGTCTCCAGGAAAAAATGGTAATTGAGTAAGATACATACCATCTTCAACCTTAGTTTGACATGCTAAACATACCTTTAATTCATTCTTGCCTTTAATTCTATATATTGTGGAACAAGCACCGCAAAAGCCGCCCCTACATCCACATCCTCTTACTAATTTGTACCCTGCATATTCCATTGAATCCATAATTGTAAGGCTTGAAGGTACAGTATATTTTTTATTTAATATATATATTTCTACCATTTCTTTGCTGGACATTTTATATGCCTCCTTTATCCCAAATATCTAATGGGATGTTTTGAACCGATTTATTATTAATATTCATCAGGAAGTTCATCTATTTCGTCGCATCTAAATACTGGACCATCTTTGCACACGTACTTATCTCCAATATTACAACGCCCACATTTGCCTATGCCACATTTCATTTTTAATTCTAATGTTGTATATACCTGATCCTTTTTAAATCCTATTTCCATAAGCGTTTGAAGAGTATATTTAATCATGATAGGTGGACCACATAACAAAGCTACTTTATCAGTACTAAATCCAATTTCTTTAACGTAAGATGGTACAAATCCTACATGTCCTTCCCATCCCTTTTCTTCTCTATCAACAGTTAAATGAACCTCTGTATTGGGCCTAGATGGCCAGTTTTCAAAAATGTCCTTTTGAAAGACAAGATCTTCAGGTGATCTTGATCCATATAAAATATCTACCTTTCCATAATTTTCTCTATTGTCCATCACATAGTTTATAACAGAACGAATAGGTGCTAACCCAATTCCTCCACCGATGAAAAGAAGGTCCTTTCCTTTGAGTTCATCATCAACAGGAAAATTATTCCCATAGGGTCCTCTTATTCCGATTTCACTCCCTACCTCTAAACCATGTAGATATTCTGTAACCACACCACATCTTTTTACACTAAACTCCATATAATCCTTTTGTGTTGGAGAAGAAGTGATTGAGAAAATAGCTTCTCCAAGTGGAGGAACTGAAATCATTGCACATTGACCTGGCATATGTTCAAATGGTTTTCCACCACCAGGCTTTGTAACTCTAAAAGTAGTTACATCATGTGTGTCTTTTCTAACATCTATTATCTCAGCTATTTCTGGCATTAAAGGATTTACATGTCCATGTTCATTACAAGTACAGCTCATTTTATTCACCACCCAACTTTTTAATTACTTTAACAATATCCAAATGAACTGGACATTTTTCAATGCACCTTCCACATCCAACGCATCCATATACACCCTCATTATTATTGGGATAATAAACAAGCTTATGCATGAAACGCTGCCTGAATCTTTCCTTTTGAGTTTTTCTGATATTCCCATGTGCCATAAGCGTAAAATCCGAGAACATACATGAATCCCAGCAACGAAATCTTTCTCCAGATGTATCACCTTTAAAGTCAGAAATATCATAACAATGACAAGTAGGACATACATAAGTACATGAACCACATCCTAAGCATCGCTGACTGAGTTCTCCCCAAATTTCAGATTCAAATAACTCATTAAGCTCTCCCTTTATTTTTTTAGGGTCTAGGTTTACCAAAGGAAGCTCTTTTAATTTATCATTTGTTTCCTCTTGTAATACATTTAATTTGCTTTTGTCCTGCTCAGTAGCATCTTCTAAAAAATCCTTTAATTTCTTTGTTAAATTTTCACCCTTTTGAGTTTCTGGATTCCAAAGTATGCTATCCCCAATATCCCATGTGTTAACATCTACTTCATGCGCGGTTGTTTGTGGCTTAATTCCAAACGAACTACAAAAACAAGTTTCAGAAGGATTAAAACAGGCCATAGAAACGATAGTCCCTTTTTCTCGCCTTTCTTCGTATAAAGTATCTACGGGATCACTTAGAAATACATTATCAAGTAACTTAAAGCTCCTTGCATCACAATGCCTTACTCCAAATAATACATACTCCTCTTTTTTTCCTCCTACATTATCTAGTTCAAGTTTCTTTCCGTCTCTCTTAAACTTTAAGTAGGTTTCACTTTGGGGGAAAATAAAACTTTTTGGTGAAATATTAGTTTTTAATTTTTCTATATTCACCGTATCTCCTTGTTTCCACATATCAAAGTTAACTTTCTCATCCACTTCAATAGGCAAAAACAGTTCATAAGATTCATCAATTTTACTAAAAAGATCAGAAAACTTATTCTTTAATATTTTTTTCATCATTTTTTCCCACCTCCGTGTGATGTAAATGAATCACTATCATCCAGTTTAAACATTCCGATTGGGGCTTGTTTCGTTGGATCTACTCCCGCATCATATTCACCATAAAGTTCATTTATATCTTTCATTATTTTACTGTTCAAGAGGTAAAGCGGTATATTTGCTGGACATACTCTGCTACATTCTCCACAGTCCACGCAACGACCACCAACATGATAAGCCCTAATAATATGATAAAACTGCTCTTCGCTTTCTACATTTGCTTTACCAGATACATCAACCTTATCGTTGTCAAAAATGCATTTTACGCAACTACATGCAGGACATATATTACGACAAGCATTACATCTTATGCATTTTGAAAATTGAGCAGCCCAAAAATCAGATCGTTCCTCATCAGTTAGAGCTTCAAGTTTTTCAACTTCTTTAAATCGTTCTAGTGGATCTACTTCTCTAATTACCGCATCTGACATCATCTGATCATAAACTACAGGATTAGGTCGTCTACATCTAATGCATTTATCATATTCAAATTCCTTTGAGGCACCCTTTTTTTCGCCATCATTTTTCACAAATATAATTTCATCCACAGATCTTTTAACACTTAAAAGGCCTTTATCTAATCCTTCTTTTTTCACTTTTTCAGGATCGATCATACCGGGGCAACCTATTCCATAAACAACAACCTTGCTTCGATCTACCCTGTTATCATTTATAAGTTGATTAAATCCTAGTGAATCGCATCCTTTTAAAAATATACCTACTTTTTTATTATCTTTTAATTCGTTAAGTAAATATTTACTTAAATTATTAACGCAGAAACAATCCCATACTAAAGAATCTACTTTATCGACATCTGTAATAAATACGGGATAAGAATCATCAAATGTATCTCCCTTTTCCCAACCTATAATCTTTTCTACTTCCCCATTTTCTAGGGCTAATTTTGCAGTTTCTCTTATTTTTTGTGTTATCTTATCCATCTTTCATCCCTCAACTTTCTATTAGGGCCAAGTTTATGAACTTTCTCTAATACGTCATTCATAACACTTGAAAATTTTTGTCCCTCGGCTGCTGAAATCCAATCCACTCTAAAACGTTCTTTTTCTATCCCCATAAATACAAGCAAATTTGTCAAAATTGAAAAACGACGTCTTGTATGATAATTTCCAATTGTATAATGGCAATCCCCTGGATGACAACCGGCAATTACTACACCGTCAGCCCCATGTTGGAATGCACGGAGTATAAAGTTTTCACTTACTCTACATGAGCATGGAACTCTAATAATTTTAACATTGGCAGGATAAGCTAATCTGCTTGTCCCCGCTAAATCTGCTCCTGCATAACTACACCAGTTACAACAAAAAGCTACAATTAAGGGTTCAAATTCACTTTTATCTATCCCCTCGATTTTTTCGGCTTCTATCGACATATTGCATCCACCTCCGCTAAAATCTGTTTATTAGTAAATCCTTTAAGATCAATGGCACCAGGACGACAAGCTACAGTACATCCTCCACACCCTTGACAAAGCGCTTCATTTACACTTGCAACTATTTTAGTAACTACATTTCCATTCTCTTTTACCTCAATTGTTTTTGATGAGATTGCATCATATGGACATATTTTAGTACACGCAAGGCATCCACTACAAATGGATTCATCTACTTCTGAAACGCAAGGATTGTTAACCAATTTATCCTTACTTAATACGCCAATTACCTTTGCTGCTGCAGCACTTGCTTGCGCTACTGTCTCTGGTATATCCTTTGGTCCTTGACATGCTCCTGCTAGAAATATTCCTGCAGAATGAGTTTCAACAGGACGAAGTTTTGGATGAGCCTCTGTGAAAAAATTATTTGTATCTGTACTTATGCCTAATATTCTTTTAATTGTAGTTGCATCATCTTTGGCCTTAGTTGCCGCAGCGAGCACTACCATATCTGCATCAATTTGAACTGTCTCTCCAGTAGCAGCATCAATAGCATTAACTTGAAGATTCTCTCCATTTGGAAAAACTTTACCAACCATTCCTTTAATATAATGAACACCATATTCTTCAACGGCTCTTCTCTGGAACTCTTCAAAGTTTTTTCCTGGTGTACGAACATCAATATAAAAAACATAGGCTTCCATATCAGGATAATGATCCTTAAGTAGCATTGCATGTTTTGCTGTGTACATACAACAAATTTTCGAACAATAAGGTTTACCTCTTAAAGTATTGTCCCTTGATCCCACGCATTGTATAAACACTACTTTTTTAGGTACTCTTTGATCAGATGGACATAATAGATGACCTGCTGTTGGACCTGCAGCATTTGTTAATCTCTCAAATTCAAGAGATGTTATTACATCAGGGTGCTGACCATATTGATATTCCCCAAATTTATCTAAACTTATAATATCATACCCTGTGGATACCACTATAGCACCATATTGTTTTGTTATTTTAGTATCAACCTGAGAAAAGTCAACAGCTCCCGCTGTACATACTTTTTCGCAAATCCCACATTTTCCTGTTTTAAACTTGATACAATGTTCTCTATCTATAACAGGTACATTTGGCACCGCCTGAGCGAAAGGCATATAAATAGCCCCTCTGTTTCTTAATCCTTCATTAAACTCACTTTTAGCTTTTTTCGAAGGGCATTTTTCAGTACAGACACCACAACCGGTACACTTATCCATATTTATACTTCGTGCCTTTTGGTTAATGGTTGCTTCAAAGTTTCCCACATATCCTTTAACTGACTCAAGTTCACTGTATGTATATAATGTTATATTTTCATGAGATGCGGCATCTACCATTTTGGGTGTCAAAATACAGGCAGAACAATCGAGCGTTGGGAATGTCTTATCAAGTTGAGACATCTTACCACCTATACTTGGTGACTTCTCAATGATATCAACTTGATAACCAGCCTCAGCAATATCAAGAGCCGTTTGAATTCCAGCTATTCCTCCACCAATAACAAGTGCCCTTTTCGTTACATCTATTTGACCTGGTGTTAGTTCATTATTTAATGTAGCTTTAGCTACTGCTGCCCTAACAAGAGCTATGGCTTTAGGTGTCCCAATCTCTTTATCCTTATGAATCCAAGAACAATGTTCTCGAATATTAGCAACTTCTAATAAATATGGGTTTAAACCTGCTGCCTTAGCCGCTTTTCTAAATGTTGCCTCATGCATTCTAGGTGAACATGATGCTACCACAACTCTATCTAATTTTTTATCTTTTATCGCATTTTTGATCAAATTTTGACCTACTTCGGAACACATATATTGATAGTCTTTAGCATATACAACTCCAGGCATTTTTTGTGCTTCTTTTATGACTTTATCAATGTCTACAGTAGCTGCTATATTACTTCCACACCAACAAACAAAAACTCCAATTTTCTGCAATTTGATTCCTCCTTTAAAAATAACGGTATCATTATTTTAATGTAAAAATTATTTATTGTATTTTCTAAATACGCTTACTATTGCTTGTTGTGGCATTTTATCATCTATTTTTTTAACAATTTCTTCTGCTTTTATTCTATTCGCGCCTGATCTCCTAATAACTATAAGTCTCACTGCCTCTAAAACGTTTGCAATATCTATACTCCTAGGACAACGTTCAGAACATGTGAAACATGATGCACAAGACCAAATCGTTTTACTCTCCATAACCTTGTCTAATTCCCCTGTCTGAAGTAATCTTATAATTTGATGAGGTAAAATATCCATACCTTCGCTTGCAGGACAACTTGCTGAACATTTTCCACACTGGATGCAATCTTGTATCCTCTGCCCACTAATTTGTAAAATTTGCTCTAATTCTTTTGATCTTTTACCAGAATATATTTTCACTCTTTTCATTACACTATCTCCTCCTATCTTATTTAACACCTAAAGCTTCTGCTAAAAGTTCTGTGAAATAGGTAATAGCTAGTTTATGTTTAGCCCCATCATTACTAATTTCTAGGTTATATTTACAAAGAGGACATGCCGTAACAATTTCTTCTGCACCATTTTTTACAGCTGATTGTATTATAGTATTTGTCATTTTGTTTACAAGATCCTTCTGTTCTAAACAAAGGTACCCTCCACAACACTCAGTTCTATATGGATATATAACTGGAATACCTCCTATTGCTGTTATAAAATCTTCTATAATAGAAGGGTTTTCTGGATCATCAAAATTCATGGTACTACTTGGTCGAAGAAGCAAACAACCATAATATGCACCAATTTTACGATTAGTAAGAGGATTTGTAACTTTTTTAGCTAGTTCATCAAATCCGATTTCATCTCTAAGTACCTCTAGATAGTGAAGAACTTGTGTCTCCCCCTCGTATTCTTTTGGCAAGTCCAAATAATTGTTAACCTTGGATTTTATGTCATCTTTGGTCTTCATATCTTCATTTACTCTTTTAATTACGTGATGACATGCTGCACATAAAGTGACTAGCTTTTCACCCTTATCTCTTGCCGCTGCTAGGCTGCGCACTGCGGATAATTTACTAGCTATTTCATCAGTGGCCATAGGATATACCGCACCACAACATTGCCACTCATTTTGCTCTTCTAATTCAAACCCCAAAACTTTAGCAGAATCTAGTGCATACTTTTCTAATTCCTGAGCTTTCGTCTTTAACGTACAACCTGGATAATAACTATACTTCATATTTTTCATCTAGACTTTCAAATAGATCTATAAGTCTAGACTTGCACCTCCCTTCAATTTATTAATTTTTAAATAGTAGTTATTAAAAAATGTCTATATTATTTGTTAACGTTTATCTCGTAAAAATGATGAAGTTTCACTTAACTTCTTGTTAAAATTATAACATGTATTATTCTAAATTTAAAATACCATTAAACTATGATATAATAGTATTTGTCTATTATAAAGATCTATCTTATAAATTCACTATATCAAAGTATCTTTTATCTTGATTTATGGGATATATCTACATTTATCAACAAATAAGTATTTTTTATCTTTTTAATATTATATACTGCGATATATTTTTTTTGTTAAAATTATAACACTTTTCATTATAATTAAAAAATATAAATTTTAACTATAATATCATAGCTAAAATTTATAATTAGGAGGATAAGTTATGGAATTAAGACAATTACAGTATTTTCAGATGGTTTGTCAGTTAAATAGTATTACACAAGCTGCAAAAAAACTTTACGTAACTCAACCTTCTGTTACCAATTCCATTAAAAACTTAGAAAACGAACTGGCCTGTGTACTCTTTGACAGATCTAAAAAGCAACTTTTCCCCACAGTTGAAGGAAAAGTTTTTTTAAAGAGAGTCGACGAGATTTTAAAACTAGTGGATACCGCCACTACCGAAATGAAGGATTATCAAGATCTTAAAAAGGGCATACTTACAATAGGCGTTCCCCCAATGATTGGTACCTTTATATTTCCTATAGTATTTATTAAATTTAAACAATTATACCCAAATATCAAACTTAATATTACAGAATATGGATCTATTGAAACAAGACAAATGATAGAAAAGGGAGACTTAGATTTAGGTCTTATTATAGGTGACTCCCATAATAAGATACTAACTTCCTTGCCTATTTTAAATAGTGAACTTTTAGTTTGTTTAAAAAAAGAACATCCGCTAAGGAAAAAATCAACTATTACATTTGAAGATATTAAAAACGAACCTATTATCCTACTAAAAGAAGGCTTCTACATAAGGGAAAAAATATTAGAATCTTTTAATGAAAAACATGTACAACCTAATATAATTTTATCCTCAAATCATTTAGAAACCATTAAGGGACTTGTTATAAATGGAGTTGGAATATCTTTTTTGTTAAAGGAAATTGTTGAGGATAATGATAAAATAACAAAAATCCCATTAAAAACTACTATTCCTATAAAAATTGCTCTCGTTTGGAGAAAAAATTGTTGTTTATCCGCTGTTGCAAAAACATTTATAGATTTTTTAAATGCAAACCCAGTAACCGATTCTAAGAATTTAGATTAAGTTAACATAAATACACACCAAATCAGATAAAAAATACCACAAAATAGAATTTTTTTCTATTTTGTGGCTACCAGTTAATCTAAAACCTAAGATTGTAATTCCCAAATGTACTTTCCTAATTTATTGATATATCCAATTCTTTTACCTATTTCAACCCTTGCAATTCCATCAGTAAATTCATAAGCTTCTTCAAAAATTGGTTCTATAATTATTTCACCTTGGCAATCTATGTAACCCCATAAATCCCCTATTTGAGCAGCTATTAAACCCTCACTCATAATATCTATATCCTCAAATTTTGTTGGTATTGTGATGTTTCCATTTTTATCGATACAACCATATTTTTCATTTTCACAAATTACAGCTATGCCTCCATAAAATTTGTCAGCCCACTCAAATTTAGGTTTTATAATAATCTCTCCTGTACAATCTATATATCCGTATTTCTCTCTTATTTCAATCGGTGCTAATCCTTCATTAAATTCAGAGCAAACATTATATCTAAGTGGTATAATTATTTCTCCATCTTTGTCTATATACCCATACTTTCCCTTAGCACAAACGCATGCTATTCCACTAATAAATTCATTAGCATAATCATAAACTGCATCTATTATAACTTTGCCTGCCTTATCTATATATGCTATCTTACCGCCTATTTGCACTGTGGCCAATCCGTCACTAAAATCATTAGCATCCAAATATTTTGGTGGTATTATTTCCATGCCTTCATTATCTATGTATCCCCACATATAACCACTCTTTACTGCAGCTCTACCTTCAACAAAGAAATTAGCTTCCTCGTATTTAGGTTCAACTACTAGTTTGCCACTTAAATTAATATATCCATTTTTATCTCCTAATTTAATTGCAGCAAGCCCCTCATTAAATGGCATAACTTCATCATATTTAGGCTCTATTACAAACTCTCCAATCCTATTTATAAAACCATACTTATCATCTATACTAGCTATTGCTAAGTCCCCCTCAAACTCCAAAGCATAATTAAATTTGTTTTCTATAACTACATTGCCTTTAATATCTATATACCCATATCTTTTCCTAAATTTCACTGGATATAAATTGTTCTCATTGTTCATAAATAAACCTTCCTTTCACTTCTTGAAAACCAGTTCAAAAATTATATATAAACTAAATACAATATCATTATACACTGAACTGGTTTAAATAAGTAATTAGATATCACTACTTTATATGTAGGTTTTTAAATATTACTATAAAATAATGTTTACAGGGCAATGATCTGATCCCACTACATCATTTAAAATAGAAGCTTCCTTAAGTTCGCCTATTAAATCCTTTGTTATAAAAAAATAGTCAAGACGCCACCCTGCATTTTTTTCTCTAGCCTTAAATCTATAACTCCACCAAGAATATTTTACTTCTTCTGGATGAAGATATCTGAAAGTATCCACATAACCGTAAGATATAAATTTATCCATCCATTCCCTCTCTATAGGTAAAAATCCTGAATATTTTTCATTTGCCTTTGGATTTTTAAGATCAATAACATTATGAGCGGTATTATAATCTCCACAAATAATTAATTTTTTTCCTTTTTTCCTTAAACTTTCACAGTAAGATAATAATTCATCATAGAATTCCATTTTATAACTTAATCTATCCTCATCTTTCTGACCATTAGGAAAATATATATTGAAAAGTGTAAAATTTTCGAATTCAGCTATTAATACCCTACCCTCATTGTCGAATTTTTCTATTCCAATCCCACGTATAACCGATATTGGTTTTTGCTTAGTGTATATAGCAACTCCACTATAACCTTTTTTCTGCGCACAACAAAAATATGAATAATATCCTTCTACATTCTTAAGTTCATCACTTATTTGGTCTTCTTGGATTTTTGTTTCTTGCAAACATAAAACTTCTGGCTGCTCAATTGTTATCCATTCAATAAATCCTTTATTTTTTATGGCTCTTATGCCATTTACATTCCACGAACAAATTTTCATAAAAACACCTTCCTTGTAAAATTATTTTATATAAATAACTAGCTATATAATTATTGTTTACTAATTTTTATCTAACATGTGAATTTTCTAATATAAATATAACATACTCTTAAGTAATATAAAATTATTTGTGTTTTTTCTTTAAATTTATATAATTACTATCACCCTTATGATTAAATAAGAATACTATTATAGTGAAAGGTGGTGTTATTCATGGATTATAGAGAAAAATATAATGGAAACAAAGAAGAATTTTACTTCTTTTTAAAGGATGAAATTATAAAATTGTTCAAAGGTAAACTCAAAATAGATGGACATCTTGTTAACATACCAGATGATGAAAATTTAGATTACCAATTCGAACTTGATAGTAATAAAAATTATGGTGATTTTACAATTAAAGTTAATTGGGGAGAAAAACCTAGACAAACTGAAACTATTAAAGAAGATTCTAATCTCTATGAAGAATTTAAAGAAAACTCTAAACAAGCAGAAAAGTTCAAAGATAATTCAAATACAAATAATGACGGCATGGAAATAACTACTAATGCAACCTTTGATTATTAACCTTTCAGAAAGGGATATTACTTTATTATTTAAAGTAATAGCCCTTTTGCTTATTTATTTGGATTTGTAATGTTTTAACTGACTATAAGGCCTATGCAATGTTATGGTATAATAAAAATATAGTTATTTACTATAAAATAAATATAAAAGTAAGAGGTATAAAATGATATTTGCTAGATTAGCTAAAATAATTGAATATATGTATAAGTTACATTATAGAAACTTTAAGTTGTATTTTAATCCAATAAAAACTCCATTATATGAGCCTATAGTAAAAAATTCTATTCATTGGGTAGGCCATGCTACTGTAGTTATTAATTTAAATGATAAAATTATAGTAACTGATCCAGTAACTAGTTTAAATCTTGGTGAACTAAGAAGGTTAGTTAAACCATCTTTAAATTTAGCGTCCATTAATATTGATTACCTACTTCTTTCTCATGGTCATATGGATCATATGAATTATTCAACTCTTAGGAAAATAAATAAAAGTGCTATTGTCATTGCTCCTGAAAATTTAAAAATTTCTTTAAAAATTTTAGGTTTTAAAAATATAGTACTTCTAAAACATAATGAATCGTATTGTGATAGATACATAAAAATAAAGGCACTAAAAGCAAATCATGATGGAAGACGATATCCTTGGGGCGCTAAAGCTGAAAGCAACTCCTACTTAATTGAAAGATGCCTTAAAAAGGTCTTTTTTGCCGGTGACACAGCTCTCACTGATGCATATAAAGGTTTAGTATCAGATGTAGCTATTATGCCTGTAGGCTGCTATAAACCTGATGAATTTCAAAAGATGCACTGCTCCCCAGAGCAAAGCTTTGAAATGTTTAAAATGACAAAAACTAAAATAATGATACCTATTCATTATAAAACTTATATTTTAGCTCAAGATAAGGATGATGATACTATTAATACATTAAAAAGAATAAATGATGGAAGTATAAAAATTATCGATGTAGGACAAACTGTAAAATTTTAAATAACATAAAAGCAAGCATAGAACCCAAACCTTAGGTCTATACCTGCTTTTCAAAGAAATAAATCTTCAATATCATTTTGATTCATCTGTGATAAGAACAATTCTGCTCCTGTTTCATCATTAATAACACTCTGAGTAATTTCTTTTTTCTTTTCTTGAAGCTTAAATATTTTTTCTTCTATAGTCCCTCTTGCTATTAATTTTATAACCTCTACTGTTTTTTTCTGCCCAATTCTATGAGCTCTATCTGTTGCTTGTGCTTCTAAGATCGGAAGAGCACACGTCTGAACTCCAG
>ERZ1463035.66-NODE-66-length-20982-cov-12.598891_pt1 | contig 20982 bp, 14 predicted proteins | sample MGYA00564486_ERZ1463035 | MGnify/ENA primary metagenome ERZ1463035 (study PRJEB39244, sample SAMEA3635149) | Helicobacter pylori | study: EMG produced TPA metagenomics assembly of PRJEB11511 data set (Assembly of a 5300-year-old Helicobacter pylori... | reverse complement strand
TCTTATAGCGCTTAAAGGAGAAGCAGGTTACCAACCAGAAGTATTAAGGGCTGGTGTTCATTTCAAAACACCTTTTAAATACAAGGTTAAAAAGGTAAGACTCGTAACTATACCACAAGGTCAAATAGCTTATGTGTTTTCAAGGTCTGGAGAAGGTTTAGGAGAGGGACAAACTTTAGGTAAGGTTGTGCCACAAAGTAAGTCATTTCAAGACGTTGTAGCATTTTTAAATAATGGTGGGCAAAAGGGACCGCAAAGGCAAATCCTTCGTGAGGGTACTTACGCATTTAATTTAGCCCAATTTATTATAATTACGAAAGACAGAGTACACTCAATATATACTTCGAAAGAAGAAACAGCTCAAATAGAAACAATGAGAAGTGATTTAGCTAAAGATAGTGGATTTAACCCTGTAGTTATATCAAGTTCAAAAGTTTCGGAGCAATATAATCAACAGGATGATGGTAGTGAAATTGACGCTGTATATAAAAAAATAGGTAACAAGTCAATTAGCCGTGATACTATAGGTATTGTAACTATTAATGAGGGGCCAACACCTGACAATGGAGCAATTATAGCACCTATTGTTGGCGATGGTATAGATAATGAATTTTATCATAACAATTTTCAAGAACCAGAGAAATTTTTAGCGGCAGATGGTAGAAAGGGTAAGCAGATGCAAGTTCTTACGGATGGAGTTTATTTCATTAATAGAATGTTTGCAACTGTTGATATAGTACCTAAAAGCATAATAGATATTGGTTATGTAGGGGTTGTGGTAAGTTATTTTGGTGATAAAGGTGAAGATGTTTCAGGAACTGGGTACTCTCATGGAGAACTAGTAGAGCAGGGGAAAAAAGGTATCTGGAGAGATTCTATGATGCCAGGAAAGTATGCATTTAATACTTATGCTGGTAAAGTTGTTCCAGTGCCTACTACTAATGTAATACTCAAGTGGATTAGTGGTCAAAGTGGAGTACACAAGTTAGATGACAATTTAAAAGAAATTAGTTTAATTACTAAGGACGCTTTTGAGCCTAATTTACCACTAACTGTAGTGTTTAACATTGATTATAGAAAAGCGTCATCAGTTATACAAAGGTTTGGGGATATTAAAATGCTTATAGAACAATCTCTTGATCCAATGGTAGCTGGTTACTTTAAGAATATCGGACAAACAAAAACGCTTATTGAACTAGTTCAAGATAGAAGTCAGATTCAACAACAGGCAGCAGATGAAATGAAGACTAAGTTTAAACTATATGATTTAGAGCTACAAGAGGTATTAATTGGAACACCAGCTGCATCTGTTAGTGATACAAGAATTGAAAAAATTCTTGCACAGTTAAGAGATAGACAAGTAGCTATGGAAGAAATTAAGACAAATGAAGCTAAACAAAAATCTGCTGAAAAGCAAAGAGAACTTAATGAGGCAGAGGCAAAAGCAATGGCCCAGTCAGCTCTTACACAGTCAAGTATTGATATAGAAGTTGCTGATAATAAGGGTAAATCTGAATTAAGACTTGCTGAGCAGTTAGCGTTTAAAACTCAAAAACTTGCAGAAGCTGACAAATACAAGAGAACTCAAGAAGCAGATGCTGAGAGATATACAAGGGAAGCGCAAGCTGCAGCGGAGGCGAAGACTATTGAACTTACCGCTGAGGCTAATGCGAAACAGGTAGAATTTCAAGCAAAAGCAGAATCATTTAAACTTGAAACAGTTGGAAAGGCAACGGCTCTAAATATTAAAGCAGTAGCAGATGCTACTGCAGAGCAAGAAACAAAGGTAGGAATTGCAAAGGGAGCTGCAGCTAAGGCTTTAGTTGAGGCATATGGTGGCCCAGATTTACAAGTTAGGCAAAGTGTTATGATAGCATTTGCAGAGGCGTTAAAGATAAGTAAATCTCCACTTGTACCTCAAACTATTATAATGGGTGGAGCTGATGGAAAAACACCTAATGCAATGGAAGGCATAATGAGTATGGTACTTGCAAATATGGCAAGCGAAAAAGGTTCGATAATACCTAAAAAAAATGAGAACACAGACGTTAAAGATGTAATAAAACCACAAATCAAATAGTAAACTTGCAAAGAAAATCCAGTAAAATAATGCAAATTATTTTATTGGTTTTTTTATTAAGAAATTTTATTTTCTCTTTTTTTCTTTTTTATTTCTTCCCAGTTTAAGTTGTTTTAATGATAATTAGCGGATTATTTTATCATACTAATGCGGATAATAAATGAATTACAGCTTTATATACGATCTTGTTAAATAGTTGTATTGGTTTCTATTGCTTTTAATATGATTATCAAATTCTTCATTAATGTGTTGTTGATTAAATTCAACTAAAAATTTGTAAACCTTTCGTAAAGCTACTTTTTTATATGTTATGGTGTTTTTTTTATACATTTTTATATACTGCAAATAAAATTCATATTGACTAAAGCTTTCTTTACTTAATATAGAAAATCTATTCACACTTTTTGAAAAATACCAATTAATATATTGTTTAACATCTTTAATATATGCATCAATTGTAAATTTTCTTTTGTATTTTACTTTTAAAAAGCATTCAAAGTAATGAATAATGACATAACAATCAGATTTGCTTTGAAAGGAGTCTTTCTCAATTATATTTAAAATTTCTATAATATTATACTTAGCAAACATTAAATGTAATTCACCTCCATTTTTATATTTGTGTTGCAGATAGTTTAGCATATATATATATAATAACATATATATGTTATTATATATATATGAATAATTTAGTTATATATTTTATATAATTGAAAGATATTAACAACATAACAATTATTTTATCTAGTAATGGAGGCATAAAATGGAATCAAAAAACAAACACAATACCTATAATTCCTTATTCAACTGGCACAGTCTTAGATTAAAGCTCGTGTTTGAAGGTATAGGGATAGGTATTATTACAGGTTTATTAGTTGTACTGTATCGTTATACGCTTGAAAAAGCAGGGATTTTTGTAACTTATGTTTACAAAGCAATATCTATAAATCCGGTACTTCTTTTACCGTGGATTGGAACTTTAATAATTATAGGATATATTGTAGGATTAATGGTTAAACATGAACCAATGATTAGTGGAAGTGGAATTCCTCAAGTGGAGGGTGTTTTACTTAGAAAACTACATATGAATTGGTGGAAAGTCATAATCGGTAAATTCTTTGGAGGGGTTCTTACAATAGGATCAGGTCTTTCATTAGGAAGAGAAGGTCCCTCTGTTCAATTAGGTGCTGCCGTTGGTCAAGGGTTTAGTAAGGTATTTAAAAGAATAAAGATCGAAGAAAAATATCTTATGACTAGTGGGGCTAGTGCAGGACTAGCAGCTGCATTTAATGCTCCACTTGCTGGAGCAATGTTTGCACTAGAGGAAGTTCATAAAAATTTTTCACCCTTGATTTTCCTTTCAGCGTTATCTGCGGCATTATCAGCAGACTTTGTAACTAGTGCTCTTTTGGGCCTAAAACCAATTTTTGTTCTTAAGGGCCTAACCATATTGCCACTTAAATATTATTTTTATATAATTATATTAGGGATTATCATTGGTGGTTTAGGTGTTTTATTTAATAATATTCTTTTGAAAACCCAGGATCTATATGCATCCCAAACATGGCTTCCAAAAGAAATGAGAATTGTAGTACCATTATTAATTTCAGTTGTTCTTGGACTTATGTTACCACAAGTTTTAGGTGGAGGTAATGAACTTATAACTTCACTATTTACTGGAAATCCAACGTTAATAATTTTAGTTGTTTTAGTCTTTGTGAAATTTTTATTCACTATGGTGTGTTATGGATCAGGGGCACCAGGAGGGATTTTTCTACCTCTTCTTGCCATCGGGGCTTTAATAGGAAATGTTTATGGAATAACACTTGTGCATTTTGCAAATTTCAATAGTATTTATATTAATAATTTTATAATACTTGCTATGGCAGGATATTTTACAGCTGTAGTTAGAGCACCTATAACAGGAATTATTCTACTTACTGAGATGACAGGTTCCTTTAGTCAATTACTTTCTTTATCTGTTGTATCTATTGTTGCTTATATTGTGGCTGATATTTTAGCATCAAAACCTATTTATGAATCATTACTTGAAAAGTTTCTACATAATCAAGGCGAAAAGATATCCTTCGATAATAAGAGAAACAAGTCTATATTAGAGTTTGTAGTTTGTATGGGATCATCATTAGATGGAAAACGAATTAAAGATGTCAATTGGCCATCGCATTGCTTATTAGTAGCAGTTAAGCGGGGAGAACATGAAATACTTCCAAAAGGATCTACCGTTATCTTCCCCGGTGACTATTTGATTGTACTTACAAATGAGGACAGAGTTGCTAAAATGAATGATGCTCTAATAATAATGACGTCCAGTTCTGAAATTTTAAAATAAGTATTTAAAGGAGGATTTATGAGGGATAGAGTATTAATTTCCATGGAAGAAATATCATCAAAGGCAAAAGAACTAATTAAAAATAATGAAGGTCCGTTTAGCGTAGTAACTTGTGATATTGATAATTTAAATAATATAAATACAATTCATGGAAACGCTGTGGGTGATGAAGTGATTGATAAGGTTATTTCTATATTTAACAACAATTTATCTGATACAGATTTAATAAATAGAAGTGGTGATGAATTTACCTTATTACTTGTAAAAAAAGGTGCAGAGAGAAGCTTTATGGATTTAGAAGAAATAAGAAGATACTTATCAGATAATACCTTTGACTTAAAAACATTAACTACAACAGTAAATATTAATATTACACTAAGTTTTGGGGTTGCTAGTTATCCACGCGATTCGAAAAATGTTATTGATCTTTTTAGAGTTGCCGACAGTGGGCTTTTTAGAGCTAAAAAAGGAGGCAAAAATAGAATTTGTCTTTCAGAGGCAGAAAGTATGGTACTAAAATCAAGTTATTTCACTAAAACCCAACTTGATAGGTTATCTGAACTCTCTAAGGCGAATGATAAAACTGAAGCTTTTCTTTTGAGAGAAGCACTAGATAATCTATTTAAAAAATATAATAGATAAGGTTCACAAGTTATTAAATGTATAATATAAATAAAAAACAATTCCATTATAATAAATTAAATTTATTATGATGGAATTGTTTTTATTTTAATATAAAGTTCTGAATTGAAAGAAAAGCTTTAATATCTATCTTTTCATTAGAATTAATTAAAAGCTTAGCTTCTTCTTTTGATAATAGCATAACTTCAATATCCTCATCAGGTTCTAGATAATCTTTTGATATTTCTCCCTGACAAGTGCAATATACTAGGGCAGCAGATTCATCTGTCATACCCGTCGAAATGTATGCCTGTGATTTTGTATTAGAATAATCAATATTAATTAAATCAAGTCCTGTTTCTTCTTTTAGTTCACGACCAACAGTAGTTTTAAAATCTTCACCAGGATCAATAAGTCCAGCAGGGATTTCATAAACATAATCATTAAGAGGGACTCTGAACTGTTTTATAATCACTAATTTATCTTCAGCTATGTGAGTTGCTATAATTATAACAGCATCTATAGCACACTCTGCTTTATTAAAATAGATATTATTTAATGTATCTAGGTTTTTTCTAGAAGCTATAGTCCAATTTTTGTATTCTCCGTTTTTGTTAATATAGTTTGCATCGTAGAGCTTCAAATATTTTGTGTCTGCGAGTGTTGTAATATGTTTTATACTCATTATTTCATATCCTATCATATTTTATTTTATGAACAAGTAGATATATCTACAAGACTTAAAAGTGATTTTTTATAGTGGATTAATATAATTTCTCATTCATATATACATAAAATAATAATAGCACTTTAAAATGGAAATAACAATGGAGCAAAAGTAGGAAATAATGCTATAAAAGTGAATATGTTTATATAATGGTTTTAACAATTAATAGAAAACAAAACAGAGGTTTGTTATAATATTTATGAAAATAAAATTATAATGAATAATAGAAAAATTACATATACAAGTTACGGAGGCGAAAAAATATGTTTTATTTTGTTGGAGATATAGAGAAAAACGTTATGAACGCAAATTGCTTTAAGGAAATTCCGTTTTTAGAAGAAGCTATATATAATATGTCGTTAGAAAAAATGGTTAAAGAATATGAAAATATAAAAAAGTGGTTCATAATTAAAAAAATGGCTAATAATTTTCAAAGTAAGGGTGTTGCTGGAAAAGAATTAGAGTTTTTTCTTATAGATGATATTCCTTATGAAGAACTGGATCATACTCATGATGTTTTACATAATAGAATTAAACAAAAGATGGGATTACAATTTGAAGAATATGAGTATATTTTAAAATTAAAATTAAGTGGGACATGCTCTAGAATATTATTTAATATTAAAGTGAAAAATATTCTAAAAGAATGGAATTAGATTAAAGTATCTAAATAGATAATTAAAATAAATTGTATATATTATTTAATATTTATCGTTTACATAATGGGCATTGTTTTGCATATTATTCATACTTAGTATAATATGTGTAAAAGAACTATTATTATTCTTATAAGAATTTAATTTTAAGAATAAAGTTAATTTTGAAATACACGATAATAAATATATAGAAAAAATTTATTTAAAATGGGTGATAGTCATGGCATTATCTTCAGATATTATATTTAATAGGATGTTGAACCAATATGTATTAAAAATGAAAAATGATACTACAGACACTAATACAAGTACAAGCAGTGTTAATCAGGAAACGGAAAATCAAAAAATATTATTTCAAACTATGCTTATTCAGATGATGGATAGTTCAGGAAATTCAATGATTACAGAGATTATGTCTAATGCAATGTCTAATGAAAGTTCTAATGAAAGTTCTTATAGTTTAGATGATGCATTAAAGTCACTGAGTAACTTTAATTATACAATGAGAAATGCGGCCCAATCATTGTCAAATGATAATAATGATAATGGATTAGGGCTTACTGCAGCTAAATATGAATCTAATCTTAATCCAGCAGCAATAAGTAGTACACCAGGTGATTATGGCGGAAAATCTTATGGGGCATGGCAATTTTCATCCAAGAGTGGTTCTTTAGATTCATTTATAAGCTCACTACAAACAAAAGATAAGGTGATTTATAAAACGCTAACAGAGGCTAAAGCCAAAGATGGTAATAAATTTGGAGAAAATTTTGATGCAGCCTGGACAAATATTGCATTATCTAATAAAGATAAATTTCTAAAATTGCAGCAAAGTAGTATAAAAGGAAATTATTATGATGTAGTAGCATCAGATTTAAAGGAAAAGTATGGTTTTGATATAAGTAAGAAAAGTGATGCTTTAAAAGAAAGTTTACTGTCTACAGTAGTTCAACATGGGGTTACAGGTGCTTTATCAGTATTCTCAAAACTTAATTTGAAAAATAATGATAAGAATATTATTAACGACTTATATAATGAACGTCAAAAGGTTGATGTTTATTTTAGAGATAGTTCACAAGCTGTAAAGCAAAGTGTATACAATAGGTTTACAAAAGAAAAGAAGGATATGCTTAATATGTTAAATGCATAATTTACTTAGTTTGACTACCAAGTTTAATTGATAGGTTAATATGGATAAGTTTTAAGGAGCTAAAATATAAAAAAATCTAGTAGAGGTAGGCTCTGCTAGATTTTTTTGTTTTATAAAATACTAAACATAAAAAATAAAATTAAGAAAAAACTTATAAATATCAATAATATAGTAGATATACTAATTATTGTCTCGAATATAAAAATACAAATAAAACATACTATTTATAACATTGAAAAACAATAGTTATGTAAGGATTTTTATATTTGAGGGGGAACAAAATGAGAATGAAAAGATTTACTAAAAAAATATCTATACTGCTTGTAACAGCATTATTTATAAATATATTTAGTAATGTTCTAGGGATGCAAGTGGCGCTAGGTAAGCAAGTCATGTCAGGAGCACAAACCGCATTAGGAGCACGAATTGTACAAGATACACAGGGGTCACAGTTAAAACTTAGCAATACTAAGGAGATAATTAGTGGCACGAAAGAAATTAAAGTTGGTGATAATATATCAGGGTTTGTTCTTGAATCTAAAAGATGGCTTTCAGATATACAATCTACCTCTATGATATTTAAGCATAATAAAAGTGGAGCGAAATTAATTTATTTACAAAATGAGGATGAAAACAAGGTATTCTCTATAAGTTTTAGAACACCAGTTAATGATAATACTGGTGTTAATCACATTATTGAACATTCTGTCTTATGTGGATCAAAGGATTATCCTGTTAAAGACCCATTTTTAATTATGACTAAGCAATCTCTAAACACATTTTTAAATGCTTTTACAGGTCCAGATTTTACAATGTATCCAGTAGCTAGTAAGAATGAAAAGGATTTTAATAATTTAATGAGCGTTTATTTAGATGCAGTATTTTATCCTAATATATCTAAGGATCCAAAAATACTTAAACAAGAAGGATGGCATTATGAAATTAATAGCAAAACTGGTAAACTAAATTATAATGGGGTTGTATATAACGAGATGAAAGGTAGTTATTCTTCACCACAAGTATTGCTATCCAATGCTATTAATCAATCGCTTTTTAATGATAATTCGTACAAATATGAATCTGGTGGTAATCCTGAAAATATACCAGATTTAACATATGAAAAATTTATAAAGACTTATAAAAAATATTATGTTCCATCAAACAGCTCTATATATTTATATGGGAAATTAGATATTTATCATTCGTTAAAATTTATGAATGATAAATATCTGAGTAAAGCAAAACGAGTAAATGTAGACAGTAAAATTAAATTGCAAAATAGATATGAAAAGAAAGTTGAAAAAACATTATTATATCCTGTAGCGAAGGCTGCAAGCACATCAAACATGACTTATTTATCATCTAATTATGTGATTGATAAGGTTCCAAATGCGCAGGATATTTTAGGATTTCAAATACTGCAAGAAATACTTTTAAATACTAAATCATCACCGCTTAGAAAAACATTGGTTGAGAATGGCATTGGAACAAACGTTTATGCCAGTTATAATCCATCAACAATGCAACCAACTTTTAGCATAATTGCAACTAATGCAAATGAATCACAAAAATATAAATTTAAAAATCTTGTGGATGATGCATTAAAGCAAGTTGTGAAAGATGGTTTTGATAAAGAAACTGTAAATTCGGTATTAACTGCTTTAGAATTAAGTTTACGTACTCAAAATTCAGATGCAAATAGAGGAATGAATTACATGCTAGCTGCTTTGAATTCCTGGAATTATGATATTAGTCCAACAGAGTATTTAGAGATTACTCCTTCTCTAAAAAAAATAAAATCTAAATTATCTGATAAGTACTTCGAAAAGTTAGTACAAAAATATTTGTTAGATAATGAACATAATTCATTGGTTGTGTTAAAACCATCAAATGGATTAAATGAGGTAAAAGAAGAAGTGTTAAAAAATAAGTTAGAAGTTTATAGAAAATCATTATCACAAACCCAATTAACTACTATTAAAAAAGATTCAGACGAATTAAAAAAGTGGCAGGGGGCAGTAGATACAAAAGAAAATTTATCAAAATTACCAGTGCTAACCCGCAAAGATATAAAACTAAAAGAAGAGGAAATTCCAACAATAGAAAAAATAGAGCAAGGTACAAAAGTATTAAGTCACCCAATGTTTACTAATGGCATGACTTATTATAATTTATATTTTGATAGTGCAAATGTTCCTCAAAATAAGGTTCTATATCTAAAACTACTCGCTAGTATTTTAGGTAATGTTAACACAGAAAAATATAATTCTATGCAAATATCAAATAGAATGATGAAGTATACAGGTGGTATGGTTTTTAATTCAACGGCATTTAAGAGTAATGTTAATAGTGATGAATATGTGCCTAAAATGAGTATTAGTTCAAGCTCAATTAATAGTGAATTGCCAGAAGCGTTTGATCTAATGGGCGAGATAATGAATCATAGTATATTTAATGATAAGTTACGCATGAAGGCTTTAATTAAAACATTAAGAGTAAATTATGAGTCAATGTTTGTTAATCAAGGAAATACTCTGGCAATAAATCGTACATTATCTTATTTATCTAGTAGCGGTAAGTATAAAGACCTAAATATTATTCCTTATTACAATTTTCTTTGTGATTTAGATGATAATTATGAATCACGCGTTGATGAAATAACAACTAATTTAAATGATGTTAGTAATATTGTATTTAATAAGAAAGGATTAGTTGTTAGTTACACAGGAGATGAGGCAAATTATGAAAAATTCATTTATAATTTCAACAAATTCAAAGAAAAAATTAATGATAAGAAATTTACTAAACAAGTTTATAAATTTGATTTTTCAAATAAAAACGAGGCATTTATTATTCCATCTCAAGTGCAATATGTGGTTAAGGCTGGAAATTTTAAAAAATTAGGATATAACTATAATGGGCATATGAAAGTTCTTGAAAATATTTTAAACAGTGATTATCTATGGAAGGAACTTAGAGTAAAAGGTGGTGCTTATGGTGGTTCTATGAGTTTCACGAAAGATGAAGTATTACTTTATTCTTATCGTGACCCAAATTTAAAGGAAACATTGGATACATTTGATGGGGTAGTAAAGTTTTTGAAAAATTTTAGGGCAGATGATAAGGAAATGACTAATTATATAATAGGAACTATAGGAAGCATGGATTCTTTAAAAGGGCCGTATGCTAAAGGAATATTAGGTGATAATATGTATTTCTCAGGTACTACACAAAAGGACATCCAAAAAATACGTGATGAGGTATTAACAACGACGGCCAGTGACATAAGAGAATTAGCAGATCTTCTAGATGTAGTAATAAAACAGAAGTTGCATTGCGTTGTTGGAAGTGAAACTAAAATAAATGATAATAAAAATTTATTTGATAAAATAATAGTGCCTATAAAAAAACCTAAGTAGTCCTTTAGAAAAGAACATAGAATGAAGATTTTATGTTCTTTTCGAATTTATGGTATAATTAGAGGATTATAAAATTTATTTAGGGAGAAAATATGTTGAATGAGGATATGATATTACAAATATTTAATGAAGGAACAAGTGGTAATAATGGATCAAAAGGGCAAAGAGTTCTTAATAATGATTTAGTTTCTTCTATTGATATTACAAATGTAGATAAACTAATAAGTGTAGATGGCAATGTAATTTCAGAGAAACTTTTTAATGAATATCACACAAAAATTGAAGTTGATGCAGACAGAAGAGGTATTTTTTCTACATTTTGTAGTTGTGCTGATTTTGAAAATAATGAGTTTAAAAAAGAAAATTATTGTTGTAAACATTTGGTTGCAACATTTTATAAAGCATTAGAGGACTTGGCGAACCACCCTCTTTTAAGAGAAGATGATGTGGTAAAACCAATTACATATAAGAATAAAAGTAATATATTATCTATGCTTTTAGGTGATGAAAAACAAAAGGATGAGACTAAAATAGAGGTTTATATAAATAAAAACCAGTGGACTAGCGACATTACAGCTGAATTTAAGATAGGTCTAACTTCTATGACTTCAAGTAATCTTTATGTTTTAAAAGATATTAACCACTTTATATTAGCATGTTATAATAATATTCCTATAAGTTATAGTAAAAATTTCACATTTAATATGAAAGATCAAAAATTGAGTACAAAAGATAAAAGGCTTATTGACTTTATTGAAATGTTAAAGACCATAGAGGGAGAACAAAGAAATATTCATAGAAGTGAAGATCGATATGTGGATGGGAAAGTCATAAAAATACCTCAATATTTGATAAGAGAGTTTTTTGAAATTATAACTAAGCATAGGGTTTATTTAAATGACGGTTTTTTTTATAGACCAGTTGATACAGAAATTTTATATGAAGCTCCACCCCTTGATTTTGATTTGAAATTGATTAAAGATACTTATGTACTAAAGTCATCAAGTGGAATGCCAATTTCTTTAGGATCTAAGAATGATGTATTCTTGTATGGAAGCAATATATATCTTCCTGATTATGATTTCTGCTATAAAATAAATCCATACCTACACATTTTTAATGAGGCAAAAGTTGTAACTATGGAGAGCATTGACGAAGAGACTATATTAAGGAGGTTAATTCCAAATCTAAATCTTTTATCACCGAGTGTTGTGTTGTCTAAAGCTATTAAGGATAAAATAATAATGGCTAAATGTCAAATTAGTTTCTATTTTGACCAAATAGGGAAAGATATTACATTAACTTTAAAGGTTAAGTATGGAACGTTTGAGTTTAATATTTTTGAGGATTGTGATGAAAAAATTATATATAGAGACTCTAAAAAAGAGGCTCAGGTGATAGGAGTTTTAAAGGCGTTAGGGTTCGCCCAGATAAAGAATATATTTTATTTTTTAAGAGAAGAAGATTATATATTCAAATTTTTTAAAAGTGATATAGGAGTGCTTCAAGAAAGGGGAGAAGTATATTATTCTCAAAATTTCAAGGGCATAAAATCCTTAGGGACTAAAGGAATTAGTGGGAATATTAAAAGTGGAAAATATAATTATTTTGAAATGGATTTTAAAATAGGGGACATTGAGCCAAAAGAAACTACTCATATTTTGCGAGCGTTTAGGAATAACATCAAATATTACAAACTAAAAAGTGGTGAGTACCTTGATTTAGAGGAATTAGAGCTCAATAAATTTTTAAAGCTTTTAGATGTGATAACCCCACCTAACAGTTTTGATAATCATATTGAAATATCAAAAGGTAAAGGTGTTTTCTTAGATAGCTATTTAGAAGATAATAATATTAGATATATAAAAGGTAAAAAAGAACTAGAAGAGGTACACAATAAACTCAAAAACATTGAAAAATTGAATTTTAATCAGCCAGATGATTTAAAAGGTACATTAAGAAAATATCAAAAGGTTGGATTTAATTGGTTTAAAACATTAGATTATTTAGGTTTTGGTGGAATACTCGGAGATGAAATGGGACTTGGTAAAACTCTTCAAGCGATTACTTTTATATTATCAAACAAGAAAAGTAAGAGCTTAATTGTAGCACCTACATCTCTTATATATAATTGGATTAGTGAATTTGAAAAGTTTGCACCTACATTAAAGGTAGCTGCAATTAGTGGACCAAAGGATGAACGAGTAGGGGTAATAAAAAACATAGAGAAATTTGACGTCGTTATAACAACATATAATCTATTAAAAAGGGATTTAGAAAATTACGCGTCATTAGAGTTTGATTACTGCATAATAGATGAAGCTCAAAATATTAAGAATCCACATTCTCAAAATGCAATAGCAATTAAGGAGATAAAAGCTAGGACAAAATTTGCATTGTCAGGTACTCCAATAGAAAATTCAGTAATGGATTTGTGGTCTATATTTGATTTTATAATGCCAGGATACTTATATGATGAAAAAATGTTTAGTGTGAGGTATCATAAGAAACTTAAGGCAAACCCAGAGGTGCTAGAGGACCTAAATAGACTTATAAAACCATTTATTTTAAGAAGAAGAAAAAAAGATGTTTTGAAGGAATTGCCTGATAAAATAGAAAAAACATTAATGGTTAATTTAAAACACCAGCAAAAAAAAGTTTATAAGACATATGCAAACCATGCAATGGAGCTTATTAAAAATAAGGTAAAAAATGATGAGTTTAAGAATAGTAAAATAGAGATACTTTCATATATTACCAAGTTAAGACAATTATGTTTAGATCCTGCTATATTATTAAATGATTATAGTGGAGGAAGTGCAAAGATAGAAGCTCTTGTTGAACATCTTCATAAATGCGAGGATGAGCAGCATAAAGTACTCGTTTTTTCGCAATTCACATCTGTACTTAAAAATATACAAAAAAGGCTTAGAGCAGAGCAGATTACATTTTGCTACTTGGATGGTTCTGTGCCATCTAAAAAGAGAATGGACTTGGTAGAAACATTTAATGAGGGAGAAGATTCTGTATTCTTAATAAGTTTAAAAGCTGGAGGAACGGGACTAAATTTAACTTCAGCAGATGTAGTAATTCATTTCGATCCTTGGTGGAATCCAGCTGTGGAAGAACAAGCTACTGATAGAGCCCATAGAATAGGACAAAAAAATGTGGTTAGTGTTATAAAGATTATAGCCAAAGGGACAATAGAGGAAAAAATTCTTTTGCTTCAAGAAGAAAAGAAAAAGCTCATATCAGAGCTTATGGGAGATGAAATGGCTAGTGGCGAAGGATTTACAACGTTAAGTGATGATGAAATATATGGTTTATTTGAGATGAAGGAATGATTATAAAATATTTTATAAAGTAAAACGTATAACAAAATAAACTAATGCTCACAATAAACTGAGGTGAGATTATGGTTATAAATAATGATATAAAAGAAATGAATAAATTTTTAAAGGGAATTCATATGGGTGGTGCTACTTTTAAAGATTATTTGGGTAAAGTTAAGGATCCAGAACTTAAAAAGGAACTTTCTCAAATTATAGAATCCTTTAAAAGGCATGAAGATGCAATTACTAATAGAATAGAAAAGTTGGGTGGTAATGCAACAGATACTCTTGGAATAATTGGTACCATGGCAGAGGTTGTTGAGAAAATTAAGCTTGTACCTGCAAGCAATGATGTTGAAGTTTGTAAACACGTTGAGGCTGCAATTAAAATGGGAATTAAGCAGGGTAATAAGTTTATAGAGCAAAATAAGGATTTAGATGATAGTTTAATGAGAGAGGTAAAAGCCGTTGTATCCGATTATGATATACATTTAAGAAAAGTACAAGATTCGATGTACATGTTTAAATAATTAATTACCCCTACCTATAATAAGTAGGGGTAATTAATTATTTAATGTCCAAATACATATTTTTCAATACGTTATAATGACACTTATACCATTCGTTTTTAGGTTCTATTTCATATGCTTTTTCTGCAAATAACAAAGCACTTACGCTATTTCCCATAACTACGCATACTTCAGAAGCTCCAAAATATGCAATGCTCCTAGTGTTATCAAGGCAGATTGCTCTATTATAGAGTTGAAGAGCCCCTACTTTATTGGATAGAGAGAGTAAAACATTGGCTTTGCCACATATAGCATCGTAAAAAGCAGGATTTAATTTAAGGCAAACATTAAAACAGTCTAATGCCTCTGTAAAATTATTGAGAATAGCTAAGAACTCTCCTTTTTTCAAATAGATGAAAACATCTTTATTATCATTTTCAAGAAGCTTTTCGCAATAAGAAATGCATTTATCAAAGTCCCCTGTTAAATCGTTTATTTCAATTAATTTCCAGTAAGCATTAGGGTCATTCGGAACTAATCTAAGATAATCTTTTATGCATTTTTCAGCATCATCAGCTTCATATAGTTCTAGAAGAGCATCAGATTTAGCAAAATATGCTAAAGAATATTTATTGTTTAGTAAAATTGCCTTATTATAATTTTTAAATGCTTTATCAATCTCTCCATCATTAAATAGTCCTTTGCCTTTTTCTATATATTGTTTAACTAAAGTTTCATCACTTATTAATTTAATAATGCGTTTCATTAAAATGCTCCTTTCAATTGTAATATCACATTATAATTATTGACACAAAAAAAAATGGTATACATATGGTTGATATTTTATAATGAATTTTATTAAAGATTAATATTTACAAATCACAAAATATATTGTATTGTATAATTAATAATATTATTTAATAAAAAGTGTTGTGTAATTAACAGTATTATATTAGTGTATTATACAACTTGAAAATTCTAGAGAGGAGAAAAGGAAATGAATTTACCATTTAAAATTGCTGTACGATTTTTAAAGTCTAGTAAAGGACAAACATTTCTAATAATTATAGGAATAGCTATTGGTGTTTCAGTGCAAATTTTTATAGGTTCACTTATACAAGGATTGCAAAAAAGTCTAATAGATAAAACTATAGGAAATTCTTCTCAAATAACTATATCCTCTAATAAAGATGATAAAACCATAGAAAATTGGGAACAAAAAATAACGAAAGTAAAAGCGACAGATAGTAGAATAGAAAAAGTATCACCGGCCGCTGATTCGCCTGCATTTATCAAATTTAGTGATAAAACTGATCCAATAATTATAAGAGGTTTAAATTTAACGGATGACAAGGACTTGTATAATATAAAATCTAAAATATATCAGGGGAATATTCCAAAGAAATCATATGAGGTACTAATAGGAAAGAACTTACAAGAGGAGTTAAATCTAAAAATAAAAGATAAAATTTCGTTAGTTACTTCAAATGGAAATACTAAAGAAGCCGTAGTAACTGGTTTTTATGATTTAAAAGTAGCAAATATAAATAAATCATGGGTTTTAACAAGCCTTAAGACTTCACAGGATATATTTGGTTTTAAAAATAAGATAACTTCTATAGAAATGAAGTTGAATTCAAAAGATGTATTTAAGGCCGATGAAATTTCAACAAAAGTGAAGGAAAATTTGTCTGATAATAATATAAAAGTTGAAAACTGGAAAGACCAAAATGAAGAATTACTTGGTGGCCTTAATGGTCAAAGTGTATCTAGTTTGATGATACAGGTATTTGTACTTATTTCTGTAACTCTTGGAATAGCAAGTGTGCTTGCAGTAACAGTGGTTCAGAAATCAAAACAAATTGGAATTCTTAAAGCTATAGGCATAAAAGATAGAGATGCTAGTAAAATTTTCTTGTATGAAGGACTTTTACTAGGAGTAGCTGGGGCAATACTTGGAATAACACTAGGTATTACGCTTATGATAGGATTTACGAGCTTTGCTTTAAATCCTGATGGTACACCAATAATAGCACTTTATTTAGACTATAAATTCATTGCTATATCAGGGGTAATAGCAGTGCTTTCGGCAACTATAGCTGCTTTTATACCAGCAAGAAACTCATCAAAATTAGAACCAATTGAGGTGATTAAGAATGGCTAATATTATTACATTAAAAAATGTAAATAAAATTTATGGGTCAGCTGTTAAGACTCAAGTTTTATTTGATACAAACTTAAGTTTTGAAGAAGGATCTTTTAATTCAATTATAGGACAATCAGGAAGTGGCAAAACTACTTTATTAAATATTATAGGAACATTAGATAAACCGACTAGTGGAGAGGTTTATCTAAATAATCAAAGAACAGATAGTATGAGTAAAAATGCTTTAGCTGCTCTTCGAAATAAGACTATAGGATTTATCTTTCAATTTCATTATTTGTTACCAGAATTTACTGCTTTAGAGAATGTGCTTATCCCATATATGATGAATAATCCAAAACCACCAAAAGAAATTATAGAAAGAGCCAATGAACTTATGAATATGGTTGGAATTTATAAAGTTAAGGATAATTTAGCATCAAACATGTCGGGTGGACAACAGCAAAGAACTGCTATTGCTAGAGCTTTAATCAATAACCCTAAAATAATACTTGCAGATGAGCCGACAGGAAATCTAGATTCCGAGTCAACAGAGAATATCTATACTATACTTAAAGATATTAACCAAAAATTTAAGACTACTTTTATAATTATTACACACGATCTAAGGATAGCAGAAAAAACCGATAGGATGATTGAAATAAAAGATGGAAGAATTAATATGGACAATAAAATATAGTGCTTTTAAAATATAAATCCCAGTAGAATGATAATTTATTCTACTGGGATTTATATTAAAGTGAGTCTGTTTTAATCCCAATTTATGTTAGAATCCATTTTTATTTACTTTGTTGCTTCGTTCATATTGTATAGGCCACTTGATATTATCACCTAATTGATTGGCGGCTGCAAATGCCCAATATGGATTTCTTAAAAGTTCTCTTCCTAAATACACCAAATCTGATCTTTTATTGTTTAATATTTCTTCTGCCATTAAAGGTGAAGTGATAAGACCACCTGCTATAGTTGGAATATTGCATTGTTTTCTAATTGTTTCAGAGTAACGAATTTGATATCCTGGATAGGTAAATATTTTTGCAGGTACAGTTCCTCCAGAACTAACATTTATTATATCTATACCCATATCTTTTACAAGATTTATAAGTGATGATGTTTCCTTTGCGTTGTTTCCACCTTTTTCGTAGTCAACAGCTGATACTCTTAATTGTAGTGGTTTAGTTTCAGGCCAAACTGTTTTTACAGCTTGTATAATTTCTTTTAAGAATCTTACCCTATTTTCCTTTGTACCACCATATTCATCTTTTCTTTTATTGGTAAGTGGAGATAAAAATTCATCTATTAAGTACCCATGGGCACCATGTAATTCTAACAAATCAAATCCGGCCGTTAACGCTCGTTTAGCAGCATCTTTAAATAAATCTATAGTAGTAGTAATATCTTCTTTTGTCATTTCATTTGGAAGCCTATAATCGTCATTAAAAGCTATAGGGCTGGGAGCTATAATTGGATATGAAAGAGTTTCAGATTTTCTTCCAGCATGATTAATTTGAATTCCTATTTTAGATCCATATTTATGACATTCATCAACTATTTTTGATAGATTTTCAATATGGTTATCAGACCATATACCTAAATCATTATCAGTTATACGACCGCCGGGCTGAATTCCTGTTGATTCTATTATGATAAGACCCACGCCACCAATGGATCTAGTTGAATAATGTATAAGATGCCAGTTGTTTGCTAAACCATCTTCATCGTTACAAGAATCCATGCACATTGGAGCCATAACTATTCTATTTTTTAAATCCATATCTTTTATTTTAAAATTACTAAATAATTTTGACATTATTAATCGCCTCTTTCGTTATATTATAAATATATTATTTGTAGTCTAGAAGTAAATATTAGTGGAACATCGACTATGTGTACATAAGTATAGCATTATATATATAATAGTAAAGTATGTAATTTACTATTAAAAGATTGTAAATATAAAATGCATTTTATATAATCCTTTTTATTATAATTAATGTCTGTTATAATTAAATGGTTTGTATAAATAGGTTTATATAAACAAAATGTATAAAAAATAATAAAATAATTTTGAAATAGAAAGGTAAATAAAAATGATAAAGTTTAAAAAATTAGGGCTTAATGATGATATTCTAAGTATGATTAAAATTCAAGGAATAACTGAGCCAACTCCAGTTCAAGAAAGAAGTATTCCATTAATAAAGAAAGGCTGCGATATTATAGCAGAGGCACAAACAGGTACTGGAAAGACACTTGCATTTCTACTTCCAATGTTTGATAATATGTCAGAAGATATCGATACAATCCAAGGATTAATAGTGACACCTACAAGGGAACTTGCTATTCAGATAACTGAGGAAGCAAAGAAAATCGACGGAATTAAAAAGTTAAATATTTTAGCTGCTTATGGTGGTAAAGATATTGGGGCGCAACTCAAAAAACTAAAAGGAAATATTCATCTTGTAATTGCAACACCAGGTAGATTACTAGACCATCTTAGGCGTGGTACTATAAAACTTGATAAACTTAAGACTATAGTGTTAGATGAGGCAGATCAAATGCTACTTATGGGATTTAAAAATGACATTGAAAATATTTTGGAAACAACACCTAAAAACAGACAGACTTTATGTTTCTCAGCAACTATGAGCTCAGATGTGAAAAAAATGGCATATAAGTATATGAATGATCCTATAGAAGTAATTATTAAAAAAGAAGAAGCAACACTTAAGAACATTAAGCAATTTTTAATAGAAACTACAGACAGAAAAAAACAAGAAGATTTATGTAAGGTAATGGACGCGCATAATCCGTTTATGGCTATCATATTTTGTAGAACGAAAAGAAGAGTTGATGAACTTGAGGTAGCCCTTTATAAAAAAGGGTATAATTGCAAAAAATTACACTCTGATATAACACAATCAAAGAGAGAAAAAATAATGAGAGATTTTAAGAAATGTGATATCCAATATTTGATTGCCACAGATGTTGCTGCTAGAGGCCTTGATATAAATGGAGTAGATCATGTGTATAATTACGATATGCCAGAAACTGCTGAGAGTTATATTCACCGTATTGGTAGAACTGGTAGAGCTGGAGAGGATGGATATACCTATTTATTTTCAGCGCCAAAAGACAAATTTCTTTTAGATGCTATAGAAAGAAAATTGAAAAGTCCAATTCCTAGAAAAATATTGTAGTAAATAATTTAAAACAATATAGAAGACCTAATGCTAATTTTAATAAGCATTAGGTCTTCTTGTTTTTTGAGAAATATTGTAGATTAACGCTGTAGGAGATAATTTAAGTTATAACTTTTAATGTTCCTATACGGTTTTTACTTACTTCTTGCACAATAAATTTTGTATCATTATAATTTATTGTTTCACCTGTTTTTGGAAGCCGACCAAGTAGCCCTGTAACGAAACCTCCTATTGAGTCAAAATCATCTGATTCAATATTTAATCCTATCATCTCATTAACCATACTTATTTTAGTATCACCAGCTACAATAAATTCATCTTCTTTGATAACTTGTATTTGGTCTGCATCGTCGTCATATTCATCATCTATATCTCCAACAATCTCTTCTACTAAATCTTGAAATGTAACAATTCCAGCAGTACCGCCATATTCATCAAGTATAATTGATATAGGAACTCGTTTTAGACGCATATCTGCAAATAAATCTGCAGTGATCTTAAATTCGTAGGTAAAGTAGGGTTCTCGCATATGTTTCTCTATTTTAAATTCATCTTTTCCATCTTCAAAGAAAATCAAATCTTTAATATATAAAACTCCAATGATATTATCAATAGTGTCTTTATAGATAGGAAGTCTTGAAAATTGTTCTTGCCTAAAAATATTTATAAGTTCTGCGTAGGTTGAGTTTGAGTTAGCTACAATCATATCCGTTCTTGGGGTCATAACATCTTTTGCTTGTGAATCTCTAAAGTCAAATACGTTATAAATCATTT
>ERZ1463035.65-NODE-65-length-21013-cov-11.402185_pt1 | contig 21013 bp, 26 predicted proteins | sample MGYA00564486_ERZ1463035 | MGnify/ENA primary metagenome ERZ1463035 (study PRJEB39244, sample SAMEA3635149) | Helicobacter pylori | study: EMG produced TPA metagenomics assembly of PRJEB11511 data set (Assembly of a 5300-year-old Helicobacter pylori... | reverse complement strand
GAGATAGTACTGGTGACTGGAGTTCAGACGTGTGCTCTTCCGATCTCCCCATATTAAGACTTAAAGACCGCCCATGCTAATAACGAGCTAGGCATCATAGCGAAGACAAATGTTTTAATCACCTGTATATTACTTAGACCTACTTCACCTCTATCAAATATGAACATAATGTACACGAACAAACATATTGCTATAAACCCTGTAGAGACTAAAAATACAAGTGTACCTAAAGTAAGTCTACCCCAAAATCTCTCGTGATAACTAACCTTCTCTTCTGCATTTTTCAAGGCTCTTTCTAAATCCTTATTCTCTTCCTGTAATTCTTCTAACTGTTCTTCCATTTCTTCTGTTCTCATAATTAAAAACCTCCCATATCTCATTACTATTATAGTATAGCATGGATGTGGGAGGTTTGCAACCCTATTTAATTAATTTATTTCCAATCCATTTCTTACCTGTCTTATTCACAAATCTACCTTGACTTCCCTTAGATTTAGCGATTTCATCAACAGTGCAAAATTCAACAGTTTTGAAGTCAGATTCGACACTCACAGTACAATTATCAACAATAGTTAACACTTCAAGTAAATTAGCCTTCTTACTTAAAGCATTTTTAACTTGCTTGCGAGCAGTGTTGGTATCAAAGCTTCTAGCATCAATCAACGCTGTTTTTCTATCGTCAAACTGCATTAGATAATATTTAACATTTTCATCTAAATACGCTGGCATACTGAAATCATTACCATCCGTAAGTGATTTAATGTAAACGCCTAGACTATTTTTAGATGTCGTTTCCTTGATGTCATCCAATTTAATTTTATAAGCTGACTTACTAGCATTATCAAATAATAATAGTTCTCCACGATTAGAAGCCTTATCAATAGTAAACGTTACTTCGTCACCATCTTTAAGTTTGATATCATCTACTCCTAAACGTCTTGATTTATAAGCGTAACCATCTTTTGTAACAGTTAAACTACAACTATAATCTTCAACAATTTTACTAACTTGTGCCTGTGTTGCTTTCAAATCAATCTCTTTAATCTCACTCTTGCGCTTGTGACCATATTTTTGTTTGGCTTCCATGAATCCACTAATGACTTCTTCATTTAGTAATTCTTCTGATTTCCAAATTTCGATAAGGTCTGCTTTATCTTTACGCATACCTTGAATCTGTTCAAGTCGTTTAGCAATGTAGTCCTTATTAATGTTCTTCAATTGCATATTGATTACATAATCAGCTTGTTCTTTATTAAGTTGGAAACGTTCCATAACCTTAGTAAGTAGTTCATCGCCTTTAACATTGCGAACAAGAGTGATAATTTCATCTAAATTATTTCCTTGAATAATGATACCGAATCCCTTTAATACATTTAATTCTGCAACAATTTTTTCAACTTTATATTGAATACCTTTTTTAATAACAGACTTACGCCATTCAATCCATCCATCTAAAATGTCGTATACTCCCATAAGCTTTGGTAATCCTTGACTAAGTGTAACCATATTGAATGAGTGTTTCAAGGTCAAAGGTGTTAACGTATGGATACGTTTTAAAACATCTTCTGCATCTGAACCACGTTTTAATTCAACTTGAATACCCATAGTTGCATTACCTGTGATATCGTGTACTGATTTTACTTCTTTAAGTTTACCTTTTTTATGATTATCTATAATCGCTTCGATAATAACTTCTCGTGTTGTATCAAAAGGAATTTCACTAATGATAATATTATTCCCATCAATTTCCGCTTTACCTACAATAGTAAATGCTCCACGACCTGTGTTCTGAATTGATTCCATAGCTTCATCATCTTTAACAATGTAGCCACCAGTTGGTAGGTCTGGATACAATAAAGTTTTCTCACCTGTACGAATATATTTTTCCATAGCATCGCATAATTCTTCTAAGTTAAAAGAATAAATATTTGAAGCCATACCAACTCCGATACCTTTAGAGTTTTGAGTTAGCAAGTTTGGAAACTTGATAGGTAGAAATTCTGGCATTGTTTCGGTTCCATCATAGTTAGGAATAAATGATACACCTTTACGGTCAACGTCAGCCAATAGATATTTACCAAATTCTGACAGCTTAACTTCCGTATACCGTGGCGCACCAGCTTGAATATCTCTTGAAGTATGTTGTGCAAAGTTTCCCTTGCCAGTAATAGGTTGGTTAAATTGTGTATCAGTTTGTGTCATTCCCACCATAGCTGGATATGAACCACCATGTGGATGATAAGTGGTAACAGCACCTTCTACACGCATAGATTTAGTTAACCCATAAATCTTATTCTTGTGCATAGTATAAAGTATACGTCTGTGTACAGGTTTCAAACCATCTTCAATAGATGGAATTGCTCTTGATAATAATACATACTGTGAATAGTTACCCATGTTATCTTCGATAATGTCTTCAAGTTGTAAGTTTATAATCTCTCTCATAATTTACCTCCGTTCAATATTCTACCCTATCATCATAACACATGATAGGGTAGCTTGCAAGCATTAGATGTCACCATTCACAAATTTGTCTAGTTGGGTTTCAATAATAGACTTACGTTTATCAACCTTCTTACCCATCCATGTCTCGAATTTATCTTCAATGTCATCTAAGTTGTTATATCCGATTGATACAAGGTTACGAGTTTCAACGTTCATAGCTGTTTCTGCCATAACTTCTGTATCCATTTCTCCTAAACCTTTTAGGCGTGCAATCTTATAAGCCTTGTTTAAAGAATCAACCGTTTTGATTTTCTCTTCTTTTTCAGCTTCATTAAAGATGTAGTCCACTGTATCATCTTTAAAATGGATTTCATATAAAGGTGTACGGACAATAAATACATAGCCATTTTCTAATAGCTTAGGCATTAAGGCTTCAAACATTGTAAGCACTAGAACGATAATTTGTTCGCCATCGGCATCCGCATCACAGTTTTTAACGAATACACCAGAATTATTATCTGTAGAGATTAAGAAGTTATGATGTTCTTCAACTGTCATACAGTAAACATTAATTTCTTCTTCCAATACGATTTCAACGATTGAATCCACTCGATGTTGAACTCCGAACGATTTCAATTCTTGACCGTATACTAAATCTTTAGCCATAACATATTCACCATTAACAGTCATCCATTTGTGGTCTGGCGTACATTCAAACAGTTGACCATCTTCTAAAATGATTTCATAAAGTCTATCTGTGGTTCCAGTGATACGAGGACTTCTTGCTTCACCTAGAACTACATCGCCATGTTTATCAGTTGAATAGACTAAGAAAGTATCTTTAGTGTTATTATGATATTTAGCTTCTAGTTCTTCAAAGGTTTTAAGGGTACCATCAGCCATCATAACCGTTGTATCACCTGTGAAACATGCAACAACAATTTTACCATAACGCAACTTCTTAATATCAAAAGGTGGTAGGTCTAACTTCTTCTTGCTGTCAACTTCAATTCCGCAACCTAAAGCTTTTACCATATCTAAAATGATATCATTGCTTAAAATATCTTCAAGAGAAGACTTGCGACAATTTAAAATTTTACCACGCAATGGATAAACAGCTTGAAATTTAGCATCACGAGCCATAGCAATAGAACCTAAAGCGGACTTACCTTCTACGATAAACAGTTCAGCTTCTTCACCGTGTTTTACACTATCTACTAATCCTTCAACACGATTATCAATTGTATTTACATTTTCAGATAATTGTTTCTTCAATTTACTTGTAGCTTTACGACTTGATTCATTGTTCTTTTGTACCAATAGTAAATGTTTAACCATCTTATTAAATGATTCTGGGTCTTCTACTTGATGAATCTCTAACATGTCTTTTGCCTTTTGCATAGCAATAGTACGATATAATTTCTTATCTGTACTGAATTTAGTTTGGTTGGCAAACTCCATGTTAGAACCATGAATAGAAGCCATAACACTAAACGATGTTTCAATGTCAGATAAAGCAAACTGTTTCACAGACTTAGGGAACAATTTATTCTCTTTAGCATAAGCGTTCATATAAGAACGAATACCTTGAATAATTCCTTCTAGGATGGTTCCATTATCTTTCAACCAGTTATAGTTTAAATAAGTTTCTTGTGTGACTTCTGCGCTTGTAGCAATTACTGCTTCAATTGCATTTCGTTCTTTAACTCTAACTCCATATTGAACTTCTACTTCATCTTCTCGTTCAGTTCTAGCACCTGTTAAAATTTTACTTGTTAACATTTGTGTCTCTTTTTCAAAGTAATCTTTCAAACTGGTATAGTTGAATTCATGACGGATAATTCCTTCTTCTCCATGTTCACAAACTTCAAACTCAATTGTATTACTTGTAGCTGAAATATGTTTCACAATGTTTAAAATTTCATCCATCTTATAAGTAGAATTGGTATACATGGTGGGGTCAAGTCTAAACTTAACAGTTGTGCCATAACTACCTTCTACTGTATCAGCTTGTGACGTTGTTAAACCAGTACATTCGTTAGCTCCATCTGTATAGGTTACGTTCCATGCTCCTTCTGGAAGTCTAGTTGTCACACTAAAAATAGAACTGGTATGGTTTAAAACAACTGTGCCTACTCCATTTGTTCCACTAGAAATCTTACCTGTGTCAGCATTGTTATAGTTTGTACTTGTGAAAAAGCGTTCAAATAATAACTCGTAGTTTGGTACACCGTTAGTAGATTTGTGAATTGGTATACCTCGTCCAGTATCAATTACAGAAATAGTTTGCATATCATCTTCTACAAAAACTGTAATTTTACCGCTGTCAAAATTATTACTAATTTCATCTACAGCATTATTTAATACTTCTCTTAGTCCATGATAATAGTTATCTCGTGAACCATACCAAACAGGTAGCTTATCTCGTGCTTGTTGACGAGCCGATAGCTCATTAATTGTATCATTATTATCTTTATTCTTTTCTCGTTCTTTCTCTTGCTCTTCATAAATATTTTCTAAATCTTCTAAAATATATTCTTCCATATATCAATCACTCCTTAAAAATAGTATAACACTTGAACGCTAAGTTTGCAAGTGTTATACTCAAATTTATTTTTGGAAACTTTGTCCTTCTTTAATAAGATTAATATAGTATTGATAATTTTCATTAAAACCTTTACAATCCTGTTCAACTCTTTTACAGATATCATTCACTAAATTAAGATTCATTATTAAACCTAAGTGTTCGACTTCTCCTTCTTGATTGAATATAGATTTTAGTGTAGCTAAATCCTCAACTGTATTCTCAATAGTTTTAAGAGCAAATTCACGCTTATCTATACGATAACTTTGTGGAAATACATTGATAATATCCACAGTGCAACTTTCTCCTAGTTTCTCATAACCATCTTTAATATCTTTTAGAATAGATTGCACAGTTTGCAAAGCCAAATCGTGATTTTCTGCTTCTACTTCCTTGACACCAGTTTTGGATTCATAATCCGTCTCTATGTTATATTTTACCGAATATGTTTCCAGTTTCATTATCTTCACTCTCCCAATTCTTTTACTACACATTTATTCATTACAAAATTCCCAACCGAAATACCAAAAGATGGGTAAAGACTTTCTACCGCTAGTTCTGGCACACTGGCACTAAGAACATACTCTCTTGTAATTAATTGAGAGAGAGTTTCTCGTGTTTCCCCTAGTTGCAAGTTTACTACAAATAAGAATCCATCTAACTGTTTTGAGTAGAATTCTTCTAAGTTTGGGACAACATTATAACCACCAAACAAAGACCTCACCAACTGTGTACCATTGCTATAGTCTGAAAAATATCGCACAAGTGTTACTGGGTCTGCATCTTTAAAAATTTCTACATCTGAAAATACTACACCTTTAGAATTTAATAATTCTAATTTCATTACATTGTCTCCTGTTCTAACATTTGTTGACTAACGAGTTTACGGAAAGCTTTCTTATGCTCTACCAATTCGCTGATAATATTATTAGCACATGTATCAAACTCATTCATAATACTATAAACATTTTCTGTTGTAATATTAATTAAGTCATTTTGCACATGAGAGGATAGAAAAGCGATACTACTGTTCATTTTCTTAATACTGTTAAACATATCACTTGACATATAGATATCAAATCTTTGGTCACTAACTGGCTCGCAATAATAAATAACATATTCAAATTTAATTCCAACATCTTCATTGGCATTTAAAGCTACAAGCATAAGTCCATTTACCTCTTGTTTAGCAAAGAATGGATTTTTAGCTTCCTTAATAAATTTACGGTTACCTTCGATGCCATCTATTTTAACAGTTACTCTAACTTCATATCTCATTTGTCAGCCTTCTTTCTTTTTCTTTTCCATTTATAATAACGGTCATCTACGAATCCCATAGCCCACGGTATTCCCAATATGACAGCGATAACAAGTATAATTATCCCAATGACACCATCTTTTACTGCGCCCAACACTGCGCCCAAAAGTAACAGGGACAAAACTCCAACTAGCACAATAGCAATGATTAAAGCTAAGACATCTAGAGCAAACTCTTTTAATCTATCCATTTAGTTTCCTCCTAAGAACTCAATTAGTCCAACAATCTTCTCCCATTCAAAATGACCCATGAACATATTTTTAATACGTCCGTCACTCTCAATGTTCAAAATGCTAATGTAGAATTCATCTTTATCTGGTAAAGCTCTAACATTTAAACTGTTATTCTCTACTCCGTCTTCCATAGAATCAAAGTAAGTATAACCTCTTAATAAATTATCCGAATATTCATCTAGTAATTCCGTAACAATGTTCGTGTCTAGCTTAATAACCGCACTACTTTTTTCTTTTCTTAATTCATAATTACTTTCAAAACCTCTTAGGATAACGTGTCCTTCATGCTTTTCAACTACTAAGCTTCGAGTTAGCTTGCCACCATACATACCATCAATGTGATAAATCTGTGATTCTTCCATTTATAATTCCTCCCTGTTTCTTATAAATTCATTATAGCATAAAGACTATTAGTTTGCAACCCTAATAGTCTTCTCTTTCTCTTTCTGTTTCTTTAATAGTTTCTTCAAGATGTAATAGTTGGCGATAAGCTTCCACAAAAGAAAGGTCTTCATCCTTCATTGTGACTATAACATCGTCTAAGTCATGGTCTTCTAGCTCCCATACAAAATGAACACTGTTCATATCTTCTACATCTGTTGGACTCCATGAGTTAGGTTCATCTTCAACTAACAAATAAAGAGCATCCAATACTTTTAGTTTGCCTTCAAAGTATGACTTCTGTCTTGCAATTTCCATCGTGGCATTACCTGTATTACCATTCTCATTGTATTCAATTTCAGCATTAACCGTTTTAACGCAACTGTCTAATATATCTTTTAGAAACTTCTTACTAATATAATTACTCATGTTTTTCACGCTCCTGTTTAGCTTCAAGTTCGTCTTCCAAATATTTGTATTCTTCTTTTAAAGTATATCCAAAAGGTTTCAACATTTCATATATTTCTAAATCAGTAAAAATTGAATCAAAATCTATCTCACCTGTTTCAGTAACCTTAGCGCCACCCTTAATTAATTCTTTCCCTAAGTCCATACCGAAACCCTTAGCTTCTAATTCTTCTTCAAAAGTCATACTTACCTCCTATATCATGTCGCAACCCTTAAATAAAACTCCGATTTTATTTAGGATTTTACACGATTTTGTTCGTGTTTAGCCTATATTCGACTATTAATAACTATCATTTACTTAATAATACTATCTATACACGAACATTAAATATGTAGAGTGTATCTAATGTTCGTGTATTTTAGTAGAAACGTTGATTTTGCGTTGATTAATCCCAATAGACATAGAAGTAATCTGTTTTCATAATTGGAACTTCAACACGATAACCCATAGATTCTAACTCGTCGATATAATCTATGACAACTTTTAAATATACTATTTCTTGTTGTTTTCTCTTACGTTCAAAAGTACTAAACGTCATCTCTCTTAAATCTCCTGTAGATACATAACAAGAAAAATATCCTCTAAAAGCACGCTCATGTATATGTCTTGAAATAACTTTATCTACTTTCTTATAAAGCTTCTTATATACTTTAGATTCTTTATCAATCTCATGTAAATGACTTGCAATCTTATTGCTTTCTGTAGCATCTATCATTTAAAGTTACCTCCCAATTTAATAATTCTACACCATCGCACCCTCTAGGGATGTTTAACATTTGTTCGTATAATCTATTCACATTAATTCTATCGTCCCAATCGTTTTTAAGTGAGATAATAGTTTCTTTCAAATCTTTCTTGCCGTAAGCATAGACATGGGTCTTTGTGTAGTGCGTATGTTGATGGCTAGGCATCTTTTCTACCAAAACAATTGTATATCTCTTTAAGAATAATTTCTTCAACATTTAATTGTCCTCCTTAATCACTGGTGGGAAGAATACGTTCTTCCATAACATACAACCTTTATGTGTACGGTAGTGTTCATCTTTCAAACCGAAAGCTCTCGACACATTGCTATAAACTTTGTCTGTTCCCATATAGATTTTGATACGTCTACGAATAATTAATTGTGGTAGTTTATTATAAAGCCAATAGAAAGTAATTGCAAACTCTATGAATAACCACTGAATAAAAATGACCCACAATTCTATGCCATATTCTTTACCATAGGCAAACATAATGAAGACTGCTTTAATAAAAAGCCAAACTAATAGAACTAAAATAATATTCTCTAAAGTCATTACTTGTCCTCCACTTCTATATATTCTTTTTCGCATCTATCTAAGATACCTTTCGGAATATGTTTTAAATCAGATTGTTTGAATTTAGTGGCACCATATCCTGTACACTTTTTAACACTGAACGTGTAGCCACCCATACCATGACCATTACACCATAAATAATTATTACTGCTAACTAAATCTTTATTTCTAAGATAGAATTCTCTATTTTCTCTAAAGGAAATTCTTAACTGATATTGTTGTCCTTGTGTCGCTTCATTATAGATAAATTCTGGATTGATGCTAGGACGTCCTTTTGCAAGACCGTGTGAATCAATAGATAATAAAGTTCTATATAATTCGTTTCGTCCACCAATTACCAAATCTACCTCTGGTGTTTCAATGTTTCCCTCATCTACTACAGTCAACGTATAAATCTCTTTATCTTCTTTATCGCTCTTAATCCATGACATATCTTTTTCCTCCTTGATAATAGGTATATTATTTTAACTAAAATATCCTCGTTCAATTACTATATACATAGTATAGCATGAACGAGGATAACTTGCAACCCTATATTAAAATAAATCTTCTAATTCTGTATCTTCACCGAATCCTAAAGTTTCTTTCTCTTCATAGTTGAAGTCAGAAACCACTACTTCTGGGCGTGATTGACCATTAAACTCTCCTACAGAACCAAATCCGATTATCTGACAGAAGATTTCGTCACCTTCTATATTCATCATCTTGTCGAATACTTCTTCATTCTGTTTAAAGATTGTATAAGTAACTCCATAAATCCAAAATGAAATTACTGTACCTCGACGTTTGATAGAAGCTTTAGGAACTGTTACATCTATTAATAATGTCGGCTCTTTCAATTCTCCACCGAATACGTTTGTATATTTATGCAAAGCTATTAAATGTTTCTGAACTTCATAAGCGTTGGTAAAATGAATATCAACATCTTTAACTCCATCCATTCGTTCCAATCCATTAGAATATTCTAATAGTTTTGATAAGTTTTCTCTTTTAATTTCTGTACCAAAGGCGTTGGCGTGTCCTTCTGCAAAATTAGCTAATCCAGAATCGTTGACCCACTGCTTGAAATCTGGTAATACATCTTCAAATCCACGACCAGAACCAAATACTGTGTCGCTCTCTCCATTATCAATTAGAACCAAAGTAGGTTTACCAATTGATTTACTAATTTCATTAGCAACCAATCCAGTTAAGGAAGCAATCTTCATTTCGTCTGACGTTGCGACAGCAATACCATAAGATGTATCTATTGATTCCATAAGCAATTTATGATGTTTCTTTTTAAGAGCATCTTGTCTATTCTTAACACGACCCAACATATGGGCTGTTTCGTTGTAGTAGTCGACTTCTACCTCTTTCTTAGGACGTTTCTTTGTCAACTTGTCTACCACTGTTCGAGTAACTGTAATCTTTTCTGGATGGTCAAAAGATGCTAAGGCTTCAAACAATGCCTTACGTTCTTCTAATGTCCCAACACGACTGACAGCATTAATCTTAGGAATAAGTGTAAAACTTAAATCTCTAAATGATAACACTCTAGGCATTTCATGAGTAGCATAATAATGGATGAACTCATTATGTTCTTTGAACTCATTCAATGCTTTATTAATTTGATATCTTAATTCTGGTTGTGAGATATCAGAAGCATCACCGATTTGTCCGATTAAGAATAACGGTAGTAATTTATCACTATATCCTTTTTGAACCTGTAAGCTGTGTTGCTCCATGTATTTAGCCATTAGATAAACCATACCAGCTCCAACATAATGATTGCTAATTGAATCAATCAACTGGTTGTTCACTAAACTTAAATCAAAATCTTCAAAAGTATTATCTGTTTCGTGGTGGTCTAAAATTAAAACTTCAATGTGATTCTCACGTAACTGTTTAAACTCTTCGATGTTATTACTTCCAGCATCTGGAACGATTACTAAATCATAAGTCCGTCCATCCATCATACGTTCTTCTAAATGCTCCATTACTTCTTCTGTGATACCATGACTTTTAGCGCTGTGTACAAAATAATTAATCTCACTAAAGCCTTTAAAATTATCTTTCAATAGTTGATACATCATAGCTCCACTAGTAAATCCATCAGCATCAGCATCTACGATAATTAAGACTGCATGACCACTTCTGTTATGGTGTCCGATAGTACGACAGAAAGAAGTAAACTCTCTAATCTGTAAACAGTTCAGCTCATTATCTAATTCATTCATATTCTTAGGATTCAAAAAATCCTCTAAATCCTGTTCGTCATAACCTCGATTCTCCATAACTAAATTAATAGTTTCCTCTGGATATTCTGGTGCCTTATGATTTAATAAATTATATTCCATTGATAAGTTCCTCCATTAAATGAAAATTCTATTCTCGTACATTTTTAAAAATACTTCCTTACCTTTATCCGTTGGTGAATCCTTGAAGTCTAATAAGTTTTCTGTGTCCCACATAATAGATACATTACATCTGTTAGTTAACTTATCACCGAATACTTGCCTTACTTTCTTTCTATGGAATAAATCTTTCTTGTCTCCCAATTCAATGAATTCTTTATCCATAGCTATGACCACATTATCTACCTCTAAATCAAAAATTAATTGTGCTTGTTCCTGTGTGAACGATGAACCACAGACAGCTAATCCAACTGAAAATTCTGGCATAAAGGAATTAAGCATCTGTACAGACTTTTCTGCTTCAAATAAAATGACTGTTTTATGCTTCTTAATCATGTCTTTATTCTCATAAATACCGTATAAATTTCCACCAATTAAATGTCTTAGGATTTTTCCTTTTACTGTGACTGGCATATATTTTCTGCCTTGTGCTATTTCATTCTCATTTAAAGCACGACCACGAACACCAATTAAATTTCCGTCTGGGTCACGATGTGGAATAATAATCTTATTCTCTACAATAGAATAATGGGTAAGATATTTATTCCTTAAAGCTGGACTGATTCCTTCTTGCTTCCAACTCTCATGGAACCACGGATAATAACTATCTAATACGTCCATATCCAAATGTTCATATTCTATCTTGCTTACTTCCTGTGTCTTCTTAAATTTGTTTAAGAATGAATAATCTTCGGCTCCTTCGACAACTTCCACATCACTGTTTGATATGCCAAAATAATTCATTACATATCTTACCGCTTCTGGAAAATCATCTATGTCTAATACTTGCATAACAATATTAAAAATATCTATTGAGTGGCACTCTGTGTAACAGTGAAATGAATGACTATCCGAATAATAGATAAGTTTTCTTTTCCCATTATGAGAACCGTTATGACATATCGTTCTTGATTCAATTGTATTTCCAATTGTGACAGGTTCGCCACCGAGGAAATCAAGTAGCGAATACATGTCATTACTGGAAATGGCTTCTTTAACTTTCTTTGCATTAGCCATTTAAAAACTCCTATCTAAATTCGTCTGGTATCTCATTAGTTGGATTGTGACCAAAACCATTATCTTCTACTGGTGCATTAGCTTTAGCATATTTTAAATCACTATCAGCTCTAGTTTGTTTAGGTTGGTTGTTTCCATCTTTCAATTCGATTAATGTTGGATTGATATTAATTAAAGTATAGTTCTTATTAGTTACAAATAATACTTCTTCTTGCATAACTCCTAAATCCATAATCGTCCAAACGATTGCTTCTGTAACTTGTGCGCCACGGTTCTTGTAAATGTGGTGTGCATAGTTAGGTGTTTTCTTAGTTTGTGTAATACCTTTAATATTATTTAAATCTTGTTCAGTTGTTCTCAATGAGATAACTCCCATATCTATAGGGTCAGCCTGTGCCGAACCACCACGCAATGAGTTAGTATCTCGTTCGTCTTTATCTTTAAACGTTCTATTCAATTGAGTAGATGTCATGATAAATACTCTTTGCTTCTCACAGATACTCTTTAGAGCTACTGTAAATGTTCTAAGGATTTGGTCTTCTCGTAAGCTTGTACCAGCTCCAAACGATGCCATAATCGTTCTTGATAGCTTAGGTGTGATTTGAATGTAGTCAAATGCGATATGTTCTACTTTGTGTTTTAAGATATAAGATTCAATAGTAGTCTCTACATCGCCAATAGAAAAGTCTGGCATGTATTCCATATAGAAATCTGACCTTGCAATTATCTTAGTTCCTAATACTAAACGCTTATGGATAATACTGCCTTCATCGTATTTACCTTCTACAATAACTTCTTCGCTAATACCGCTAACGTAAGCTAATACCATTGTTTGAAGCTCCTGTTTGTCTAACTCTGTTGATATGATTAAAGCTGGAACACAATAAGGATTATCAACGAAATCATTCTTTTCATTTGACCATAGCTTAGGCATAGAAATGCGTGCCATATCTGCGACCGCTTGACGTGTTTTACCACCAGCAGTGTTAGAAGAACGAATCATTAATTTACCTTTACGCATACCACGGAAAATGGTATTATAATAAAGGTTATTAAATGGTAAACCAAAGTCTGGACTTTCTTTAAGTTTGTCTAATAATTCAAGAATACCGTCACCAGCTTTAAAAGCTCGTGTGTCATCTTGTGTACGCCATTCGTCTCTCAAAGCGTTCATCTTCAATGAAAAATAATCAATGATTTCATCAATAGTCATTCCATCTATACGGTCTTGTTGTTCAGCTTGCTTAACGAAATCTTCTTCGTCATAGTCAAATAATTCTTTTACATCAATTCCATTTTTTACATACGTTCTTAATAGAGCATACTTCTTAAATGTTTCATAGTTTGATTTAAAGGTGGATGGGTTAGCTGTTTCGTAAGCTTCCTTTAGAAAAGTATAACCATCTTGTCTATCATAGATTTCATACTGTTTGTTACGTTTGGAAATCTCACCGTCTAAATCTTCTGCTGTCACCTTTTGCATATCAGCTTCGTTTTTAAAGATGATATTATTTAAGTTACCAAAGATAATACTTTGAAATTTACTATGAAAATCTTTAGGTGATAAGTCTACATCCTTACTTCTTAATAAAGATGGTTCTGCCATTACTGCTCCCACAATAGCAAAAAACTCACGCTTGCGTTCTAGTTTAACAATTGCATTTTGAATATCAACTTTATTCATCGTCCAACTCTCCTAAATCCCAGACTTTAGATTCCATATATTTCCTGTTCATAGAATCTCTATCCTCATATTCTTTAAGTGCTACTGTAACTGGCTTAGGCTCTGGAACAGATTTAACTTGTTTAGCTTGCTCTGCCATCTTCTTATTATATTTAAGTGCTGATTCCATATAGTAAGCTAAACAGTTTAATCCATATTCTCTATGGACTTCTAACTTAGCTATTCTAATACAATATCTTGCGCTGATATAAAGTTGGTTAACCGTATAACCTTGTTCTTCAAACCTTTTAATCTCCATTGCAAAACGTGGGTCAAATCCTCCCCACTCTTTATCTAAATAGTCTGTTAAACGTTTACGCTCTCTTACTGTTTTCTCCCTAACCTTGTAACACTCTTGACAATAATTCTTACCGCCCAGTTGTGTCATTTCTGATTTAGGATGTTTGATGCCACATGTGCCATAACACTTTAATAATCTACCCTCACTCATAAGCCAGCTTCCTTCCTTAACAATACTATCATAACATACGATTATTCAATCTGCAAGTAAAAAATCCACCAAAAGGCGGATTTATACTCTTTGGAAGACTAAAACCCTTGTAAATATAAATGACAAGAAGAATAGAATCGTAAACAAGAAGCACTGGAATACTGATAGATAAGCGGTAGCGAATTGCATTGCGAAGAATTGCATTACTGCTGTCACTCCGAATTGGAAGGCTGTAGCGAATAGGAAAGATGATAATAAGATTGTTCCTAATCCTACAGCAATCATAACTACATAAGTTAGAATCTTAATTGTATAATCAACGATTGTCATAATGGCATATAGGTTACCTACTTCACCGTTGCGTTTACCGATTAAAACTTTAGCTCTGTTTGCTACTAAATCTTCCATGTTATTAATAAAGTTTAGACCTAATTTTAGAATTAATCCTCTTTGCATTTAAATACCTCCTAGACTTCTAATGATAAATGTTTAATAGCGATGTCTGCAATAGCTTCTTTATGGCTTGCTTTATCTAGCTCTGGATTCACTTTAACCATTTCCATGTGCATAGCTGAATATAGTTTTAAGTTAGCGTTAGCTGAATCTAACATAGCTTGAACACCACATAAAGCTTTAACGATTTCAAATTCATCCGATACATCTAATTCTTTAAATGCTTCGACAACTTCTTCACTTACTTCTTTTAGTCCAACTACTGAATAAATTTCTTCTTCTGTAAGTTCAGCAGATGTGTTTTGCAATTTCATAATTGTGTGTAGTGCGAACACGATATCAAATAGTGATAAAGTATTTTCCTTGTCTGCGAAAACCTCGTGAAAATATTCTGTAATAATTTGTGCTTGTTTAGTCATTGTAATTTCCTCCTGTGTGTTGTCCTAAATTTTCTAAAAAGTAATATCTGCAACGCATACCCATCTGAATTGTTTCTACCTGTCTGATAATCTTATCAGCAAAATCATGGCTTCTCATGATATAAGATTGAATGTTGCAACTGTCTCCAAATTCATCCTCCATGACATACTTCTCTGGTAGAATAGTAATGGTGTACTCACGCTTATACTCTAAACTTTCTTTCCCTAAGTCCGTAAAGTTAAGTATACTTCGTTGATTGGATAAGTAAATACTTTTAATCTTATAATCTACTTTGTATAGATTCAAATTTAACACTCCTTTATTATTTCCTATACTATCATTATAGCATACTCACGAAAGAAACGCAAGCAAAAACGACAACTATTTTAAATTAGTTGTCGTTTTCTTGAAATTATTTAATTTCATCTAGTAGATTTTGCATTGCTTCAACTGCTCCATCTAATTGTTCCACTTGCTCTTCTGTCGCTTTAGAAACTTTACCAGATTCACCAAAGAATCGAGTTGTAATTTCTTTCATAGATTTAGTTACTTTTTCTTTATGTTCTGTATTTTCTTTACAGATAGCAGTAATCTCTTTCATGATTTCACTAGCTTTTTCTGACAAAGCTTTAAAATCATATTGAGTTTCTGGGATGCTATTTGAAACAACTTCATCCGTTACATGTTCTTTAAAGCCAGATAAGTCCTTCTCAATAGCTTCTTTAAGTTTAGTGGCATCTAGTGGTAATACTGCTGGAAGTGTCTTAAATCGTGTACCAGCTTGATATTCTAATGTATCACGAGTTAGGATAGCACGATGTTCTTTTCCATCACGTCCTAATACCATATTACAAAATAGAATGTTATCAACTTTCTTAGATACAATACCTAAGCCACGTTTATTTAATGAAGGAACCATACGTTTATATTCAATGACCGAAAGTGTTCCGTCATCTTCAATTTTCTGTACACCGTTTTCATCTAAGTTAGGACGTTCTTTAGATTCTTCTTTCGAGTGAGAAATGAAAGCTAAAGTATATCCTAAGCGTTCAATAGTATTTAAGCTATCTGCAAATGTTTTGTCTAATTCTTGATATAAAGCTCCATAAGGTACTTCATTTAATTTCTTAACTTTGTTCATAGATAATACATATTTTTCTGCTAAGTCCCAAAGTAAATCAACTGTATCAACTAATACAACGTCAAACATTTCTTTAACTTCTGGTTTAGATAACTGTCCGATGAAAGTTAACCAGTCACGCCATGTGGTAATATCTTGAATCATTGCGCCCTCTAAAAGTTTATAACCTTTTTCAGTTGCTCCGATGATAGTACGCTCATTATAAATTTTACTTGCTAATGTTGTTTTACCAATCTTAGGAACACCATAGATTAGGTTTGTATATGAAGCCACTGATTTAGATACCACGTTCGGTTTGATTGCTGTTAAGTCCATTAATAAATTCCTCCTAGTTTATAATCAAAATGGTAAAGAGCCTAATTAAAGGCTCTTAATTTTACCAGTTAGGCATATCGTCATCATCATCTAAGAAGTCTACAGGTGCTTCAACTTTCGCTTGACCTACTTCTTGACCAAAGCCAGCCTGTGGTGCTGATTTCTTAGCTCCATCTTGTTTCTTCTTAGCATTATCACGAGAAATTTGTAAAGCTAGTTTATGGAATCTTTCCATATTTTCAATATCTTCTGGTGTGTATTCTGTACCGTCAGTGATAGGTTGTGAACCACCGAATACTTCAATCTTGCGTTCATAAGATTTAGCTGTTGAAGTTGAAATTTGTTCATTATCTTCACCAAAGCCTAAAGTAATATCTGCTGTTTCTTCTTCTTTAACTACTGCATAGTTGTGGAAGCGTAAGTTTAGAACTCCTGTTTGACCTACGGTATATAGATTTTCAAAAGGTTTAGCAATTTTCTTATCTACAATTAGGTTCTCAAAAGGATTGATACGGTTGTTATAACCTACCGACATACCAGATACTAATAAGTTACCTGTTGGTAAACCATCAATGTCTAATTCTGGGTCAATACCTGTAATAACCATTTCTACTTTTGCTTCCATTAATTCTTTAGTAGATTCAACTTTATCTTGTTCAATACGTGTAAAGAATGTAGTTTCTAATTTAACCATTGAATTAATTACATCTTCTTTAAACCATTCATTAACTGTCACATTACCACTCACACGAATTAAGTCACCTTTTTTATATTCGTTAACAACTGTCAACAAACCTTTGTGGATTTTGTTTCCTACTGGTGTACTCTTTTCAACAAAGTGATTGTTTACTTTATCGCCATCTTTTGTTTCGATTAACATTTTAAGTTTGAACATGTCTTTGCCAGTCTTAGCTTTGTAGCTTTCGTGTTCTTGACTAATGACACGACCATAACCAACTAAATTGTTTACTGATTGTTTTAATACTACTGCTTGCTCTCCCATGAATAAAAACCTCTTTCGTTTGTTTTATTTTTGTTACATTAACCATTATAGTCCATGTTCAAAAGAAACGCAACCCTAAATCGTAAAAACTTTATTTATTTTTACGATAATAGGTAGAAACCTTTTTAGCCACTACATCTAGTGTTTTACTAATAAGTTGTTTACTGGAATCTAAGAACTCTTGCATTTCTTTATTCTTCAATCCATATAATGAACCGAATAAGACGTAACCCTGTAAGCTAGTGAATAAGTCTTTAGCGCTCATTTCTAAAACCAACTGTTCAAAATCATAATATAGTAAACTCATTTCATTTTCAAAAGTAATGTGACCATCAAAATTGAAACTTGAAATAAGACGTCTAACGTGTAATTGTTCACCAAAATCTATTAAGTCAATGGCTTCTTTGTTTCCCATTTCTTGTGGGTTAAACTGTTCACCAAAGCATTTCTTTAGACCTAGCTTCGTATATAACATGTCTTCTTTAATTAAACCCATTTGACGTGTTGCTACATAACGTCTGTTAGGTGTCTGGCTTAATTGTTTCATGTCTTTGTAATAGCTGTGATACTCTCTTAGGATTTCTCCACAGACTGAATCTTCTTTTAAATCTTTTCCATTGACTGAAAAAGGAGCTACTTTCTTTACGTTAGTTTCATGACGGATTGTTGATTTAACTTCGCCATTCTCATGGAATCCGTTTCTTTCATCTTCCTTGTCAATCTTCTTGCTAAAGTATAACATGTCTACAATATAATTAGCTTCGTCTCGTTCTGTTTTTCTAAAATCTTTTTCTTCATCGCAATTTAACAAATAGTTAGTCATGCTTTGTACAAGTTTACAAACATCGTTATCTTCGCTTAGTGCTTCACCTGTGTTGATATTTACTTTAAAAGAATGTTCAAAGTAATCAAGGAAAAAATCTGTGTCGTTTAACATTTCATCTATAACATTTAATCTTGCTTGTTTAGTAGTTTTATTATAATCAAATTTCTTTCGTAAAGAATCAACGTCTTCTCCGTCGAACTCTCCATAGAATGTATGTGCTGTTGAAAATGCCATATTTAATTTTCCCCTTTACGCTGTGGATGATTGCCCTTACAACTACATTATAGGCAAAGTCAACCACAACTGTAAAGCAAAATTCAATTAAATATTATCCATAGCGAAATTAACTAAATCATCGGCACGTTGATTATAAATATCATCTGAATGTCCTTTAACCTTTTGCCATGTAATGAAAGGGAATTGGTCGTTTAGTTCTGATAATTCCATCCATAACTCTTGATTGGCTACTGGTTGTTTCTTAGCTGTCTTAAATCCATTCTGTTTCCAGTTATGAATATAAGCTTTCTCACCGCTGATACCTTTTAGTACATAAGCAGAATCAACGTTGATTTCAACGATAGAATTGTGTAAACCCTTATCACGAATGAAAGCCAACGTTTCAATTGCACCGCTTAACTCCATCTGATTATTAGTAGTATTTAGTTTTGTACCACTAATAGGTGTAAACTCTCCTTCGATTCCATCTAAATAGATTGTAGTTCCCCACGCACCTATGTTTTCTTCTTTACCATTGCCACGACATCCACCGTCACAATAGGCTACAACCTTCATGTCACCGCTTTTGGGTTTGGCACGAGGTAGTTTATCCTTAGAAGCTAAAGATTCACTAGGCTTGATTTCTGCCTTAACTGGTGGAACATAATGTTCCTCCATAATAACATCGTTAACATGTTTACCAAAAAGAATGATAACTTCTGTCTGTTCTAAAGGCTTTAACTGTTTCCAATCTGGTGCTTCCTTTAATACTTTTAAGAAAGAAGCAATCGGCTTGCTGTCATCTACTGTCTTATCTTTGGACTTTAAATAGTCTAACTGTTTCTTAAAGTCCACCTTTAGTTTATCAACATACTTCTCCATCTTATCTGTCATGTCCTACCTCCTATAAGATTGCACGCAAGTCACGCACGTTTTCTAACGATTTAATAAACTTAACAGTATCTGCTTTAGATTTAACGTCTGTACGAGCTGATACGTCATCCCATAAGCGCCCTACTGAATAACGCCCTCGTCCTTCTGGCTGAATCATAAAGATAACTCGGTCTTCTGTTGGAAATTCTGCTACATAGTAAGTGCTGTAACGAATACATAACCCCTTATCAATATAAAGTTCATTATCTTTCGCATCGCCTTCTTTAATAAAAGGTTTAAGTGTTACTAGTTTAACAAGCCCGCCATAAGTAGCAATCTTCCCATGAACGATTTCAACTTCCGCTCCGTCTAAATCGTAAACAACTTCATAACCAAAAGCTGTTAGATTCATTTTTGATTTAGTTCCGTCTGGACCTGTAATAGTTTCAAGTTTCCCCATTGTGCTTTCATATTCTACTAACATTGTATCATAAACTTCTTTAGAAACAAGGATGATACGTTCTCCATACCCCACATGCGTTGCTAAACTTTCTTTTGCTTCATAAACCATTTTCTTTAATCGCCCAAAGCTTGTCTGGTCTTCCATACGCCCTATAATAATATCTTCTGCTTTAATAATATCTTCTGCTTTAATACGTCCTGTAGTAATCATAATGTTTCCCCTTCCAAATCCTGTATATAGTTTATTTGTTTGTCGCTTAATTAACTTCTCAATAAGTGTAACATGAAACCCCCACCCTTGCAACCCTAAATTTTAACCCCCACCCTCAAAATAAAAAACTCATTTAACCCCCCCTCCTATGAATAAAAACCCCCTCCCTAAAATAAAAAATGAATTTTTTTCAATTTCAAATAAATTTTTTTCAATTTGGGAAATTCATGGATTCGATTTAATTTTGATTTTTAATTCTGAAACTAGAAATTAAAATTTGTTTGCAAAACTTTTCAGATTTCAAATTTGTTTAGTTTTCAAAATTTCTTTTCTATAGAAGAAACTGAAATTTTTTCTGATAAATTCCTTTTGGAATTTTGCAAAACAGAAAATGAAATTCTTTGGAAGATTTTCGTTTACTTCTTTTTTATAGAAGATTTTCTGCTTTCAAAACTTCAAAAGGAAATTCTGACGAGATTTTCTGTAAATAAAACTTATCTTTTATTTTTCAGTATTATTTTCTTTTTCAATAAAAATCTGACGAAATAATTTTCAGTTTAGAAAACTTTTCGTTTTAATTTTTATGTAGAAATCTTTTTTCAAATTTTCTTTTTATATAGAAGTTTTTGAAAAATAATTTTGTTATGGAATTTTCGAGAAGTTTTATTTTTCTGGGTTTCCTGTGGATTTTGAAAAAATCTACGGAATTTCCTATGGAATTCACCGAAAATTTTCCTGTGTGTAAGATCGGAAGAGC
>ERZ1463035.62-NODE-62-length-21199-cov-21.529796_pt1 | contig 21199 bp, 30 predicted proteins | sample MGYA00564486_ERZ1463035 | MGnify/ENA primary metagenome ERZ1463035 (study PRJEB39244, sample SAMEA3635149) | Helicobacter pylori | study: EMG produced TPA metagenomics assembly of PRJEB11511 data set (Assembly of a 5300-year-old Helicobacter pylori... | reverse complement strand
CTGATTTAATTGATTATATTGGAACTAAAAGAGCTGAGTTTATTAAAGAAAAAGAGAAAAGTAACTCAAAGTTGAAACAGAAAGATGCTTCATCTCCAAATGAAGATTTCCCAATAGAACCAAAGGTCGAAAAAAAGCCTGAAAAAGCTTATATTACAGATAAAAGAACTTACAAAGAAGTGCCTGCTGAAGAATTTAATCATTCAAAAACAGATGATAGGCTTATACATAAATTAGCTAGAAAAGAGATATGGGAACAACCTAATCACGAAGTTAATGGGCAATTATATTTACATCAATACGAATATAACGGAAAGAAAAACAGAACCATTAGAGTTAAACTTGAAGATGGTAAAATATTAAAAATAGCATCTTCTAGAATTATAGATAAAAGCGGATTAAGCGGACATTTACATACAGAAAGGCTTAAAGGTGATATAGCTAATGAGCCTGTAGGTGTTAAGGTGGTTGAATTAGCTCCAGAAGAAGTTAATGGTAAAATAGTAAGAAAAAGAGTAATTAAGATATATCAAAAAAGTAGTGGTAAGTTTTTAGCTTATGTTAAAGAAACACATACTGGAGCTAAAAATGCAGAAGATAAACGCCGTAATCCATTATATTCCTATAACCAAATAAAAGGAGAATTAGAAGACATTAAATCACAACATGAGGATCCATTACTACCGGAAGAAGTTGAGCGTTTAAGAAACACTCCAATAGTTCCTATTATACCTAAAACTCCTACAGAAAAAGCTAAAATAGCTACAGAGAAGATAGTAGATGAAGGTAAGGTTAAGGTAAAAGAACAAAAAGCATCCGTTCCTTTAACTATTACAAAGGCGGTAAGACAACAATTACACGATTTAGGGTTTAGTAAGGCTAATATTGATAACATGAAGCCTGAGAAAGCATTAGATATTATTAATAAACAAGAAGTAAAACCAAAAGAAAATGGAAAACAAGAAAGTGCCAATAACGGAGAGAAACTTACCGACGGAAGTGTTAAAGAAGCTGATGGAAAAAACAATAAACCACATAAAGAGCCAATCAAAATTGGAGGAGTCAAAGCAATAGGGGAAAAAGAAAGATTAGCTCCAAGTGAAGCAGAGCAAGTTGTTATAGAGGCTTATGATAAATTAAATGAAGAGTTAGGTTATAAATTAGATATAGCTATTGATTATTTAGAAGGCAAAACTGACGAAGAATTAACAACGCTTGCAGAGAAAGATAAATGGGAAGAAGGAACTGATATTATTACTAATGAATCAGAAAACGAACCATTTCAAAAAGTATCACAACGTAAAGGCGATATTACTAAAGTAGTAGAGGCTATTACAAAAGCATTTAAAGGAATTAATGTAGAGGTTAATGCTGATAAGTTTGATAAAAGTCAATCTACAGTTGCAGGTAAGGTATCCGCAGATGGAAAAAACATTTACTTAAATCCTAATTACGCAGGATTAGACACTCCTATTCACGAAGCAGGACACGTTTTAATTGATGCTATGGGTTATGATAATAAAGTAATACAGGCGGCTATTAAACAACTTAGAAACACTCCGTTATACAAAGAAACTAAATTGAGTTATCCTGAATTAAGCGAGAAAGAATTAGACAAAGAAGTATTAGCTGAGGCAATCGGTAGAGAAGGCGCAGACATATTTGATAACGTAAATGATAAGAGTAAGTTTAAACAATACTTAGACTATATATTCGATTGGTTTAAACGTAAATTAGGCATAGAAAAGAACATAGCTAAAAGCCTTGCAAAACAAATAATAAGTGGCGTTGGAACTAAAGGATTAAAAGGTACTGAGACTGGCAAAGAACAGCTTAGTAAAGGAATTAAAAAGAAGAATCCTATTGGCCCACGCCCACTTAGCCTAGAACAATATGCTTCGGAAGAAGGTTTTAATGCTCAGAAAGAATTTGATAAATATCAAGAGGCTAGTGTTGAGTATAAAGAAGCTGAAAGCGCAGAGCAAGACGCTTTAGTAAATGGCACTTTAGAAGAGCATGAAAAAGCTACATTAGATTTAAAAGAAGCTAGTAAGCAATTTGCCATTAAAGCAAAAAAATATTTAGAATATAAAAAATATAAAAAAGATTTCAGTGCAGTACAAGAAATATTAAAGGATAAAGACTTAGATTCTTATACTTATGAAGAATTAAATGATTTAATTACTAAGTTATTTTCGTTTAATGATAAAGCTGCTAAATCAGTAAAAGAAAGAGCTTATCAAAGACTTGGACATAAAGTTACTGTTAAACAACAGGAGATTTCTAAAGGTAAAGAGGGAGTAATTGAAGCTTTAGCTAAGACAAGTGATATTAGTCCATTACAGGGTAAGATATTGCACCATTCTCACTTCTCTGAAAAGAATGCTGATATGCAAGCGGTAAGTTTAGCATACGGTAAAGCTATTATTGAAAAATTAAGTGAAGCTAATTCGTTAAAAGATACTCACAAAAAACTAGGATTAAAAGTAATCCAAGAAGAGAATAAAAGATTAGGTATTACGGGAAAAGAAGTCAATAGATTTAGTTCAGACTCAAGTAAGTATTTTGAGTGGATGGTTAATGAAGACGGTAATTACTTAACTATAGATGAAGCAAAGGCTAAAGGCTTATCTAAGGCTAAAATTGACTACTTAGACTTCCATAGAGAAACAGTTGCGGGGTATAGAGAGTCTATGTCTGAAAATGATTTTGAGAATGTTAAGATGGGCGCCATTAGAGTGGATAAGAACTTTAGAGAGGCTTACAAATCTGAAGGTTTAATTCCTGCGTTTAGTTATTATTTAGGCGGAGGAGCAACTAATTTAGGTAGAGTTAGAATTATACACAATGGTAAAGTAATGTCTTATTCTGAAATAGAAAAAGAAATTATAGCTGGCGCCGACAAAAAAAGTATTCAAAGTATGGCAAAAGCCTTATTTGATTTACTTGTAGCTAATATTAAAGCCAGATACCAATTAAAGAAAGGTCAAAACATAGATGAAAAAGATAATCCTTTAGAATTAAAAGGAAATGCTGAGTATTCATTAAACGAGAAAGGACAATTAGTAAGTAAGTTCGACAAACCAAGAGCTAAAGATAGAGGGTACTCAAAAGACTTTTATAAAGCTATGAATCAATTTATAGATGAGTCAGCTCATGTTAAGCATATTAGTAAAATTATGCCGTTAGTGGAAGCAGTAGAGTATCTTAATAAGAATGGTTATATGGAAGAAGGATATATTCCTAAAAAGAATGTATCTAAGTGGATTAATGATTGGAAAGCTTTACATATATTTAAAGAACCACATGTAAATGATCCTGTTATTGATGCGGCGGTTAAATCTTTAAGAAAGCTAGTAGCGAGTACAACTATGTGGTTTAACGTGCCAGCCAATTTAATTAACGTATTTATGGGTAATTATAACAACTGGAGAGCAGAAAATGCAGAGATATTAGCTAGAGGTAATGCTAGACTATTTGGAGGTAAAGGAAGTAGAAAACAAGTAGGTGTTGTTAATGATTATGCCTTGGGTATTATTAAAAAATACAATTTAGTTAATCAAGACTTTGACTCGCATCCTGTAATTAAAGCTAATGGTATATTTGCTAAGTTAGCTACATTTGGAACTCAAGTAGGCGAATATCAAATACAAGGTTCTTTAGGATTAGGATTACTTAGTCAAGAAGAGTTTGATAGCTTTGAATTTACTAAAGACAAGTATGGTAACAATGTATTAACTGTAAAAAAAGGAGTAGATGAGGATGCTTTAAAATCTAAAATGACTCAAATTAAAAACAGAGTTACTGACATCCAGGGTAAATATCCTGATGAGGATCGTCGTAATATTATGCGTGGAGAATTTGGTAAAGCTTTATTTCAATTTAAAGTTTGGATTCCAGATTGGTTTAAAGAAAGATTCTCTGCAAAGTATATTAATGCTTATGGAGTAGAGAAAGAAGGTTCTTATACTAAGATGTTAAGAGTAGGAGTTAAAGAAATGTATGCTGATTTAAAGAAAGGTGATATTAAAAAAGCTATAACTAACCCTGCTTTTGTTACTAATTTAAAAGGAATGGCTACAATAGGAGCTTTATTAGCTCTTAAGCACGATGGAGATGATGATGATGAAAAGAAAAAAGGAGGTTTAAATTGGGATAGCGCATTAAGTCAAGTGTTATTTATATTTGATTTAGAGCAAGATAAATATATGGTTTCTAATCCTGCGGCTGTTTTAGGTAAGATTAAAGACTTTATTAATGCTTTTTCTGCACTTGTTGGATTTGAGGAAGATGCTTGGCAAAAAACTAAAAGAATTATCCCAGCTAATAAAGCTATAACCTTTGCTGAAAACTTAATAGAATAATTTATACATTTACACTATAAAATTAAATTAAATGGCACTTGTAAGAATAAATTTATCTGGAGATGTTTGTGTAGAAAACGGCTGTACAGAATTAAACTTCTCTGATACTACAGGATTTTTAGTATCTGTATGCGTGGATGATTATAATATAAACGGTTACGGATTAACTGGAGGAATAGCTTTAAATGATGTTACTTCTGCTGCATTAAACGTATATTATCCTCAAATGACTACTCCTATCTTATTTAATTTTACTGTAGTTAATGGAGTTATTACTGCATGTACTTTAACTGATTTAAACTTAGTGGTGCATAATATTTATTCTAAATTAGTTTCCTTAGTATTTCCTTTAGTAAATTTGAATATAGCATTAGATTATGCGGTTAAAATACCTACCGTAGTAGATGGATTATATAAATGGGATTATACTATTAGTGGATTAAGCGGAGGCACATCGTTTAGCTATACTACTTCTGATGGATTTATATCTACCTGTACCGTAGAATGTTGTACTAGTAAAAATTATTTAGACTTAGATATGGGTTGTTCGTGTTCAGATAAAGCCATATTAGATATAATTAAACAAGAAATATTCCTTAATGGCTCAAATTACGCTATGAATGTAGGAATGGATGATAAAGCTAATAGTTTTATAACTAAGGCTAAAGAAATATGTGATAATAAATGTAAAGACTGTTAATATGTGTAAATGTAAAGGTAAATGTGGATGTAATATATCTACAACAACAAAAGGAGAAAAAGGTGATTCAAGTTCTGTATCAGCTTTAGGATATAGAGTATATGCTGCTTTTATTTCTCAAATTGGAACTTCGGCTCCAACAGTAAGTATATTAATGAATACTTTAGGCGAAATTCCTACATTTTCATATAACTCGGTAGGCGTATACACTATAACGTCTCCAGGAGGATTATTTCCTAATAATAAAACATTTGTTTTGTTTGGCCCACTAGAGATTAAAAATACAGCCAAATCTGGCGCAGTAATGTTTGATTCAGGTTCATGGAATGGGACTAATATAATATTCCAAACTTACAGGACAGATACTTCTGTATTAACAAATTCTTTTTTACTTAATACACCTATAGAAATAAGAGTATATAACTAATGGACCTTAAAGAAAACCACAGAATAACACTTTTAAACGCGAAGTGTTCTTATGTTAAGTCATTAGATTTAATATCTAAAAAGATGTCTTACGGTGAAGATATAGGCGAATGTTGTGCGCGTAAGCTATATTTAGCTTCTAAATTAATCAATAGATTAGACTGTTATGATTTCTCTGAAAAAACAAATGTAACTATTACTCCAGTTACTTTTAAATCTACATTACTTAATTCAACAGCTACTTCTCTTGTAGGATATGTTTTTCATTTATACTTGAATGGGTTAGCTGTAAGCTCATATAAATTACCTGCTAATCAAGGAACTCAAACAATCTTATTGAATTTATTAAACAACTCAGGATTATCATTTAAATACCATCAAGGAAGTGAAACTGGTTCTAATATATTTAACCCTTCTGTTATTGGATTTTGGACAATTAATACTCCATGTACAACAACTATATTATCTATCTCATTTCAAGTTTCTCCCATAGATGTATTAACTGAAATATTCGCATCTTCATCTCCAGCAATTAACGGAGTGTGTGGTACTGCCGATTCTGTAGTTTATAACTGTTGGAAAGATTCAGATTTACCTAAACTTTACGAAGTTCTTAATGGTTTACTCCAATAAAAAACCCTCTTGTTTAAGGAGGGTTAATTACCGACTTACGATTCGGATAGTTAGTATGCTATTGGGAAAATAATGATGAAAAAACAAAACCAATAAGCCTTCTATTGTTACGATCCCTGCGCGAGGGGCAATTTTTTTTAATTTCTGTAATTCACGAATATTCCTTTTTCTTTTAAATATAATACTTTTTCTTTCCAGTTTTCACCATTTATTATTAAATCAGATATTGTTGGACATTCATCTTTAACAGATCCTATATTATACATAGATAAATAGATCAAATATGCTGATAGTTGTGCGTAAATAGCTTCAAGATATTCTTCACTTAAATCATTTTTAATAGTAGTTATTGGATTGAAAATATTTCTTTCAAAAGTGCCATTTTTATATTTTATAACAAATTGTATATCGTCTTTATCGCCTTCCATTCCTTCTAATTTTTCAATCTCTAATTTACCCTTAGAAGCATAATCATGATTTGCAGGAAACATATTTTGATTATGCGCCATTTCATTTATTTTCTCTAATAATGTATCAAGAAATACTTTTTCTTTATTATTTTCCATTTTTTTTATTTATTAAATTAATCTTTTAAATACTATCTAAGCTAAATATAAATCCTTTACAAAATCCTTTACCGCCCCTGTTTAAATTATATGTAGAATGCTTTATAAGTGTAATAAACTTCCATTTACAATAACTATGTTTGTCCCATAATACTTCTATCTTCTTGCGAGTTTTATCTACATTTTGACGAGTATAAGATATACATTCATTGTCTTCTTTATCTAAAAATATTTGTCCGCCGTGAAGCAAATCAAATTCATCTTTTAAAGCACCGCTGAAGACTATTGTATCATCTCCTATTGCAGAAACAATGACTAGATTACTATTCCTGGCTAAGTTAATAACGTATTTAGTAAACCCTTCTTCTAAATTATGACAATTTAGTGATAAAGCTAATTCTTCAGCGGTAACTCTCTGCATATTCTATTTCTTTTTAGAAGATTTAGTAACTGCGAAAGTTGTCTTTTTCCTTGATTTTAACTTCTCGGTATAAGCATCTTCATCGTTCTTCTGTTTAGCCTCTACACGCTTTAAAGTAGCGTCTTGTTTTTTTATTTTCTCTTCTACTCTAATTTGCTCTAAAGACTTAGGAGCAACTTTTACATTTATTTGCTCATCTAATAGAACATAATAACAAGAATCTTGATGTATCTTAATGTAAGTTTCTCCGTTAATATAAGACTCCATATTAGCCATTTCATTATAAATAACCTTTAACCCTACCTTTAATCCATTATCAACTCCAGGCCCAATCGCAACAACTCTAGCTACATAATCAGCGGTTAAATTACCTACTGCTATAATTATCCCACTAGACAACTTCTCTTCTCCTTTTTTTATTCTTTTCAATAATACTGATTTACCTAATGGTATAATACCTATGTTGTTTTTCTCAAATCCTTTAGGTACTGGTGAGTTTTTTAATAATTCAATTACTTCTTGATTAATGTTTTCCATAGGTTGTTGGCTGTGTTAAGGTTAGTTTTACTTTAGGGATTTTGTTTTCTGTCATCCACGCCTTTAGGCAGTTAATTTTGACAGTTACTCTACTTGTTTTGCTCATTTTCTGTTTTTATTTTTTGTCCTTGAATTTCAATAAATTTATCGGCATATACATATCCCGCTTCTATAGCTAATTCATTATTATAAGTTAAATTTTGTTTCCAAGTTTCATCTCCTAAAAGCCTTTTTATTCTGTCTTTTAGGGTAATTAACTTATCTTCCGTTCCTTTTAGGAAAATTAATGAAGCCTCTTCAGCCAATTCATGTCTGTTTTTCATTTGTCTGTTTTGTTTTGTGGTTATAAAATTAAACTATTTGTTCTATTAATCAAAATTTATTAATTGAATTTATTTAAAAACTCAATTACTCTCCTTGCTTCTAAATCCCAAGTAATAAAAAGTGAAGTTCCTTGATAAGAATCTCTTATTTTTATTACTCTGTTTTTCCATTCGCGGACTTGTTTAATATCTTCTTGTCTGTATTCTTCTAAGTAAGTAATGGTGTGTGGAGGATAAGATTTAATTGTATGTTCAGATAGATAAGGTTCACCCGCAGGCTCCTTATCTTCTTCAGGTACTTCTATTACAGGCTTTTTCATGGTTTTTTATTTAAAATTAAACAAAACAATATATATGGTAAAAATGTTAGTACCATAAATCTTAAAAAAGTTGATGGAAAAGGAACCGCGTGTTTTATATTTATGAATGCGCATATCCCCATTTGACTTGTATAAATTGATATTATTGATAATGTAATAAATAGTATATTCATAATTATTTTGTTTTGATTTAAGTACTTGTATGAAGATTAATTTAAAAAGTTACGTTTTTAACTCAGATTTGAATTATTTTTATAGATACCTATCTTCTCATTGTAATATCCTCTCCAGTAAAGTCTATCTTCCACGCATAAAGGAAACTCTAATTTAGCTACTTCTTTTTTATAAGCTACTACTTGAGCTTTCCATAAAATAAGGTCATTTTTAGTCCATTTAACCAACGGAAATTCTAATGGCATCTTGTACTCTACATACTCCTGATACTCTTTACCATAAAGAGATATAAGTCCTTTATTATAACCGATTATATTAGCAGAAAGTTGGACGTTACATCTATAACATTGGATATGGAGATTATTAAGATTGAATCTAAGAGTAGTGTTTTTTCCGCGAGAATGATAATGTCCTGCTTGAGGTTTGCCTGGAGTTCCACAACTAATGCATTGGCATCCTGTATCTATTAAGCGAGATAAGATATTTATTTCGGTTTGTAAGTCTTTTTCATAATCTCCCATGTTTTTCAACTTCTCCACCATTACTTTTTTTTCTTCTTTCCATTCATCTGCTTTTTTCTTCTCTGCTAATCGGCGGTTGTTATCAAGTACCATTTTAATCTCAGCACTTGTACATTCCTCATTTAACATACAATGCTTCTGAAGAAATCTTTTAGGAGTAAATTTAACTCCGCAGGATTTACACTTCGGCATTACTTTTTAACTTTAATGAGTTTGTAGTTATGTTATCTATTAAATCCTTAATAAACTTTATTAAGTTTTCTCCGCCATAACCTTCATTTTGTATATTAAGTAAATCTGAATCAAAATTAATTTCACTTGTTTTTATTTTTATTTTCATTATCCAAATATTAATTTAAGTTTATTTAATGCTTCTGCTTCGTTGAACTTAGGTTTATCAATCCGTAATTCAAAGTGAATGCCATATCTAACAGCTAACCATATAACTTGATTTTCACTTAACTTATTCTGTTGGTCTGCCTTTCCATTAAAGTATCTTGATATTTGCCCTGCATCTATTTTAAAGCCTCTTTCTTTAGCATCTTTAATAACAGATGAGTTCTTAAATCCAGACTCCGCATTACTTGGATATAACTCTTTGAGTCTATCGTGGAGAAGCTTTTTGAGTACTTTACTATCCTTTACTAATGACATCTAAGTATTGGTCTATATTGTTAATAGTTATTTCCATTTGCTTTTCTAAAACCTCTTTAGTAGCTTTTGGGAATGGCATTCTTCCAATCATTACTTTAGTTTTCTTATCCGTTAATGTTAATAGCGTGTGAAATTCTCCAGAGTTTGGTACATTTCCTATTGGATTTTTAAACGTTTCTATTGAAACAATAATGTTTCTACCATCTTTTGATTTTACTTCTTGAGTCATTGCTTCTTTTGGCGTCATGTTTATTTTATGTTTAATTGTTTTAATAATTTTGATAACTCTAATTTATTTTTAATAGTTCCAAAGAACATTGTTTTAAAATATATCTCATCTGTTTCTTCTATAATTCCTTGCTTATAATATCCGCGAGATAACAATAAATGATTGTTTGATGGCTGATAAAGTAGATTTACCTTTATTTTATGAGAACTTGAATCAACATAATCAATAGTAAATTTAGTATCTCCTAATACATTATTAAATCCTAAACTTTTTATATCATTACTATCAAGGTATTTCAATTTAGGATTTCCTTCATAAATAACTTTAATAAAAGTGTAAAGTTCGTCAAAAGGGTCTCCGTATATTTGAAAAAAATCTTGTTCAACTATAGTGTAATCGGTATATTCTATTTTAGAATCTTTATCGGTATAATTAACTGTTAATCCAACGCAAAATTCTTGAATGCTCGGCGTATAATATTTTTCTTTTTCCATTAGTTTATTCTTTAACTGTTATTTTAAAAGTTAATTGAGTATATTTTAATGTAAACGAATCTGAACTTGCGATAATTCCATACTGATTATATTGAATATATGATATTCCAGTCATTAATTGGCAATAATCTTCACGTGATAATTTTATTTCTAAAACTAAATTAGGCGGTATATTATCACATTTTATCAATAAATTTTCAGCAAATTCTTTTAAGTCATCGTATGTTTTTATTTCTTTCATATTATTATTCTTTAACAGTTATTTCTCTGTAATACTTTTCTATATATTGTTCACTTGGTAATATAACTACTCCTTGTTCTGAGCAAAAGTTAATAACATTCTCTATAAAATCGGATGTTTCTTTTTTATTCAGCTCAGATAAGCTTTTTACCATTACTTTATCCCACTTCTTTTTACCTACTATTACCCTTACTTGGTAAGAAAGATACATCGGAGCAAATACTTCCTTATGTAGCTCTTCTTTAGTAGTATAGTGACTAAAGCATTCACAAGTTAAACAAGTTCCTAATATACCTCCCCAATAGTAAGAAAATTGAGATACGGTAGGGCGTTTATGTTTTTCTCTAAGTATTAACTCAAACTCTTTTCCTGCTAATGATTGACGTTGTTCCTGCCACATCTCATTATTATAGAAAGATATGTTTCCGTTTTGTAGAACCCTGCCGAAATGTTTTACTTCGATATTCATAGTATTTATTTTGATACGCATACGGGACTCGAACCCGTGACCTTTCTGGATGATCTTTATCACTATCCTTGACTCTACCAACTGAGCTAATGCGTATTCCGTTTTATAGATTAAATGTTAGAATGCCGGCATATCGTTGTCATCATCTCCCGTAAAAATAGGAGAGGATTCTTTCTCTTCCATTTTAGCGGTTGATTTTTGAGAAGCCTTATTCAATCCATTATCTTGATTTTCATCAACCTTATCAGTAGCTACCGCAGATGAATTTTTAGTCAAATATGGAGTTAAATACTCTTGTAATTCTCTATCTAATTCAACAGCTACCGTATTAGCCTCTTCTGATACTTTTAAAACCTCATACACTGGCTCAAAATACTTAGTTGCTCCTTTCTTCATTGGATTAGATTTTTTAACAGCCACGCCAATCTCGCTCATCTTTTTACCTTTACAAAATTCAATGTAAGGGCCAAGTGCAGAACCTTTTAATTGTAAGTTGGCTAATACATAATCTTTACCTTCTTTGATAGCTACATAAACTGATTGTACGTAATCTAATCCGCGAGATGCTAATTTCTCTTTACATTGTTCATATAATCCAGTCATAACTACTCCATTCTTTGTTCTAATGGTAAGCATATCGTTCTTTGTATTACGAATTTCATTAGAATAGAATCCTAATCCTGCTTTCTCATCATATCCTTTACAGGTAGATAATTGATCTAATGGTAAAAAATAAAAAGGAAGTTCTAAGAACACGTTTTCCCCTTTTTCTCCTTTAGTTTTATCGAAATATTTAAACTTTCCTTCCGAACCTGACCATTCGATAAATTTGGATGCAGGATTTACGGCATTTTCTGTTGGATTACTTCTTGACATCTGTTTTTGTTTTTATGGTTAATATTACTTTTATACGTGTTATTTGATGTAAAGTTACGTTATTTGATTAAAATAACAAATTTTTATCTGAGTACCTTAATTTTATTTTATCTTTTTTGCGCAAAGCCTGCAATGAATTTGCTTTAGCTATGTTTATTACATTCCTATGAGTGTGTATAGTCCCTATATTATTAATAGTTAAATCTACTGTTTGAGCCTTACTTAGTTTACGATTAAATATCTCCCAATGATAGTTTATAACACTCCTTAATTGATGAATAGAGTACTCAGGATGCTTCTCTTGTATCTTTCTTAATAGTTTAACGTTTATCATCTTCAAATTGATTACATCCAAAATTTCCAAGAGTTAATAGTTTTGCTATATAATCTGAACCATCTTGAACAAATGCTTTATCGTTCTTAACATCTTCTGATAATCTTCTAGTGTATTCTCCGTCTTCATTATCAAACCACTCTGTATTATCCCAAAACATCTTAACTTTTTTGCACTCTCCAACTTGATGTTGTTTTATAGGGTACTGCTCTGTAATGTCCCAAAACTTACAATTTTTGCATATATTTTCCATAATTAAACTGTTGTTGTTATTTCTTTAAAGAATTTAATACCTTTTACTACTTCTCCATCTACTAAACGGCTCTCTCTTTCTTTCATCCATTCTTTAATTTTAGAATAATCTACCATTAAGAACTCTCTTGGCACATCCGCCAGGTTGCTAACTTCAAATTTCCAAGTTCTGCGGACTTTCTTAATCTCTACAATAGGAGTAGATTCCACAACAACATCTTGAATATTAGCTTTAGCTTCTTCTGCAACTTGTTTAATGGCTTCTATTTCATCTGGAGATGCAGTTTCAATAGCCATTAACTCTTGTTTCTTTAAAGCGAATAGAATAATATAATTATCGTGTAATGATATTGCTTGAAGCATTAATTCTTGCCAATATTCAGGATTTACAGGTCTATTTAATTTATCTATATAGTCTTCACAAGATTTAATTGTATCTACATTTTCTAAACACATTTTGATTGTATCTTTAAAAGATAAAAATTTCATCTCTAAATCAGCTTTTCTTTTAGCTTCTGCTTCTATTTTATTAATGTAATTAACTTTCTCACTTTTTAAGTAATCAACAGGATTAATGATAAAATCTAATACATAGTTCTTAGCGGCATCAATAGCAGTACAATTATCCCAGTAAGGCTTCTTAACTTCTTTATGGACACTTTCTACCTCTTTGATTAGATCATTCATCTTAGCCATATTATTTTCGCACACGTTCAATGAAGATTCATCTGTTACTTTAATAAGTAAGCATAGTTTAGCTCTCTCGTCGAGTTGTTGTTTTACATTCTCAAACTTAGATAGAGATGCTTTTAAGGTAGGATTCTGTACTACTAAATCTGTTATTGTTATGATTTGTTTCTTTGCCATTTTCTTAATTTATATAGTTTAACGAAGCATAATTAAAAAGGTTACATTAATTTGATTATTTATTCAAACTTTTTTTAATCTTCTCTTAATAGCCTAAATTTGTGGTAGTGAGCATTAAGTTTAGGTATATTAATATCCGCTGGCAACACTCTTTTTTCTACATCCGCCATCTTATTTAACCAATATTCTATTAATCTTGCTTTATATAAATCCTCTCTTAACTTCTTATGCTTTTCTTTATCTGTAATGGTTCTGTTATATATTATCTTGTAATCATCACAACAGTCTTTCCAAATAATCGCTTTAGTTTCTTTATCAATATCTACTTCATTTCCTGCCCACATAATTAAATCATATAACAAGGCGCCAGATTCATGATTGGTAATTACCCCTACGCCTTCATTATCGTATAGATTATAGAACTCTTTAAGGCATATAACGCATAGAGATAATCCTACTTGTGTTTTAAAAAACATCTTTGCCTCCTTTGCCTGTTTGAATATCATTGGAGCTTATTTTAAAATCTTCAAACGCTGAGTGCTCTCCACGAAACTTCACATATAGCCTCTTAGTTTCTCCGTATCTATTCTTAGCTACATTTATCTCACAAAGTCCTTTTAAACTTATTCCATTCTCCTCTGGATCTGTTTCAAAATAGTCAGGACGATATAACATCCAAACTTGTACCGCATTAGCCTCTATTCCTCCGCCACCTTTCAAATCTCCCATTGTAGGTTTCTTATTCTCTCTCTTACCAACCTCTCTGGTAACTTGAGATAATTCAATCATACAAACATTATACTTTTTTGAAATTTCCATTAATCCATTGCACCTTAAATCATATTGCTCTGATGTACCTATACCTCTTGATTCTTCAATACTATTTCTCATAATTTGAATATAATCTACCAACACTACAATAACTTGTTCCGCAGGAATATTTTTTCGCATTTTTCTAACCCTTGTTTCTATATATTGCCAAGTTAGTCCTGGAGTATCGTCAATGATTAAATTATCTTTAAGTTTCTGCTTGTAGTTTTTAATATTAACTAAATTATCATCAGATAGACGCCCGCTTCTAATTCCGTAAGAGTTTATTTGTAGATTATTGGCCCACATATTTTTCATTAACTGAGTGGCAGGCATCTCTAAACTATGTACTAACATTGGCATACCCTGCTTAACAGATACATTGTCAATGATATTTACCATTAAACTTGACTTTCCACAACCTGGAGGGCTACCAACAACAATAACTTCTTGTTTTAATCCACAACATATTTCATCTAAATCTTTAAGTCCGGTAGAATAACCTATGATACTCTTATCACTATTCTGGGCTTCCATTAATTCCTCAAAAGCTTTATCAAAAATATCCTCTACTTTTCTTTCTACACTTAAATTATTCTTAATAGCCTCTATATCTCCTATAATAGACTTTAATCCTTCCAGACACCCATTAATATCAGCTACCTCAGACGTAAGTTCTGAGTGCATATATTGAAGCTTGGGTATTAATAATCGTTTAGAATACTCATCAAAAATATCTTTAACGTATTCAGATACATTTTTAGCTATTTTGTAGTTAGCGTCCGCCGTTTCCTCGCTAATAACTTTAGAATTAAAACCTGCTTTCTTTAGCTGATTAGCTATTAGGTAAGTATCAGACTTTTTACCATTATTATGATTAAAGGCTATTATCTGATACTTCTTACGATTAAAATCTGTGTGCCATAGCTCGTTAAACACTAAGTGTTCGCATCCTACAAATAAGTCTGCGTTGTCTGCGTATAAGTTTAATATACTGCGTTCTTTTTCTTTTAATTCCATTTATTTTTGAAAAAATGAGGATGTGTTTTTAACTTCTACTTTAAGTTTCGCCTCAGGCTTAAACCAGCTCGAAATTGCTTTTCCTTTCCATCTTAATACGGGCTTAGAGTTTGCATCGAACCAGTCTAAGGCTTCATAGTACTTGTGGAATCTAATAGCAGTATCTTCTTGATAGCCTTCTTGTTTGAAATAGTCTTTAACTTCCTGAAGTGTCGGCGCCTTTGCTGGTTTCTTTTTCTCCCTCTTTAGCTTCTTGTAGTAAGCTTCTATTGCATCATGTGTTTCCTTCTTAAACTTTATAGACTTAGAAGTTCCATCAGCATCTGTAAAATTATAGATGAATATATCATCTAATTGTGTTACTTCCAACTTTACCATTTATAATTCAGTTTTGAGTTATTTTACTTCTTTATCACTTGCATACATAGCTTTCATTAAAAGCTCTCCAGAAATAGTCCCTAAAATATAGGAAGCGTGAATTAGCTTATTGTATCTATCATTAAACTGTTTCTTGTATTCTGGAGTTAATGATTTATAAACAGGCATTTTCTTTGTCATCTCGCTATCTTTTTTAATCATTTCAATTACTCCCCTTGCGTGAAGCATTGATGCAACATCATTATCTACACTATTTTTAGTTTCTAACAAGTAACCTTCTTTGCTGATGGTTATTGTGAAATCCATGTTTCCTTCGATAATTAAATCTTTAGGTGTTTCTTTTTCTTTAATCGTTCCTGTTGGTGGTGTTTTCTTTGCCATGTTTATTTGTTTTGTTTTAAGTTTAATAAGTAATCTACTGCTAATATTTCTTTTTTAATGTGTTGCATCTCTATTTCGCTATATTTATCATCCTGCATAAGAAACAACCTCCAATCAAGTAATTTATCTAGCGTTGGTATGTATTTTAGTCTTTGGTAGTCTTGAATGAGAGCCGTATCTGATATTTTATAATCTTTTCCGTCTTTAATAACTATTATTTCTGCTTTCATTGCTCTCCAAAAAACATTTTATACTCAAAATCATTTCTTCTTTTCATCTCTAAATCCCATTCTTCATTAGATATTCCCATAAAATGTTGGTCTGTAAATTTTACAGCAATTTTATTATCATCAAAAAAGAAATCTACATCATCTTTCATTCCAATTTTCTCAACTTCTTCTGTCGTTAATTTTGTAACCGTTTTTCCTTCCCAAAAATTATATGATTTACCTAAACAAAAGATAATACCACCGCCATCATCGTGCATTTGCCCATCACCCATTAAATAAGCATCATTAACTGTAATAGTATGTATTCTATATCTGATTTTATGTTCGCCGTTCCATGTGAACCATCCCCATGAATGTATAACCTTATCGCCTTCAAAAATTTCATTATTTTCGCTATCAAACTTATTAGATGTTCTCATATTTGTTTGTTTATCATTTTTATATTAGTTAATCCTCCTAAACAATGGTAGCATTGTTTTAATCCTTTAATCTCTCCGTATGTCGGCGGAGGACCAAAAACTAAACGTAAGCGACCTTCTATTACTTCTTTTTTTGCAGATGTCACATTTAGGATATACTTTCTTCTTAGCCATTATCTTTTACTATATTTTTTCTTCATTTCTAATTCATAGAAAACCGTTGAATATTGAGACTTTGTTGCGAATTTAGCATCATATCCTTTAGATTCCAAATAATCTTTTTCTCTCTTACTACAAACTTCCATGCCTATTATATCCGCACATTGTTGTTTAGTATATTGAATAGAATTTATATCATAGCCTAAATCTGAAATCCATTTTAATTGAGGAGCCGTTGCAGGTTCTTGCATTTTCTTCCAAGCAAATTGTTTAGCTGGAGGTAATTCAATAAGAACTATTTTCTCATCTTTCTTATGTAAGTTTTCTACATGAGCTACCCTTCTTTGTCTTTCTTCTAATATTAATTGTTTCTTAGCTTCTGTAGTAAACACTCTATCTTCTAAGTTAAGGACTCTGTCTAATTCCCAGCAGTTTATAAGTTTATGTCTTGATGTAGAATCAACGAAGTCCAATATTGTACATATCTGACCAAACTTATCAACATATTCTTTGGATTTTAATCTTGTTCCTCTACCTACTGACTGAACAAACTTTACTAATGACTTAGTGGGCGCTACATTACCTATACAACCTATTTCTGGATAATTAAAACCAGTAGTAAGTACCATCACATTAGTTAATACTTGTATTTTACCTTGTTTAAACTCAGTAATAGTTCTTTTTCTTTCGGGCGTTACTTTCTCATCTCCAACAACAGGCTTACAACTAATACCATATCCATTAAACATTTCTGCTAAATCAACGCTATGTTGTACGTCCACGCAAAAGAATATCCCTTGTTTTCCAGTAGCATGCTTGATATAACTTTCAACTACTAATCTATTTCTTTTAGGTATGTTTACTTCTGTAGACAAATCCTTACTATTAAGCTCACCAGCGGTAGTTTTTACATTATCTAAAGAAACATCTGTCTTTATTCTAATGCCGTCTAATTGACACAAGTAATTGTTTTTAATACCATCTCCTATGTTATACTCAAATGTAATTTTATCAAATAAATTTCCTAGGGATAAACCATCCATGCGATACGGAGTGGCTGATAATCCTACCATTAATTTAGGTTTGAAAAAATTTAGCGGTTGGATATACGTACGACTCATGTATTTATGGCATTCGTCTACGATTATAAGATCAAAATAATCTTCAGGTATTTTGTCAAGCCTTCTATATAAAGTCTGTGCGCTGGCTACGATAACCTCTGCATCAATTTTAAATACATCAGCTTTAATAACTCCCATCCTAAATGTATTAGAATGATTTTCAAAGTGACATTTAGCTCCATTTACCCAATTAATAAACCCTATTCCTTCTACGTGACTAGCCATTTCTTCATCGAACTTATTTTCAATAAAAGCAAGTGCGGATTGCTCTATTAGCTCCTCAGTATCAGCAATAAACAAAACTCTTTTAGCTTTTAATCTTTCGGCTAAATCAACTGCTACTTTTGTTTTACCAAGACCTGTTGCTAATACCAATAATAGCTTATCTGATCCATTCTTTAAGTCATCTTCTATATTACAGAGCGCTTGCTCTTGATATGGCCTTAATGCGTGTCCCATATATTATTTACCTAATGATTTTAAGTTTACTTTGAATCCTATATAAAGATGAGAATAGTGTGGAGCCGTAAATGCTTTTTCAATATCCGCCAAACTATATTTAGGCTTGTTATTATCTATGTATTCTTGTCTTGCTTCTTTAGTATGGAAGTGTAGCCATGTTTCTTTACAAATAGCTTCGTTAAGAGTATATCTTTTTTCCATCCATGTTTCTTTAGGATATACGGAGAATAGATTATAATCTTCGTTTATGTCATAGAACTCTTTGCCGTCCGCCGAAACAAAAATTGCAGTTTTAACTTTAGATATAGATTCTAATTCATATCTATTTCCATTTGATAAAATAACATACATGCAATCAAAAAGTATTTCAAATTTAATTATAGGTAATGTTACACGGCTAAACTTAACTGTTTCAGATACAAGGAATCCTTCTCCTTTAGAGTTCTTAACGGAGTATATTTCTATATCTTTATCTTTAATAAGAGAACTTATATGAATATTGGATGAACTATATCCGCCACCATTGTTAATAACGAGTTCAAGTCCAGTTAATTTACTTCTAAAGGCAGTAATAAGGTAATTAGGTTCTTCTTTTACTTCTTCCCAAAATTCAGGATAATTTTCATAACCAATTGTAGATTCGTATCCTATTTTTTGACTGCCAGGATACTCTTTGATTAATTTATATTTCTTCATTGTTTATTAATTTATAAGGTTATACGATTAATTATTAAAAAGGTTACATAATAATTCAAAATTGAGTTAAAAAATCAATAGGCTGTAACAGTTGCATTTATTTAGGCATATCCTCCATAAGTTTCCAAATAGTTCCTAACCACCTATTGATATTTTAAACATGTACGACTCTATTACTATAACTTACCTAGGTATTATAGTCTTTCTTCTTCCTCCGCCGAGTCGTCAAACGGTTTTTAATTTAATGGTAATGACAAGTGCTGTTGGTGGTTACCCGAATGTACCAGTACCAACCTATTACATTTACGGTAGGAATTACCCTTCAACCTTTTTGGCATGTCAATTACCAAGTTCTATTTCATGGATTTGAACCATAATTTGCTCAGTCAAAGTGAGCCGTCCTGCCAGTTAGACGAAAATAGAATGAAAACACTACCAGTTGTTCTTAATTAATATTTGTTTATATAATTATCTGGTAGTATTTATTTTAATTAATCTTTTGATTTAGAATACATCTTTTCAAAAGGATTATAAACTACTTGGCAAGTAATCAAACAGTCTTCTTTAATCTCTAAAGAAGTATGATTCTTTGTTTCTAAAATAGTAGTTTCCGTTGCTTCTACTAAAAATGTTTCATTAATTTTATCCAAATTAACTACTTTCTTTGCTCCTTTAATGAAATGTCCCTCTACTGAGGAAGGCGCTACATTTTGTCTTTCAATTGTTGTTGTCATGTTATTTATTTTTTTAGGTTTAAAATTTATTAATTAATAATGCTTCTTGAATATACTCAATTCCATCAATTATAATAGTTTTTGGTTCTAATTGGTAAATTAATTGGCTTCTTATTTCTGATTCATAATCTTCTTTACTAATATTACTTACGACATATTTAACTTTATTAATTATCATAATTTATAAGTTTTAATTGGTTAATTAAATAGTTATACGTTTAATTTATGTAAAGGTTACAATTATTTTTTAATATTCATGTTTTATTTTACTGAAGTAATCCGAACCATTGAGAGTAGAATTATCAGATATTTCCGCTTCCGACATTGATTTTAAAATCTCTTTACCTTTTTCTGTTAGAATAGTACTGAACCTTTCGCCCTGTCTGCTAATGCTTTTAATATGAGCTTTAAGCTTACTAGGAATGCGATATAGGCTTGCTATTGCATCTTTAGCATTATTATGAATACTATCTACCCCTAAGAAAAACATTCTATCTGTAGAGGGACAAAAACAGCGTACATAAGCAATATCTTCATCGTTAATTTCCCCTTTAAATAAAGTATAAACACCTACATTCATTCCGCCAGTTGTACCAATTAATAATTTTGCATCTTTTTTATCTACATACGTATCTACTTCTTTTAAGTTTTGTCTAAAGAAATTAATAATATATTCTTCTCCATGTTTCTCTTGCATAAATGCGATACAAGTAGATTTATATTCTTCATTTGATTCATTAATAAAATCTTCTATAGTAAAAGTTTTATTTGAAATAGAATTAAAATAAGTTTCTGATATAGCGCGTCCATTTATAAAATATTGGCAATATCCATCTTTAAAAGTAATAGCTGGACTATCTAAACTATGTAAATCGTTTAGTTCGTTTCTTTTTAATTCTTTAGGTAGTTCAGAAACTATACAAAACCCATCTAATTGAATCATATCATAAATCCCTGATGAAATAATTTCTTTAAATTTATTAAATCCTTCATTATTAATTACTCCTATTTGAGTAAAAAAATCATAAAAAGAAACCCATCCATAATCTGAAATTGATCCGTATGAACAAAATGATTCAAAAGTTAATTTTTTTTCTGACTCAACCTGTGACCAAACCTGTGACTTAACCTGTGATCTAACCTGTGACTCAACCTGTGACTCAACCTGTGACCAAACCTGTGATCTAACCTGTGACCCAACCTGTGACCCAACCTGTGACCAAACCTGTGACCAAACCTGTGACCCAACCTGTGACCCAACCTGTGATCTAACCTGTGACCAAACCTGTGACTTAACCTGTGACCCAACCTGTGACCAAACCTGTGACCAAACCTGTGACTCAACCTGTGACTCAACCTGTGACCAAACCTGTGACTTAACCTGTGAT
>ERZ1463035.61-NODE-61-length-21338-cov-12.834986_pt1 | contig 21338 bp, 20 predicted proteins | sample MGYA00564486_ERZ1463035 | MGnify/ENA primary metagenome ERZ1463035 (study PRJEB39244, sample SAMEA3635149) | Helicobacter pylori | study: EMG produced TPA metagenomics assembly of PRJEB11511 data set (Assembly of a 5300-year-old Helicobacter pylori... | reverse complement strand
AAGTGTTTAATGAACGAATGTCAAATAACAATGCTAAGGATAAAAATAAGTCAAGCGGACTTGGTTATGATAGTGTTACCTCATCGAAGGGGTTAACAAATGCAGATGCAGAGAGTAGGCTTAAAAAGTATGGATTTAATAAATTAGAAAGTAAAAAAAAGATATCAGCTCTTCAAATATTTATTTCCCAATTTAATGATTTTATTACTTGGATATTAATTGTAGCAACAGTGCTTTCGGGACTTATGGGCGAAAAAGCAGATGCAATAACTATATTGATAATAGTTATAATGAATGGAATTTTAGGCTTTATTCAAGAGTTTAAAACAGAGAAGTCTTTAGAGGCACTTAGTAAGCTCGCAGCACCAACAGCTAAAGTAGTTAGAAATGGCGGGATTTCAGTAATAAATGCAATATATCTAGTGCCAGGAGATCTTGTGATTTTAGAAAGTGGCGATAGGATACCTGCAGATTGTATTTTGACGTTATGTAATAATGTCATGCTTGATGAATCCTTACTTACTGGAGAGTCAGCTGGTGTATCTAAAAGTGCAAGTTCTAAGGAAAATACCATTTATATGGGAACAATAATTCTTACTGGAAAAGCAAAAGCAAAAGTTATTGCAACTGGTATGAGTACGGAAATGGGAAAAATAGCAGATATGCTTCATAGTATAGATAATGAGAGGTCACCATTAAAAGACCGTTTGGCACATCTTGGCAAAATATTAGTTATACTTTGTATAATAATTTGCGTGGTTGTATCTCTTATGGGAATTTGGCGTGGACAAGACAAGTATGAAATGTTTTTACTTGGAGTAAGTCTTGCGGTTGCCGCAATCCCTGAAGGATTGACTGCTATAGTTACAGTCGCTTTGGCCCTTGGTGTATCTAGAATGCTTAAAAGGAACGCTCTAGTTAGAAAATTACCAGCCGTTGAAACTTTGGGTTGTACGTCTGTAATATGTACTGATAAAACAGGAACGCTTACTGAAAATAATATGACAGTAAAAGCATTATATTTTGATGGTAAGATTTACAATATTGATAATGACAAAATTCCGATGAATTTAATGATGAAAAAAGCCTATACATACTGTAATGATTGTAATTATGATTTCAGTGGTAGAAATATTGAAAAGTGTTTATTTGGTGATCCAACAGAAACAGCATTGATTAAAGGCTTTTTTTATAATCCTAAAGAGTTGCAGGAATTTTTAAACAAAGCAAGACGAGTATATGAAATAGCATTTAATTCAACAAGAAAAATTATGTCTGTTATTGTTAAAGAAGAGGATAGAGAGGTTTGTTATGTAAAGGGTGCTCCGGAACGGGTTATAGAAAAGTGTAATTATATATTAATTGATGGATTTATACAGCCAATGCTTCCCGTTTATAAAAATAAACTATTGAGATCTGTGGAGTCTATGTCAAACAAAGCTTTAAGATGTATGGCATGTGCCTATAAGGTGACAGGGATTACAAGAGATGATAATTTGGAAAGTAATTTAATTTTCATAGGCGTAGCAGGGATAATTGATCCTCCAAGGAAAGAAGTAAGGGACGCGGTTATAAAGTGCAAGATTGCAGGTATAAGGCCTGTAATGATAACAGGGGATCATAAAAATACAGCTTATGCAATAGGAAAAGATTTAGATATTTGTAAATATCCAGAGGAAGTTATAACTGGAGATGAACTAGATAAACTAAGTGATAAAGAATTAGATAAGAATATTGATAACTTTAAGATATTTGCAAGAGTAAGTCCTAAACACAAATTAAGGATAGTTAAGGCATTTAAGCATAAAAACCATATTGTAGCAATGACCGGTGATGGGGTTAATGATGCTCCAGCTATAAAAGAGGCGGATATCGGAATAGCTATGGGCATATCAGGTACAGATGTAACTAAAGAGGCAGCATCTATGATATTACTCGATGACAATTTTGCAACTATTGTTTCTGCAGTTGAAGAAGGACGTGTTATTTATAATAACATTAGAAAATTTATAAGATATTTATTATCGTGTAATTTGGGAGAGGTACTTACCATGTTTTTGGCTTCTTTATTTTATTTAGAGAATCCACTTCTTCCAATTCAAATTTTATTTGTAAATTTAGTTACAGATGGACTTCCAGCTATTGCGCTAGGAGTAGATCCTGCAGATCCTGATATAATGTTTGAAAAACCTAGAGGAAAAAATGAAAGTGTATTTTCAAGAGGGCTTACAGAAAAGATTATCATACGTGGCTGCCTTATAGGTGTTTGTACAATATTGTCATTCATTGGTGGTAAATATTATGGTATGAGTATTGAGGCATGTAGAACACTTGCTCTTGGAACTTTAGTTTTATCTCAACTTATACATGTATTTGAATGTAGATCTGAAAAACATTCTTTGTTTGAAATTAATCCATTTACAAATATGTTCTTATTGGGGGCTGTAAGTATATCAGTAATTATGTTACTTAGTATAGTTTACATTCCATTTTTACAGAATGTATTTCATACTATAGCACTTAATTTAGGACAATGGTTAATTATTTTATTTTTCTCAAGCATTATTTCTTTTATAAATAGTTTGTATTTATATTTAACAAATAAACACTAAGCATCACTTATTAGTATTGTAATCGCTAGGGAATTCATCACCTAACGGTTATGTATTCTAATTTAAAAATGAACTGTCTGAAAGTAGAATTTAATTCTATTTTCAGACAGTTCATTTTTTACTTAAATCGTTTATCAGCTCTTACTCGTTGTACCTTTGGAGCAGGGGTGCCTTCCTTAGTTGGAACTAAGTCTTTTTTGGTAGTCATATTTCTTATGTTAACAATTTGAATCTGTTCTCTGTGCTCTTTACCTTTTTTACCTTTCATTCCTTGAATTATAACAGAATGTCCTTGAAGTACCGATATAAAGTGTATCTTTTTGAACCAACGATGTTTTTTAAATATGCACTTAGAAATCGCTTTACTTCCATCAGCCTTTACAAGAATTATAACAGTTAATTTATAAAATATTCTAAGATAATTCTTTGATTCTACTTTGACAGATAGAACTCTACCTTGTGCCTGAGTAAGTCTATCACCATATCTTTTTAAGTATGACTGTGTGTAGCTATTGGTTAATTTTTCTTTTAATCCCATCAAATTACTCCTTTACAATAAAAATTATAAAAAATAAAAAAAGTCAATAAGCTTATTATATCTTAAGTTGTTATTTAACTCAAGCATTAAAAAATGTCTATTTATAAAATTATATTACTTTTTTTATATAAAAAGATATGTAGTCATAAAATTAGAAAAATTATTAATCTATAATGATAATATTTGTCCCCAAATGTGTAATTTAAGAATATTAATAGAATAAAGAATTGAAAGGAGGAGGAATATGAGTAAGGAATTAACTCCAAAGGATATAATATATGAATTTGATATTGAAAATATGGGCGCAAGGGAAACATTAGATTCTATGCCACAATATTTAGATGTAATAAAAAATGTTAAAACTGCAATGAGTATAGAAAAAGAGGGTTTTAATGTTTATTTAATAGACGATTTTTCAAAGGAAAGCCTTAAAGATATTACTGAATGTGTAGCTAATATGTTTAAGAATAGTAGCAAACCAAAAGACATTTGTTATGTATTATATGAAGATGAAAAAATTCCAAAACCTATTATTATAAGTAATGGGGGTGGAAATAGGTTGAAAGATATACTTGAGGGATTGCAGGATGAGTATTTAGAGTGCACATTCCAGTTTTATAATAATTCATCAAATAAAGAAAAAGAGGAAATTCAAGAAGGAATTCAAAAAAAAAGGAATGAACTTATTGGTGAACTGATAGATATAGCAAAGGATAGAGGTTTTGATATAAAGTCTACTAATAATGGTTTTACATTTATTCCATTAAGTAAAGGAAAAGAAATGTCAGAGAATGAATATGATACTTTAGATAAAGTGAGGAAAGAAGAAATTTTAGCTACGGCAAAAATGTTAAAAGAAAAAGCTAAGAATACTTTAGAAGAATTAAAAGATTTTGAAGTAAAAGACTTAGATAAAATAAAACAAATAATGGGAATATACTATAAAAATGAAATGAGCCAATTAAAAGAAGACTTTAAAGATATGTTTGTGGAAGATGAGGTTGTAGTGGAGTATATAGAGATAGTATGCAATGCCATCGAAACAAGACTTATAGATAATTATTCACTGAATTATGATGATGATGAAGAACAAATAAATGAAATTATATACAAATATATTGTTAATGTAATTGTAGATAACAGTAATAATAAAGTACCTCCAGTAATTTTTGAACAAGATCCCAACTTAATGAATTTAATTGGTAATATAGAATATGAAAACCACAAAGGGGTTTATACAACAAACCTTGGATTTATAAAAAGTGGTAGTTTGCTCAAAGCAAATCAAGGGTGTTTGCTAATTAGAATGAATAGTTTACTAAGTAACCCTTTGGCCTATTCCCAATTAAAGAAATCTTTATTAACACAAAAGGTAGATGTTGGAGCTACAAGTAACCATTATGAGATTATTTCTTTAAATGCTTTAAAACCAGAACCAATATCCATCAAAACAAAAATAATTCTTATTGGAGATTATGAGACATATGACTTGCTTTATAATTATGATGAGGACTTTAAAAAGATTTTCACTATAAAAGCAGAATGTAATCCAGTGCAGAATATAGATAATAATCTAAAAAATTCTTTAGTGTTTGAGATTAATAAGATGTGTTATGAAAATAACTTTAAATCAATTACAAATGGAGCTATTAGAGAAGTAGCAAAGATAATGTCTAAGAGGGTAGAAAGTAAGAAAAAAATTTATTATGATAAACATGAGATCAAGAAAATATTAATTTTAGCCAGTAATAAGGTTGAGTTAGAAAATAGAACTCAGATTAATGAAAATGATATAATTGATGTAGGGTACACAAAAGATATTATGGAAAAGGAAATTTTAAACCACTATACTGAAAAGAAAATGCTTATAGATGTTAGCAATAGTAAAATAGGACAAGTGAATGGATTATCAGTAATTGATACAGGATATTTTAGTTTTGGTAAGCCGATAAAGATCACTTGCTGTTGTTATAAAGGATCAGGTAATATAATAGATGTTCAGCAAGAGAGTAATTTAAGTGGTAGCATCCATAGTAAATCTATTAATATTTTGAAGGGATATATGAGTAATATTAATGGTGGATTTAGTAGACTACCGGTAGATTTTCATTTGAGTTTTGAACAAATATACGGAAAAATAGATGGTGATAGTGCATCAGTTGCAGAAATAATAAGTATGCTCTCTGCATTAAGTAAAGTACCAGTAAAGCAAAACATTGCTCTTACAGGTTCTGTAAACCAATTTGGTGAAGTTCAACCTATAGGAGGAGTAAATCATAAAATAGAAGGTTTCTTTGCGGCCTGCAAAGTCTTAGACACTGTAAAGGATAAAGGTGTATTGATACCACTATCTAATGCAGACGATTTGGTTCTAAATGAGGAAGTTGAACAGGAAATTAAAAATGGAAACTTTCATATCTATACAATGACCTCAATAGATGATGCCATTCAAGTACTAATGGGTGACTCAGAAGAAAACTTTGAATCCCTAATGCTAACCATCAGCAAAGAGTTAAAGAAATATAGCAGTAGTAGAAAATAATTAATGAAAAAAAGCCACAGAAACTAATTTATTAGTATCTGTGACTTATATTTTTTATACGTTAAATCTAAAGTTTACTACATCACCATCTTGCATGATATAATCTTTTCCTTCAAGTCTATATTGTCCTTTTTCCTTAGCAGCAGCTTCGCTACCACATTCAACAAGCTTGTCATAGGAAACTATTTCTGCTCTTATAAAACCTCTTTCTATATCAGAATGGATTTTACCAGCCGCCGCAGGGGCTTTAGTTCCAATGTGTATAGTCCAAGCTCTTATTTCCTGAGGACCGGCAGTTAAGAAACTCATGAGTCCAAGTAATCTATAACTTGAATGAATAAGTTTATCAAGTCCGGTTTCATTAAGACCATATTCCTTTAAAAGTTCCATTTTTTCATCATCATCTAAAGTAGATAATTCTTCTTCAAGGCTTGCACAAACTACAATTACCTCTGAATTTTCGTTTTTAGCAAATTCCTGAACTTTTTTAACCATATCATTTTCTGTGTTACCAGACATAAGATCATCTTCACTAATGTTTGCAGCATATAATACTGGTTTTGAAGTAATTAGGAAAAGACTGTTTACAAAAATAGTTTCTTCTTCGGTAAACTCAAGAGTCCTTGCTGGAAGATTTGCTTCAAGGTGCTCTTTTATTCTTTCCATAAGATCATATTCCATTTTTGCTGTTTTATCGCCAGAACGAACAAGTTTTTGTGATCTTTCGAGTCGCCTTTCTAATACGTCAAGATCAGAAAAAATAAGTTCTAAGTTAATAGTGTCTATATCTCGAAGTGGATCAACAGTGCCATCTACATGTATGATATTTTCATCTACAAAACATCTTACAACATGAACAATAGATGCAACTTCTCTTATGTGAGATAGAAATTTATTACCTAAACCTTCTCCTTTACTTGCTCCCTTTACGAGGCCGGCAATGTCATAAAATTCGATTGCTGTGTGAATTATTTTTTTACTATCATAAATACCTTGTAGTACATCTAATCTTTTATCTGGAACGCTTACAACACCTACGTTTGGCTCTATAGTACAAAATGGATAGTTAGCAGATTCCGCGCCTGCCTTTGTTATTGCATTAAACAATGTGCTTTTTCCTACATTTGGTAAACCTACAATTCCTAGCTTCATATATATGTACATTCCTTTCTTACGTTTAATATTATTAAGTTCTTATAAATTATACTCTAGATATTATTCTATTTCAAGCTAATGCATTTCAAGAAGTAAATTTAAAAAATTTTTAATTTTTTAATAATGATGTAAAATAAAAAGGAATTTTCGTTTTTCTATAGAATATTACTTAATAGTGGTTTAAAATGGTTTAAAGTGGTTGAAAGTGGAGTAATAATATAAAGTGGGGGAATATTATGTTTATTGGTGAGTATCAACATGCCATTGATAGTAAAAATAGAATGATTATTCCCACAAAATTTCGTGAAGGATTAGGTAGCGAATTTATATTAACCAAGGGCCTTGATGGATGCTTGTATATATACACAATGGACGAATGGAAGATAATGGAGGAAAAACTTAAAAAACTTCCATTAACTAGTAAGGATGCCAGAGCATTCGTGAGATTTTTTTTCTCAGGTGCAAATGAAATAACATGTGATAAGCAAGGAAGGGCCTTAATACCACAAAATTTATGTGAATACGCTTCGATTAAAAAGGAAATAGTAAGTATAGGCGTATCAACTAGAATAGAAATATGGGCTAAAGACAAATGGGATGAATATAATGAGTCGGATATTAATTTTGATGAGATTGCAGAAAAAATGAACGAATTAGGCTTATAAAAGGAGATAAAAATGGAGTTTAAGCACATATCAGTTTTATTAAATGAATGTATTGAAGCACTTGATATAAAGGAAGATGGAATTTATGTGGATTGTACACTAGGAGGTGCAGGTCATTCACTTGAAATTTTAAAAAAATTATCAGCTAAAGGAAGGCTTATTGGAATTGATCAAGACGAGGATGCATTAAAGGCAGCAAAGGAAAAGATTAAGGAATTTAACAACGTTACATATGTACATGATAATTTTTACAATATAAAGGCGATACTAGACAAACTAGAAATTGAAAAAGTTGATGGAATTTTTATGGATTTAGGAGTTTCGTCATATCAATTAGATAATACAGAACGTGGATTTAGTTATATGAGAGATGCAAAACTTGATATGAGAATGGATAGAAGTCGCGGAATAACAGCTTTTGACGTTGTAAATAATTATGAAGAAGAGCAAATAGCCGATGTTTTAAGAAATTATGGTGAAGAAAAATTTTCTAAAAGAATTGCTAATTTCATAGTGGATAGAAGAAAAGACAAACCAATTGAAACAACGCTTGAACTTGTGAATGTTATAGATGCAGCTATCCCTGCAAAGTATAAGAGAGATGGAGGTCACCCTGCTAAAAGAACTTTTCAAGGCATAAGAATTGAAGTTAATGGGGAACTTAAAATACTTGACAAGGCAATAGAGGACGGAGTAGATAGACTAAATAGTGGTGGAAGAATGGCGATTATTACATTCCAGTCACTTGAGGATAGAATTGTTAAAGTTAAATTTAAAAACCTAGAGGATCCATGTAAATGTCCAAAAGAGTTACCTATGTGTGTGTGTGGTAAAACACCAATCGTAAAGCTTATTAGTAGAAAACCTATAAGGGCAACAGAGGAAGAACTAGAGATAAATAGTAGAAGTAGAAGTGCAAAACTAAGAGTTGCAGAAAAGATTTAGTTCTAAATTGTGGATGGGGTGAATAAAGTGATAGTAGCAAAAAAAGAGTTTGAGGTATATGGAAATACAGTTTTAGAACCACAAGAATATGAAGAGTTAGAGAAGTCAAGAAAACAAGCTAATCAAAGTAAAAGACAAAATGATATTAAAAAGAAAAAAGGAATTCTTACAAATATACTTATAGGATTTGTTATTGGAATGGTTGTTATAGCAAGGTACTGCATGATTTACTCTTATCAACAAGCGAGTTCTAAAGCTAAAGCTCAGATAGAAGTATTAAGTAAAGAAAATGATGCGTATCAGGTAGATCTAATAAAGTTTAAAAATATAAGCTATATTGAGAAAACAGCCACAACAAAACTTCATATGGTTAAACCCAGTGCCAGTGACATAAAATATTTTAATTTGAGTAAAAACAATTTAGGTACGAATGATAATTCTAAAATTAGGATAAGTAATACAGTAGTAAATAAAATAAAAAATGTTATGTTTTAAATAATAATTAATGCCCAGCAATGTATCAGGGGGGAAATAAGTTGGCAAGAGGAGAGTATAGGGACAAGGTGGTAGTTAAACGCAGAATGTTAATTGTCTTTTTCATACTTTTTATTTTGCTTTTTCTATTAATTAGTAGGTTAAGCTACGTAATGATAGTTAAGGGATCAGATTACAAAGAAAAAGCAATTCAACAGTGGACAAGTGATGTTCGAATTTCACCAAAGAGGGGACGGATTCTAGATAGAAATGGAAAAGAGCTAGCTATAAGTGCAAATGTTTTTAGAGTAGATTTAGATCTTAATGCATTAAGAGAAACTACAAAGAAAAATAGCTTAAGTATGAAAACTATTGCACCAGAACTAGCTACAATCCTTGAAATGAAATCTAGTGACGTTTTATCAACTTTGACTAAGACAAATTCAAAAGGTAAAGCTATTGGATCAGCAATTTTGAAGAGAAGAATAGAAAAAGCTACAGCTGATAAAATAAGTGATTATTCGAAAAAGCATAATCTACGAGGAATTGTTATTACAGGTGACACTAAAAGGTATTATCCAAATGATAATTTCTTATCAAGTGTTTTAGGACATACAAATTCTGATGGTAATGGTTTAACAGGAGTTGAACTTTATTACAATAAATTTCTATCAGGGATACCTGGCATGAAAATTTCAGAAACAGATAGAAAAAGTGAAGAAGTACCTTATACTATATCGGATTATACAAAACCCATAAATGGTAAAGATGTAGTGCTTACTGTTGATGAGATGATTCAGTATTTTTGCGAAAAAGCTGCATCACAAGCTATGATTGATAATAAAGCAAAAGCAGTTAGTATAATTGTTATGAATCCTAAAAACGGGGAAATATTAGGTATGGCTAATAAACCGGATTATAACCCTAATGATCCTTGGGATCTTAGCAAAAGTTATGACGAAAACCAAAAGGCATGGAGAAATAGGGCTGTTAGTGACATTTTTGAGCCAGGGTCTATTTTTAAAGTGTTTACAGCTACAGCTGCAATGGAAGAAAAGTTAGTTAAGGAAGATGATAAATTTTTCTGCTCTGGTAGCACAGTAGTTGCAGGAAGAAGAATCAAGTGTTGGAAAACTACAGGACATGGAGCTGAAAACTTTGTGGATATATTAAAAAACTCTTGTAATGTTGGATTTATGGAGCTAGGTCGTAGACTAGGACCTGAAAAATTAAATAAGTACATTTATTTGTTTGGGTTTGGTAAAAAAACTGGTATAGATGTTAATGGTGAAGCTTCAGGAATAATTAGAAAGACTAAAGACATGACTGCTCAAGATGTAGCAACAACATCATTTGGTCAAAGTAACGCTATATCTTGCATACAATATTTAACTGGCTTTAATGCTATTGCAAATGGCGGCAAGCTTATAACTCCTCATATCATGAAAGAGATAGTTGATTATGGTGATACAAATACTAAAAAAGTTTTAAAAACTTATTCGAATTATAATACGAGAAAGATAATTGATACAGCAGTTGCAAAAAAACTTAGGTCTTATCTTGAACAAGTTGTTGAAAGCGGTGGTGGTAAGAAGGCATTTATCGCAGGCTACCATATCGCAGGAAAAACAGGAACTGCTCAAAAGATTAGTACAACAGGTCCAGGTTATGCATCGCAAAAATATGTTTCATCATTTGCAGGAATGGCTCCGGCGGATGACCCTAAGATAACTATACTTGTTAATATAGATGAACCAGATCCTTCTAATTATTATGGTGGTCAGATTGCAACTGTTGTTGGAAAACAGGTATTTAACGATATATTTAATTATTTATCATTAAAATCTGATGCAACTAGTGAAGAGGTCGGCAAAAGTTTATTAAAGGATATTATCGTACCTGAGGTAAGAGGCCTTAAAACAGCAGATGCGCAAAAGATACTAAAAGATAATAATTTAAGGATAAAATCAAGTCCAGCTGAAGGTACAGTTACGGATATGACTCCAAAACCTGGTGTTACTGTTAAAGAGGGAACTGAAATTATCTTGCATACAGGTAAGGTACAAAATGAGAATAATATGGTTGTGGTTCCAAGTATTATAGGGAGTAGTTCACAAAGGGCTAGCAAACTACTAAGTAAACTTGGTCTAAATGTTAAATTTACTGGAAGTGGAATAGTCACAGACCAAAGTGACGATGGTAAAGTTGTGAAAAAAGGAACTATAATTACTGCAGATCTAGATATTATGGCTGATTAGTTAAATCATCTCCTGGGTCGCTGCAACATCTCTGAAAGAGATGAATTAACGACTTCAGAAGGAGATTTAAACTAGCTTTTATAGAAATTAAAAACTTTCCTTCTGAAATGTCGTTAAATATAGTGTATAATTATAAATTAACATGTGGAAAACAAAAACCGACAGGATTCAGTATTTCTGAACTGTCGGATTTGCCATGTTAGAGGGTAGAGTTATTTTTTTATGAAATTAACTTTATTTGTATATTATTTATAAAAGAGGTTAGTAATAAAAAGTATAATATATTTCTACTTAGTAGTATTATGTTATGACTTAAGGGAGCGATTGTATGAAGTTAAGAAAAATAATGGAGAACATTAAATTCGATTTAATAAAGGGTGATATTGATACAGATATAAAAGAAATTCAATATGATTCAAGAAAGGTTAAAAAGGGTGATGTGTTTTTCGCTATAGAAGGATATAAGCTTGATGGACATAAATATATACAAAGTGCTATTAATAATGGTGCTATTGCAGTTGTATGTCAGAAAGAAATAGAAAATATAGATGCCATTGTGATCAATACTAAGGATTCAAGAAAGGCATTGGCCATAAGTTCGTCAAATTATTACTCAAATCCAAGTCGTAACATGAAAATGATAGGGATAACTGGAACTAACGGAAAAACAACATCAGCATTTATGATTAAAGCAATACTCGAGCAGAGTGGATATAAGGTTGGACTAATAGGTACTATAGCAAATTTTATAGGGACAAAGAAGATTCATACAGAGAGAACTACTCCGGAATCATTAGAGCTACATGGGCTTTTTAAAGAAATGGTAGATTCTAATGTTGATTATTGTGTAATGGAGGTGTCATCACATTCTTTAAGCTTAGATAGAGTATATGGTATAGAGTTTTGTGAAAGCATTTTTACAAATTTAACTCAAGATCATTTGGATTTTCATAAAACCTTTGAAAATTATTTTAATGCTAAATTAAAATTATTTAAGTTAAGCAAAGTATCAGTAATTAATATTGATGATGAATATGGTGTAAAAGCATATAATTCAATAAAAAATAGTAAATTAAGCTTTGCATTAAACCATAAGGCAGATATTATGGCTACCAATATAAAAATGCATTCAAGGGGTAGTAAATTCACTTTAAAATACAAAGAAAATTCTTTTGATATGGAATTAAATATACCAGGAAATTATAATGTATATAATGCGCTTGGGTCTATAGCAGTTTGTTTAAATCAAGGAGTTGAGATACCTGTAATTCGAGAGGCACTACGAAAGGTACAAGTACTTGGACGATGTGAACTTGTTGAAAACAATCATAATTTGGGGTTTGAAATAATTTTAGATTATGCACATACACCTGATGGTTTAGAAAACATTTTGGAAACTGTAAGGGAATTTACGAAAGGTAAACTTATAGCTGTTTATGGTTGTGGTGGGGATAGAGATAAAACAAAAAGACCAATAATGGGTAGAATAGGAACAAGTTTAAGTGATTTTTCATTTATAACTTCTGATAATCCAAGAACTGAAAACCCAATGGAAATCATTAAAGATGTAGTTCGCGGCATTGAAAAGAATAATTTTGAAATAATAGAGAATAGACGTGATGCTATAAAACGAGCAATAGAGAGCGCAACAATTGGTGATATAATTGTTATTGCAGGAAAAGGTCATGAAGATTATCAAATACTTAAAGATAAAACTATACATTTTGATGAGAGAGAAGTCATTTCAGAGATACTTAAGGAGAAATTATAAATGGAGTATATTACAACAAATGAAATAATAGAGGCAGTTCATGGAGAATTAGTCTTGCAAGGTGAGAGTACTAAGCATAATAATGTATGTTTAGATACAAGAATTATAAAAGATGACGATATTTTTATAGCAATAAAAGGTGAAAATTTTAATGCTAATGAGTATGCCTCCATTGCTAGTAAAAAAGGTGCTTCAATTTGTATAATTGATGATATGAAATTCAAAAAGTCTGAGTTTAATAAGAAAACATCTGTTATTAAGGTAGCAGATACAAAAAAGGCACTTCTTATGCTTGCTAAATTTTACATAAACAAGCTAAATATAAAGGTAGTAGGAATTACTGGTTCTACAGGCAAGACATCTACAAAAGACTTAGTTGCAGCAGTTCTTAGTGCTAAGTTTAAAGTGTTTAAAACGTTAGGTAATTTTAATAATGAAATAGGATTGCCTATGATGATATTTAAGTTAGATAAAACTTATGATGTTGCTGTACTTGAAATGGGTATGAGTGACTTTTTCGAAATTCATAACTTGTGTGAAGTTGCTAAACCTGATATTGCTATTATTACTAACATTGGAATGTCTCATATTGAAAATCTTAAAACTCGAGAAAATATTTTAAAAGCTAAAATGGAAATAACAGATTTTTTTAGTGATGATGGTGTTCTAATTGTAAATTCAGATAATGATTTATTACAAGATATCATATCAAAATATAAACTTATAAAAACGGGGATTGATTCAGAGGCTGATTATACTGCATGTAATTTAAATGTCCTTGAAAAGAAAATAATATTTAACGTAATGGATGGAAAAAACTTAGTAGAAACTGCTATTGAGGTAAATATACCAGGACGTCATAACATCCTCAACTCAATGCTCGCTGTAGCATGTGCAAGAGTAATGAATATGAGTTATAAAGAAATAACGTTAGGGTTTAAAAAACTTGAAGCTACGTCTATGCGATTAAATATAACAAAAGGGAAAAAATTCACTATAATTAATGACTGTTATAATGCTAGTCCTGATTCAATGCTCGCTGCCATTGATGTCCTGGGAAATACTCGAGGCACAACGAAGATCGCGATTTTTGGCACTATGAGAGAACTGGGAGATAGTGCATATGATGGACATAAACAAGTTGGAGAATATGCCAAAAGCAAAGGGATTGATTTATTAATTACACTTGGTGAATTTAATGATGCATATAAAGAAGGATTTAATGATATAGATAAATATAGAAGTTTTGAAACCTATAATGAAGTAGTTTCCTTTCTAGATAAAGTTCTAAAAAAAGACGATGTTGTTTTGGTTAAAGCTTCAAGATATATGAAGTTTGAGAGTATAGTGGAGAAACTCGAAAATATTAATAATAAAGAGGTGATAGAAAAATGAGTTTGATTATTTATTCTGTAATAATTGCATTTTTATTATCAATTATACAAGGACCATTGATAATTCCACTTCTACATAAGCTTAAATTTGGTCAGAATATAAGGGCAGAAGGACCTAAAAGTCATCTTAAAAAAGCTGGAACACCTACTATGGGTGGCATAATATTTATAATTTCAACAATAATTACAATGTTATTAATTGTTAGACATACAAATGATGAAGCCATGATTGCATTATATTGTTTAATAGCTTTTGGAATAATAGGACTTATTGATGATTTTCTAAAGATAACACATAAAGAAAATGAAGGACTTAAATCTAAACAAAAGATGTTACTTATAGTGATAGTTGCAGGAATAATTGGCTATTACGCTTCAATTAGGTTAGGAACTGACATAACGATACCATTTACTAGTAGAAGTGTGAATTTGGGAATTTGGTACGTACCTTTTATTATTATTTATTTTGCAGCAACTACTAATTCAGTTAATTTAACTGATGGGTTAGATGGACTCGCAACTTCAGTTACGATAGTGGTTATGACATTTTTTGCTTTAGTTAGCAATATGCTGTTTCATCCTTCTCTTTCAATATTTTGTGCAGCACTTGCAGGTGCTCTATTAGGATTTTTAAAATACAATTCTTATAAAGCACAAATTTTTATGGGGGATATGGGATCTTTAGCACTTGGCGGAGCAGTAGCAGCCGTTGGCATGATACTAAAATCACCGTTCCTCGTTGTAATAGTAGGTGGAATATATGTAATGGAGGCACTCTCAGTTATTATTCAAGTTTCGGTATTTAAGGCTACAGGTAAGAGAGTATTTAAAATGTCCCCTATTCATCATCATTTTGAATTAAGTGGATGGCATGAGACTAAAGTTGTTGCAGTATTCTCCGTTGTAACAGTAATTTTATGTTTAATCGGATTTTTATCATTTTCCTATTAGTGATGTAAGGAGGATATAATATGAAAAAGTATAATTCTAAAATGGGACAGATAGATTTTATATTATTTGCAACGATAATTGTTCTTGTGGCTATTGGAGTAGTAATGGTTTATAGTTCCAGTTCATATGTTGCGGCTTTTAAATATAATGATCCAGAGTATTTTTTGAAAAAGCAGCTTATGTGGGCAGTTGTTGGCTGTATTTTTATGGCTATAGCTATTAAAACTGATTATCACATTATAAAAAAATATACTGGAATAATTATGGTGATTACGATAGCACTTTTAATTGTAGTTTTAGCTTTCCCGGCTATCAACGGTGCTAAAAGATGGATTCCATTAGGATTCGCATCTATTCAACCATCAGAAATCGCTAAATATACTGTGGTGCTATTTATGGCTAAAAGTTTAGAGAGAAAGGGAGAAAGAGTTAAAGAATTTCTTAAGGGTATATGTCCATATTTATTAGTTTCAGGACTTTATGCAGGTTTGGTTTTGCTTGGATCAAACTTGAGTATTGCAGCTGTTATAATGATTGTTACTGTGATTATTTTATTTGCAGTAGGTGCAAAAATATCACATCTTTTAGCAATAGGTTCATCACTTGTTGCAGCAGTTGGTGCTTTAACGATTCTTGAACCATATAGATTGGCTAGACTGATGAACTTTAGAAATCCTTTTGCTGATAGCCAAGGTAAGGGATATCAATTAGTTCAGTCACTTCTTGCACTGGGGTCAGGTGGCATTACTGGTGCAGGTATTGGCCAGTCAAGGCAAAAATGTTTATATATACCAGAGCCCCAAACAGATTTTATTTTTGCAATAATTGGTGAAGAATTGGGGTTAATCGGATGCGCGTTTATAATATTGTTATTTATAATTTTCGTATGGCGAGGTATTAAAACAGCAGTTACAGCTAAAGATATGTATGGAACTATCTTAGGTATTGGAATTACATCAGTTGTAGCAATACAGGCAGTAATAAATATTGCTGTAGTTACAGGGTCAATGCCAGTAACTGGTGTTCCATTGCCATTTATAAGTTACGGTGGATCAGCTCTGGTTTTTAATATGTTTGCAGTTGGAGTACTTTTAAATATATCAAGGCAAACTTCAAGTAAAAGTTAGAAGAGGCATGCGTAAATGCATTGCCTTTTCTATGTTTAAAAGTAAACTAAATGAGAGCATTTTTAAATAAATACTATAAATAGGTTGAATTTCAGATGAAAATAGTTAACTTAAGTGTTATTATATATATAGGACTAGTTTTAAATGATATTGTACAAATTAAATTTGAATCTATTTTGCAATATACAAATTTTATTGGTGTGTATTAATATATAATTTGTAAATTTGTTAAGGAATGCGAGGAAGTGAATGGGGAAAAAAAGTAATAATCTTGAAAAAGGGAATTACATTATAGAAAATAAAGAAAAACTATTATATAAAAGAAAAAAACGAAAAAAAATAAGAGGGCTATTGTTATTAGTAATAATTATGATAACAACATTAATTACATTATGTATGAAATTGCCTTATTTTAATCTTCAAAAGATTGAAATAATAGGAAATGTTAATTCATCTAAAACTGAAATTAACAATATAGCTAAAACTCATTTGGGAAGTAATATTCTATATGATACTTTTAGTGACAGTAAGAAACAAATTATGAAGGATCCATATATCCTAAGTGTAAAAGTTAAAAAGGTTTTTCCAAGCAAGATTATAATAGAAGTAACTGAAAAAGAAGCTATGTTTTACGGGAAATCAAATGGTAATTATTACATCATAGATGATAAAGGCTGGCTACTTCAAAAAAGATCTAATATTCAAGGGATGAAATTAGTGAATTTAATTGGATTTAATTACGACAAAGCCCAAGCAGGTTCTTTAATTGCAACAAAAGGTGATCGAAAAATAGATATTCTAGTTTTGATGGCTAGTATTATTAAAAATTATGATGAAAATAGTAAATCAAGTAAGATAATGATGGTAGATGTACATAATGTGTTAGACATTAGGGTCTTATATGAAAATATGTATATTAAATTTGGAACAACACACGATTTAAAAAACAAATTTAATAAGGCGATAAACATTATTACTCAACCTCAATATAAAAATGCAAAGGGGTATGTAGATGTTAGTTTTACAGGAAGCCCAGTGATTTATGTAGAACACCAAAAGTAAAAATTATCTCCCCCAGAGAGTAACAAGGAGGAAGTTTATGAAGAAGTTTAAATCCCAAATATCCATTGGTATTATATGTGTATTATTAGGATTTATGATAAGTTACCAATTTAAAATGATAAGTAAACAAAACGCAGCAGCAGATACAAGTAAAAATGCACCTGAAATTATAACTGAAAATGAACAATTAAAAAAGAGTAAGGTAGATATGCAAAAAAAGATTGATGATTTGGATGCTAAAACAAAAGAATATGAAACGGCTGCAGGTGGTAAAAACGCAGCAAGTGAATTGTTAAGTAAAGAATTGGATGAGACGAGAATACTTACTGGAGGTACAGATGTACAAGGTGAAGGTATGATAATTTATGTAACACCTAAAAGCAGTATTTTCGGAAGTGATTCGCAGGATCAGCAAATAAATGATACAGATTTAGTTCATATAGTAAATGAATTAAATGCTGCAGATGCAGAAGCTATTTCTATTAATGATATTAGACTAACTTCACGTAGTGGCATAAGGAATGCTGGAAATGCGATTATTATAAGTGATGAAAGAGTCTCTTATAGTAAAAGAATAACTATTAAAGCAATCGGTAAAAGTGATATATTGGAAAGTGCCATCAGCTTCCCAGGAGCAATTCCGCAAACGCTTAGTCAAACTTGTGATATAACAATGGAAAAATCAAATAAAATTGAAATTGCTAAATCAAATGAAACATATAAATTTGAGTTTGCAAAGCCAATAGAAAAGAAGTAGAGGTGATTAAATGGTTGCTTTTGTAGGGTTACTTATAGGTGTAATATTAGGAATTGTATGGAATGTAAACATTCCAGTTAAATTTTCTCCATATATTTCAGTAGCAATTTTTGCGTGTTTAGATTCTGTTTTTGGTGCATTAAGGGGTTCAATATCTCATAATTTTCGTGCAGATATTTTTGTGTCAGGTTTTTTCGGAAATGCAGCTTTAGCTGTAGCCATGGTATATTTAGGTGATAAATTAGGAATACCAATTTATCTGGCTGCTGTTATTGTATTTGGAGGTCGGATATTTGATAACTTTGCAATTATTAGACGACTTTTAATTGATAAAACTAAATCCCATTCATGAGGTGATTAAATGAAAAATAATGAAGCTACTATATTTGTTTTTATTGCTTCAATAATCATAGGGATTCTTATATCCATGAATATTGGATTTAAAGGGAAAAGTGATTTTTTAGATGTAAAACAATATGATGAGGCCTATAATGAGAGAATTGAATTATATGCGGAACTAAATAGTTTAAAGCAACAATATTATATTACCAACTTAAAACTTAAAAAATATAATTCTGGTGATGAAAAAACACTTCAGGTTTCAAAAGAAATTAAAAAGGAAGTTATTAATAATAACTTAATAATTGGAAATAGCGATGTTAGTGGTCAAGGCGTTAAAATTACACTAGAGGATGGTGTTGACAGCTTTGATAACAATGTTACTATGAGTCAGTTAATTCATGATTCTGATATTGTTCAAGTAATAAATGATCTTCGAAATGCAGGTGCAGAAGCAATATCAGTAAATGGAATAAGGGTTATTTACAATAATTGGGGATTGTGTGCTGGTTCTAATATTGATTTAAATGGTGTTAAGATAGTAACTCCATTTTATATTAGTGCCATTGGGAATAAAGATGTAATGTATAATTATTTAACCTTAGAGCAAACACATACAGCATTGTTACAAAGTAGTGATGTTAAAATTAAAATTGTTAAGTCAAATAGTATAAATATATTGGCATATAATGGTAATGTTGTTTATAAGTATATGAGTTTAGTAAATAAATAATTTTATAAATCATTAAAATACACGAATATTAAAGGATTTTTATGTTTAATGAAGAATTAGTACAGAAATAGGATAGGGCAATTAATAATTGCAATGCGCCCTAAAAACTAAGGAGGGACGGATAGTTGTCAATTGGAGAAGTTTATAATAAAATAAAGAATGAAATCCCAAAAAACGTAACACTAGTATGTGTTTCTAAGACCAGGCAAATTAGTGAGATAAAAGAAGCTTATGATTGTGGAGCTAGGGACTTTGGAGAAAACAAAGTTCAAGAATTTCTTGAAAAATATGACAATATAGAGAAAGACAGCAGATGGCACTTTATAGGACATTTGCAAACCAATAAGGTAAAGTACATAGTTGGAAAAGTTTATCTTATACATTCATTAGATAGCATACATTTACTCAAAGAAATAGAAAAACGTTATTCATCAAAGAATGAAATAGCAAATGTTTTAATCCAAATAAATATAGGCAAAGAAGCTTCAAAAACTGGTATTGATGTTGAGAAAGTAAATGACTTGATAAAAGTATGCGAAGAATGCACGAATGTTAAAGTAAAAGGGCTTATGGCGACAATTCCAATTGGTGATGATGAAAGCTCTAGAAAGTATTTTGCTAAGATGAAGGCTATTTTTGATAATCTAAAGAACTATAAATATAAAAATGTTTCCATGGAGTTTCTATCATTAGGGATGAGTAAAGACTTTCCAATTGCTCTAGAAAAAGGAGCTAATATGATAAGACTTGGCACAAAAATATTTGGAAAAAGAGATTATAAAAAACTGGAGGTAATACAAAATGGCAAGTAAAGTGATTAATAAGGTTATGGGTTTTTTAGGTATGGCAGAGGAAGAAGAGGATGAGGTTCAAGAAATGGATAACGAAGATGAAAATGTGGACATTGAATCATTAATGAGTGCAAATAAGAAACAGAGTAAAGTAGTGAATATTCATACGTCAACATCTACAAAAGTAGTAATTATAAAACCTGAGGATTTTGATGAAGCTACTGTGATTAGTGATAACTTAAAGTCAAGAAAGATAATTGTGATAAATACCACTGCATTAGAACCTAGAACTGGTCAAAGATTATTAGATTTTGTTGGTGGAGTATGTTACGCTTTAGGTGGTGATCTTCAGCAGGTAGAAAAAGGAGTATATATAATTTCACCATCAAATATAGAAGTTAATAATGAATTAAAAAACGAGCTAAGTTCAAAGGGGATTTTTAATTGGAATAAGTAAAAATATGTATTAAAGGAATGAAGAAATATTTAGGACACAATAAAATATTGTTGTCTATATTTGAAAAGTTCAGGAGGTTATAAAATTTGTATTTGTATAATGTAATTAATATGTTTTTTAAGGTGTTAGAATATGCAATTCTTATTGAAGTGGTTTTGTCTTGGGTTTATGCAGGAAGATCAAATCAATATATTGAAATTTTACATAAAGTCACCAATCCTTTGCTAGAACCAGGTAGAAAGATACAAGATAGATTCTTTGGTAATATGATGATCGATTTTTCACCAATAATCGCGCTTGTTATTATAATGATATTAAGACAAATTGTATATGTTTTATTTACATTATTATAGTAAGGAGAAATACAGATGGATAAAAAACATTTTTTGAATAGTATAAATTGTGAAGATAAGAACTTAATTTCTAACATATTTAATAAAATACAAATAGCTGAAAAAACAAAACAAATCATATTTACTAATGATTTTTTACCTCCAGCTATATGGCATCAAATTATGGATATAAGTGAAGAGTATGAAATAAAATCATTTACGAATGGAATATTTAAAGACTCAGATAGGAGAATGTTATCATTTTCGACCGGGGATTCGCCTACAGAGTATCCTATAGATTTACTTGAAATAAAAAATAAATCTAAATTTTCTAAGGTTGATCATAAGGATTATTTGGGTGCAATAATGTCACTAGGTATAAAAAGAGAAAAATAGATCGGAAGAGCGTCGTGTAGGGAAAGAGTGTATGGAGAG
>ERZ1463035.60-NODE-60-length-21536-cov-12.409199_pt1 | contig 21536 bp, 21 predicted proteins | sample MGYA00564486_ERZ1463035 | MGnify/ENA primary metagenome ERZ1463035 (study PRJEB39244, sample SAMEA3635149) | Helicobacter pylori | study: EMG produced TPA metagenomics assembly of PRJEB11511 data set (Assembly of a 5300-year-old Helicobacter pylori... | reverse complement strand
GTACTGGTGACTGGAGTTCAGACGTGTGCTCTTCCGATCTTCCATACTATACACCCCTTCCTTATAATACACTAAACACTGTAATTTACCACATCTTAGTACACTCGGAAATCACTTCGTAATATTTTATAATTTTATAACTATAATAAATTATACAATTATATACTAACAATACTTAAATTACTTCTAACTAATTATATTATAAAACAACTATTACAAAAAGTATACTATTTTACCAATCTTTCAATAATAGAGCATACATTATTTATTGCTTCATCTAATTTATCTGGAAGTTTACCACCAGCCTCTGCCATGTTTGGTCTACCGCCACCACCACCACCAGCAATTTTAGCTACTTCTTTAATTATTTTTCCACAATGTATTCCTTTATCTATTGCAGACTTAGATGCCATTGCAACAAATTGTACTTTGTCGCCTGCACTACTTCCAAGGACTACTACACCATCCACAAGTTTATCTCGGAGTTTATCCGCTAAATCCCTTAATGCCTCTGCGTCCATATTACGTACAGTACCAAAAATCACCTTAACACCTTTAACTTCTTTAACATTGTTTAACATTTCATCTACTGAAGAACTAGCGAGTTTACTTTTCAATAATACTATTTCCTTTTCTTTATCTTTTAATTCAACTAATTGAATTTGTAATTTATTAATTATATCCTTTTCGAGGCATTTTAATGTACTTGCAATATTTTTTAATTGATTACCTTTATCCTCTAGAAATTCAATAGAATTAATGCCTGTTATAGCTTCAATTCTTCTAACTCCAGCAGCAACCCCTGATTCAGATAAAATTTTAAAAAGTCCTATTTCTCCTGTATTTTTAACATGAGTACCTCCACATAATTCCTTACTAAATTTTCCTATAGATACAACTCTAACATCATTTTGATACTTTTCATCAAATAATGCTATAGCTCCACTTTCCTTGGCCTTTTCTATAGTCATAACACTCGTATTAACTGCATATGCCTTTAAAATATTGTCATTTACTATCTTTTGGACTTTAATAATTTCAAAATCTGTTAATGCAGAAAAATGAGTGAAATCAAATCTTAATCTATCTTCATTTACATATGATCCTGATTGATGAACATGATCTCCTAGAACTTCTTTCAATGCTTCTTGTAGCATATGAGTTGCTGAATGATTTCTACAAATTTCTTCCCTTCTATCCTCATCAACCTTAAGAATTACAGATTCATCTGTTAACAATCTTCCATTAGTCACTTTAACAAAATGCACTATTTTTCCTGAAACACTCTTTTTACAATCATAAACCTCTGCCTTGAAATTATCATTAAATATTATTCCCTTGTCTCCGATTTGACCTCCCATTTCAGCATAGAAAGGTGTAACTTCCGTTACAATTATACCCTTTGAACCTTTTGAAATTTCTGAAACAATTCCGTCACCGCTAATTATAACTTTAACTTTAGATGACAACTCAGTTTTATCATATCCTTCAAATTTAATGTCTATATCTTTAGGAATTAAATTCAGTGCATTATCTGAGTTACCCATGTAATCGGACTGTCCTCTAGCATTTCTAGCCATCTGCCTCTGGTTTTGCATTTCAATATTAAATTCTTTCAAATCAATCTTTATACCTACATCTTCGAGTATTTCTTCAGTAAGCTCATATGGGAATCCATAAGTATCATATAATTTAAAAGCCTTGTCTCCACCTAATATTTTATCATTATTAGCTGTAAGTTCTTGTATATAACCTTTTAATATATCCATACCAGAACCAATAGTTTCAAGAAACCTTTTCTCTTCAATCTTTACAACTTTCTTAATATAAGATGCTTTCTCACTAAGTTCTGGGTACGCTACGCAAGAATTTTTTATAACCATATCACAAAGTTCATACAAAAAAGTATTCTTAATACCAAGTAGTCTACCATGCCTTGCTGCGCGCCTTATTAATCTTCTTAATACATAACCTCTACCCTCGTTAGATGGAAGTATCCCATCACTTATCATGAAAGTTGCGCTCCTAACATGATCGGTTATAATCTTTAACGATACATCACTTGTAGTATTTTCTCCACATTTAGTATCAGTAACCCTTGATACTTCCTTTAAAATGTTTTTTATAGTATCCACTTCAAATATGCTATCCAAACCTTGCATAATAGCAGATATTCTCTCAAGTCCCATTCCTGTATCTATATTAGGATTCTTTAATTTATTATAATTACCTTTTTCATCTTTATCAAATTGAGTAAATACTAAATTCCAAAATTCTATTATTCTATCTTCATTTCCTGCATTAATAAATTCTTCACTAGTCTTTATGCTACCTAATTTTACATTCCTATCAAAATGTATTTCTGAGCTAGGTCCACAAGGTCCTTGACCTATTTCCCAAAAATTCTCTTCTTTTCCTAATTTGAAAATATGTAATGGATCAATATCAGTATTTTCATTCCATACATTAAACGCCTCATCATCCTCTAAATATACAGTTACATATAACATTTCTTTTGGTATATTTAAAACCTCAGTAACATATTCCCAAGCCCATGGAATAATTTCCTTTTTAAAATAATCACCAAAAGAAAAATTACCTAACATTTCAAAGAAAGTACCATGCCTTGATGTCTTACCTACATTCTCAATATCTCCTGTTCTAATACACTTTTGACAATCAGTTACCCGAACACTAGGTGGCGTTTGAATTCCGGTAAAATATGGTTTAAGTGGTTGCATACCAGCATTTACAAGTAATAAACTATTATCATTCTTAGGTACTAGAGGGAAACTCTCCAGTCTAAGATGTTTTTTGCCTTCAAAAAATGTCAGAAAGGATTCTCTAATTTCATTCAGTCCTAAATTTTCCATAATATCTCCTCCGTTTATTTAAAATTAATAAATTTTATAATATAAAAAAAACCTTAACTCCCCTAAAACAAGGGACGAAAGGTTTCCGCGTTACCACCCTAATTATATCGCTATATAATTAATAAAATTAAATATATAACAATACCTCTCAATAAAACCAGGTTCAGAGATAGCTTCAATATACCCAATCAAGAAGTTTTCACCATCCACTCCCTCTCTAAATGACTCCATATATTTACTAACTCTCATCATTACCTAATACTAACTTTACTATTAATTATAACATATTTTAATTAAACACTCATTATATAAATTATAAGTAATAATCTATTTCTTGTCAATATTTAAGAATTGATTGCCATATCTAAAATAAATAATAATTTAAGTCCTCATATATAACTTTAATTATTACGCCTAATGGTACTGCGAGAATCATACCTAATATTCCTCCAACTGATCCACCTATCATTAATAATAATATTACCGTTAATGGATGCATGCTTATACTTTCTCCAATTATTTTTGGGGATAATAAACTTCCTTCAATTTGTTGAAGTACAAATAACCATATAGCGGTATATAACGCTGTTTTAGGAGATACTAGTAGTGCAATTAATATTATTGGAATTATACCCAATACAGGACCAAAATAAGGAATTATGTTGAAAATTCCGTTTATTAAAGATAATATTAAAGGAAAATCAACTTTCATAAAAATTAGTATTAAAAAAGTAGCAATAGTTATAATTCCACATAAAATAATCTGGCTTATAATATATCTTCCTAATACCTTATCAATATCATCAATAATTTTTTTTATTATAGTTCTGCTCTCGGGAGGAAAAATTATTAATGTTTTATTTATCATATTTTCACTATCACATAAAAAGTAATATATTATTAAAGGCGAAACCATGTAAGTTATTATATTCTCGCCAAGTCCCATGATAAAATTAAGTAACTTATTGAATATTAAAATTATTTGTGTATTAGATTTATAATATATAGTATTTATAATACTATTCATTATTTTATTCGTGTTTAACACCTTTATTTTTGTTTTCGCATTTGTTAAGTAACTACCAAAATCCTTTATTACTTTATTTATAGATAAACTTTCTCTAAATATTGATGGTATTACAACTATAAATGTTAGTACTATTAAAACTAATAACCCAACTACTATTAAAGCAGAAGCCGCTCTTTTATTCACTCCTCTTCCAATTAAAAACAAATATAACGGTTTTAAACTATACGCTATTATAAACGATATAAATATTAAATTTATTAGTTGTTTAACGATTGGAATTCTTATAGCTATAGCTATTATTACTACTAATGTCACAATACCTACAACACATATAACTAGCTTCTTTTTATTATTTTTTTTCATCTGATTTCTCCTGTATAAAAAAGTTATGAGGCATACTTTTAAAACAATATTTATCATGATTTGGAATATAAAGAATATTTTCTTCGCCAAGTATTAATTGATTTATTAGAAAAATTCTTTTTCCACGAAGTAAATTTGTGATAAATCCAGAAGACACTATCACACCCTTTATTACAAAATCATTTCCTGTAAAGGTAATATCCTCAACCATACCCAATATATTTCTATATATATCTATTACATCCATACTAATAAAACTATGTAAATATAGCTGTGTACTTTTCACTACCTTTTTAACCACCATGTCTTTATTAAAAAAAATAATATCTTCCGTTAGTACACTCAGATTTTTCTGAAAAAAATTATATGGAGAAATTAAAAAACCAATTACTTTACCTTTATTAAAATCTATTAATAAATCTTTAATAAACCCAATTTTTTTACCATCCACACTCACAACATTCATAAACATAAAATCTTTACTTTTAAACATATTGTCTCCTACACCAAAAGAATTTAAATATTTTTTATTGTACTTATGTTTTCCAATTAGCATAAATAATATTACATAAAATAAATATAAATTATCATTAACACTATTGCGTATATATCTTTTAAATAGTATAGTTATTTAGTAATTTTGATATTATAATATTTTTTTGATTTGTTTGATTTTTAAGAAAAGAGGTTAAAACTAATAATGAAAAAATCAATTATAAGCATATTATTAATTTTCGGGTTAATTCTATCTGGCTGTAGTAATTCTAACCATAGTCCTATACCCAAGGTCAAAAACAACTCTGAAATTCATACTTTAAAGGTAAAGCCTATTGATTTAGTACAGAAACAGATTGATTCTATGAGTTTGGATGAAAAAATCGGTCAATTGGTAATTATTGGATTAGATGGTTATACGATAAACAATAATACGATTAATTTAATTAAAGCTCGTAAAGTTTCCGGTGTTATTTTATTTAGTAAAAATGTAGAAAATTCCAATCAATTAGTTAAGTTAATTAATTCTATTAAAACTAATAATCAACTAAATAGAACGCCTATGTTCGTGTCAGTTGATGAAGAAGGTGGAAGGGTATCAAGAATGCCATATGAACTAAAAAAGCTTCCCTCAAATCAAACAATAGGTAATAAAAATGATTCTACCTTGAGTTTTAACACTGGAAAAATAATTGGTGAAGAACTTAAGACTTATGGATTTAATATGGATTTTGCTCCAGTACTAGATATAAATAGTAACCCAGATAACCCTATAATAGGTGATAGATCCTTTGGTAATAATTCTAGTATAGTAAGCAAGCTAGGTATTGCAACCATGAAAGGTATAATTAATAAAAATATAATTCCTGTTGTAAAACATTTTCCAGGGCATGGTGATACCTCCGTTGATTCTCATGTAGGCCTTCCAGTAGTAAATAAAAATTTAAAAACGCTTAATAATTTTGAACTATTACCTTTTAAGTCAGCTATAAATAACAATGTCGATGCTATTATGGTTGCACATATTTTACTTAACAAAATAGACTCCAAATATCCTGCTAGCATGTCAAAACCTGTTATAACTGATATACTAAGAAAAAAATTAAACTTCAACGGAGTAGTTATTACTGATGATATGACCATGGCGGCAATAATAAAATATAATGACATTGGAATTGCTGCCATTAGATCTATTAATGCTGGCAGTGATATTATTTTAGTATGCCATGAATATAATAATGAACTAAAAGTAATTAATTCACTAAAGACTGCCGTCCAAAGTAAAAGAATATCAGAAAAAAGGCTTAATGAGAGTGTGTACCGTATACTGAAACTCAAAGAAAAGTATAAACTCAATAATGACACGTTAAACACAATAAATACCAACAAAATTAATGAAATTAATAATAAAATAAAATCATTCTCAAATTATTAAATAAAAATGGGACTACATTGATTCATCCTCAATGTAGTCCCATTTTTATTTAAACTTATGCTACCAAAGCTTAAGATTTTGTGATTCTCTATAATTATTTATTGCATTATGTATAGTTTGCTCTGCAAGTACAGAGCAATGCACTTTCACAACTGGTAGACCCTCTAAAGCCTCAATAACTGACTTGTTGGTTAGTTTCCAAGCTTCTTCTAGTGTTTTACCTTTTATAAGTTCTGTCGCTATGCTTGACGACGCTATGGCAGAACCACAACCAAACGCTTTAAATTTAACACTATCTATTATATTGTCCTCCACCTTAATATAAATTTTCATTATATCCCCACAATTAGGGTCACCAGCTTCTCCAATACCATTAGCATCACCTAAAACGCCCATATTCCTTGGACTATAAAAATGCTCCATAACCTTATCGCTGTATTCCATAATTTCACTCCTTTTCTTCGCAAAAATGTTTATAATTTTATGCGAAAAGTTACTTTATAATATTACCTATTATTTATTCTAAATAACAGAGGGATACCTAGTTTCTTAACTAGACATCCCTCTGCTATAACCACTAACTAAAGTAGCTTCATTTACAAATCTTTATATGATTTTCTCTATTATTCCTCCGCCAACTACTAAGTTTTCTAAATAGAAAACTACTGATTGGCCTTTGGTTATAGCTCTTTGTTTCTCATCAAAAACAACCTTTACTCTATTATTTTCAATAGGAATTAAAGTAGCCGGTTGTGGAATTGCGGAATATCTAATTTTAGCAGTAATTTTTAAATTTGAAGTTAATGTATCAAAGAGAATAAAATTCAAATCCTTAGCTATGAGTCCAATTTTAAAAATGTCCTCTTCATCGCCTACTATTACTTGATTAGTTAAAGGATTAATATCATTAACAAAGACAGGTTTTCCAAGAGCAATTCCTAATCCTTTTCTCTGCCCAATAGTGTAGTAAACTATCCCTTTGTGTGTTCCCAAAACTTTTCCTTGCTTATCAACAAAGTTTCCTTGTTTTATCTCTCGACCACTATATTTTTTAATATAATTCCCGTGGTCATTATCAGGTATAAAACAAATTTCTTGACTGTCTCTTTTTTTAAAAACTTCAAGCCCAATTCTCTCTGCAATTTTTCGTATTTCTGGTTTTGTATATTCACCACAAGGCATTAGAGTATGTCTTAATTGTTCTTGAGTTAAACTATATAAAGCATAAGTTTGATCTTTTTTATTATCTTCTGAATTTTCAAGCACATACCTCTCACCTTGTTTTTCAATCTTAGCATAGTGACCTGTAGCTATATAATCAGCACCAAGAGCCCTTGCTTTTCTTAAAAACTCATCAAATTTAATAGTCCTATTGCATACAATACATGGATTTGGCGTTCTGCCCTCCATGTACTCATCAACAAAGTTATCAATAACATTTTTTTTAAAAGCATCTTTAAAGTTCATAACATAAAATGGTATATCTAATACATCTGCAACACGTCTTGCATCATTTGCAGCTGAAATAGAACAACATCCACCTTCATTTTCCTCATAATCAGGATTATCTGGTGAGAGTTTCATCATAATGCCTATAACCTCATAACCTTGCTTTTGCAAAAGATATGCAGCTACAGAACTATCTACCCCACCGCTCATTCCAATAACTACTCTTTTCTTCATCCAGTACCACCTATTCTTCTGTTATTTCACCATGACCATCGTGTCCTTTGTAATCAAATTCTTTTAGTCCTGCTTTTTTTCTATAATCATTTATTGCCATGTGAATTGCTTCTTCAGCAAGTACTGAGCAATGCATCTTTATTGCTGGAAGACCATCTAATGCTTCAGCTACAGCAATATTTGTTAATTTCCATGCATCATCTACTGATTTACCTTTAATAAGTTCTGTTGCCATACTTGATGATGCTATAGCCGATCCACAACCAAAAGTTTTAAATTTTGCATCAGTTACTATATTATTTTCAACTTTTAAATAAACTTTCATTATATCTCCACACTTAGCGTTACCAACTTCACCAACACCACTAGCATTTTCAATTTCTCCTACATTTCTTGGATTAGTAAAATGGTCCATAACTTTAGCACTGTAATCCATATTATTTTTCCCCCTTCTTTAAGAAGTCATCATATAGTGGTGACATATCTCTTAATCTTTTTATAACCTTTGGAACTGTTTCTAATACAAAATCTACTTCTTCCTCAGTGGTAGCATCACCTAATGTTAATCTTAGTGACCCATGAGCTATCTCATGAATAAGACCAATGGCAAGTAACACATGAGATGGATCTAGAGAACCTGATGTACATGCGCTTCCACTTGATGCTGCAATACCCTTTGCATCTAGCATTAATAATATAGATTCACCTTCAACAAACCTAAAACTAATATTAGAGTTTCCTGGAAGTCTTTTTTCTCCTAATGGTCCATTAAGTCTTGTGTAAGGTACTTTTAATAATCCATTCATAAGTTTATCTCTTAAAATAACTAGTTTTTTATTATTTTCTTCCATATTTGCAACTGCTAGCTCAAGAGCTTTACCAATTCCAACTACACTAGCTACATTTTCAGTACCAGCTCTTTTACCTCTTTCTTGACCACCACCATGTATTAAATTTTCTATTTTAATACCTTTTCGTATATATAAAGCTCCTATACCTTTTGGTCCATAGAATTTATGACCAGCCATTGATAATAAATCTATATTCATTTCTTTTACATCAACGGGTATATGCCCTACAGCCTGAACAGCATCTGTATGGAAAAGTATTTTTTTGCTTCTACATAATGCTCCTATTTCTTTTATAGGTTCAATTGTTCCAATCTCATTATTAGCAAACATTACTGATACTAAAATGGTTTTATCTGTAATTGCATTTTCTAAATCTTTAATATTAATAAATCCATATTCATCTACAGGTAAATATGTAATATCAAATCCATTTTTCGCTAAATATTCACAAGTATGAAGTACTGCATGATGTTCAATAGCTGTAGTTATAATATGATTTCCCTTTTTCTTATAAGCAGAAGCTATACCCTTTATAGCCCAATTATCTGCTTCTGAACCACCACTTGTAAAATATATTTCACTTGATTCAGCATTTATTGCCTTTGCTACCTTATCACGTCCAATATCTATTGCCTTTTTAGTTTCTCTTGCTAATGTATATATAGAAGAAGGATTACCAAAGTATGTTGTAAAATACGGAAGCATTTCTTCCATTACTTCTGGTTTAACATATGTTGTTGCAGCATGATCCATGTAAATTGATTTATTCATTATCTTTCACTCCTTTAATTAATGTCATTTCATTATAGTCTGATACAATATCTTTTAAATTTATTGAAGTAGTAACACTATCTATACTATTTTTTATTTTCTTCCATAATGGCCTTGTAGCACAGCAGTCAATATTGGTACACTCTTCATCATGTAGACAAGTTGAAATTTCTATTGGTCCCTCGAGTACATTTATAATCTCATAAATAGTTATTTCTTCAGGAGCTCTATTTAGTAAATATCCACCTTGAGATCCCCTTACACTTTTAATAAGCTTAGCCTTTCGAAGTGATGAAAATAATTGTTCTAAATAATATTCAGATATACTTTGTCTTTCAGATATACTTTTTATAGATACAGGTTGTTCTCCATAATTTATCGCTAAATCTACCATGGCTTTAACCCCATATCTTCCCTTCGTAGATAATTTCATTTAATCACTCCTTTTTATCATTACCTGCTCAGCTATTCATTAACACCTTAGTTGTCATTCATCATCACCTAAGGTGTATTTATCATCGCAGGTGGTGAAGTATTAATGATTTCATAGGGAAACTTAGACTCCTAAAGTTTTCACTCCACATAATTAAATAATCATTACTTATATGATAGAATCTTTCCTTACAAGGTATCATTAAAGTAGAGTGTTTTACTACACTTTCTAAATTCATAATATCAAATCCTAGTAATCTTGTCAACTATAATTTTATTAAATTTCTTTTATTATATCTATCCATACCCCATATTACCTTGTTATTCGTTAATAATCATATTTTATATCCACAATGCTCCATATTATATATTCATTTAAATCTTAAAGCTACATAAAAACTAAATTTATATTCATCCTTGAAGTATTCAATTATATATAGTATAATTTAACAAGCACTTTAGAGTATGCTCACCCATGTAAGTACAACACTTATGTCGGGTTTTTTATATTTTTATAGGAGGTATTAATAATGAAAAATGAAATTGTAAAACCATCAATTTTACCTGGATTTATGGAGTTATTACCATTAGATCAAATTCAGTTCAATAAATTATCCGATACAATTAGGAAAACGTATGAGAGTTTTGGATTTATGCCAATAGATACTCCAGTAATTGAAAAATCAGAGATTCTACTAGCAAAAGGTGGCGGAGAAACTGAAAAACAAATATATAGATTCTCAAAGGGGAGTAATGATTTATCTCTTAGATTTGATTTAACCGTTCCACTAGCTAGATATGTGGCTCAAAATTCTAATTCTTTAACTTTTCCTTTTAGAAGATATCAAATTGGTAAAGTATATAGGGGAGAGAGAAATCAAAAAGGCCGTTTTCGTGAATTTTATCAATGTGATATTGATATCATTGGAAGCAACAATTTAAGCATTTTAAATGATGCTGAAATTCCTAGTATCATTTACTCAATATTTAACAACATGGGCTTTGAGGATTTCACCATAAAAGTAAATAACAGAAAAATACTAAATGGTTTTTTTGAATCTTTAGGCATCGAAGATAAATCTGACGTTTTAAGGATTATTGATAAAATCGATAAAATTGGAGTTACTGTAGCTACTCAGGAACTACTAACTAATGGCTTAACTAATGGAGTTATAGACAAAATTCTAGAATTTATAAATATTTGTGGAAGCAATGAGGATATTTTATTATTTTTAAAGAATTTAGATATTTCTAATACAAACTTTAAAAATGGTATATTTGAACTTTCAACTGTTTCAAAATACGTAAAATTGTTTGGAGTTCCAGATAAAAATTTCAAAATCGATTTAAAAATATCGAGAGGTCTTGATTATTACACGGGAACGGTTTACGAAACATTTTTAAATGAATATCCATCTATTGGTTCAGTGTGTTCCGGTGGTCGTTATGATAATTTAGCAGAATATTATACAAAGCAGAAGTTACCAGGAGTCGGAATTTCAATTGGCTTAACTCGCTTGTTCTATCAATTAAACGAAGTTGGCTTCTTTAAAAATGACACGAACCCATCAATAACAAAAGTACTCGTGATACCACTTGATAATAATATTATTGATTATGCAATTTCCTTTGCAAGATCCTTAAGAGATAATGGTATCGTTACAGAAATTTACCTTGAGGACACTAAAATAGTAAAGAAACTTGGTTATGCAAATAAATTAGGAATCCCCTATGCAATTTTAATAGGCGATGAAGAAATGAAAAACAATACTGTTACCGTAAAAAACATGGTTACTGGCATTCAACAAATTGCTAATTTTAATGAAGCTTATAAAATGGTTAATAATTAAATTATAACTCTCCAAAAAGTATATTTTTTGTATCACCTTTTCCTCGTAAACCTAATACTATGTATTATAAATAATTATACGAGGAGGAGTATCATGTCATTTAAAGATAATTGTCCAAGCTACAGAGATTTGATACTTGGCATAAATAAAAAAGTACCTCTTATATCCGGAAAAATGGTTACTGCAATTAATTTTGATAATGCAGCAACTACACCACCATTTAAATCTGTTATGGATGATATTATTGATTTTGCACCATGGTATTCCTCCATTCATCGTGGTGATGGATATAAGTCTCAATTAACTACCAAAATGTATGATAATTCTAGAGATATTGTAAGACACTTTGTTAATGCTGATTCGAGTAACACTGTAATCTATGTTAAAAACTCTACAGAGGCCATTAATAAACTATCTAATTTATTGTATGATCCATATAAAAAGAATGTAATATTAACTACAGATATGGAACATCACTCAAATGACTTACCCTTTAGAGATAAATTTATTGTAGAATATATATCTATAGGTGAAGATGGAAAGTTGTCCTTAGATGATTTAGAAGCAAAATTGAATAAGTATAATAATCATGTAAAATTAGTTACAATCACAGGTGCTTCAAACGTAACTGGATATAAAAGCCCTATATATGATATAGCTAAATTGGTTCATAGCTTTAATTCAAAATTACTAATTGATGGGGCACAATTAGTTCCTCATGCTCCTATTATAATGAATAGTAAAAACCCAGAATCTAATATAGATTTCTTGGTTTTCTCTGCTCATAAAATGTATGCTCCTTTTGGAACTGGAGTACTAATTGGTCCTAAAAGTGTTTTAGATAATTGCGAACCTGATTTAGTAGGTGGTGGCACAGTCGATATTGTTACTCATGATTTTATAAAATGGAATGACTCTCCACAAAGGCATGAAGCTGGTTCCCCTAATGTTATAGGCTCTATAGCTCTCGCCTCAGCCATTAAGACATTAAGTAACATTGGTATGGATAACGTGGAGTATGTTGAAAAAGGATTGACCTCCTATGCCATCTCAAAATTAAAAAATATACCAAATGTTAAAATATATTGTGATACTTCTAAATGCATTGAGAGAGTTAGCATAATCCCCTTTAATATCTGTGGAATGCATCACTCCCTAATTGCAAAAATACTCTCCTATGAATGCGGTATTTCGGTAAGAAGTGGGTGTTTTTGTGCCCAACCGTACCTAGTTAAGCTACTAGATATTTCTGATGAATTTCTAATTAAGCGTTTAAACAATCCTAACTTGTATCACCCAGGAATGGTTAGGCTTAGTTTTGGACTTTATAACACTTATGCAGAAATTGATATATTGGCTTATGCTCTAGAACAGATTTCTTTAAAAAGAGAATATTATATTATGAAATATGAAAATATGGAAAAGACACTTTTTGACTTTTAACGGCATGTGATTTTTTCTGATCACAAAAATAGTACACCACCGTTGTGTACTATTTTAATATTATTTACCTTTTCTATTTCATATAAGTCTCTACAATTTCTCCATAATACAAAATATGATAATCTCCATTTTCATAAGAACTTTTTACAATATCTTTTAAAAGTAGTTTAGGGTCCATTTCCTGTTTATATACTATTTTACATTCATAAAAAAGTTCACACTCACCAATTATTGGAGTATCCACCTTTTTACTCTTTTCTAATGTTAAATTACACTCCTTAAATTTATCAATATCTCTCCCTGATTTACTTCCACAAACCTTTAATGCATTTTTCATGTTTTTATTTAAAGGTATACTAACAGTAAAATTATCAGCATTTTTTAAAAGATCAATTGTATATCTTGATTTCCTTACCATAAAAGTAAAAATAGGTCTATTCCATACATATCCTATATTTCCCCATCCTATAGTCATTGTATTAATTTTTTCACCATCTTTTACTGTTAAAAAAGCACCTTGCGTATGCAAAAATTTCATACCTTTTTCTAAATTATCCGTAAAATTAATTTCCATTTATTTATCCTCCTTGTAAAATTTTATTTAGAACGAATTGCCTAACTAAATTTATAAAAATAATATTATAATAGGTATAGTAATACCTGAAACTATCGTAGTTATAAAAACGCATTGAGATGCAAGTAGTCTATCACCACCATATTTTTCAGCAATTATTGGAGCCATTACAGCTGCAGGCATTGCTTGCAATATAACACATATAGTAAGTAACAGTTCATCCACTTTAAATATTTTTAATACAATATACACAATCATCGGAACTATTAAAAGCCTAATTACAGCAGCATAATATACCGACAAGTCAGAAAAAGCATCTTTAAGCCTCATTTCTGCAAGCATTGAACCAACTATTATCATAGATATTGGTGTTGTTGTGGCTCCAACTAATTTTAGTGAATTCTCAATAGGAGCAGATAATTTTATTGAAAAAACAAATAAAATCAAACCAATAAACACAGCTATTAGTGCTGGATTTATTAATGCTTTCCTCATTGATTTAAAATCCTTTTCGCCGGTAAAGAGCATTACGCCTACTGTCCACACCAGGATATTAAAAGCAATATTGAATATTGCTGCATAGAAAACACCTATTCCACCATAAATACTTTCAAGCACTGGATAACCCATAAATCCGACATTTGAAAAAATTGTTATAAATCTAAATACTTGCTGTTTGTTTATAGGAAACTTTGAAAAAAATATTCTACTAATAAATATTAAACTTATATGAATTAGAAAAGAATATATAAAAATTTTACGAGCATTACTACCCATCGCCGCTTGGTATTTAATATTAAACGATGTTATTATCATAAATGGTAGTGTTATATTAAGTAGTAATTCAGACAACCCTTTATCAACTACACTGTTAAGAAACTTCCTTTTCTTAGCGTAAAAGCCTACTGCCATAATAATAAATAATACTATAACTTGATTAATTAATTGGCTATTTTGCATTTTAATTCCCCTTAAATATAACTTGGCAACAACTATTATTAACTCATGCTATATAGACATATATTCCATTTTTCTTTCTCTAAAATAAACAGGTTTCAAGTTACATATCTCACAGAGTCTAATAGCCTGAGTAAAATAAGCACCAATATTCTCTACATTATGAGCATCTGAACCTATAGTCACATATTTCCCACCTATTTGACTATAGGCTTTATATATATCAATTAAATTATTATATGCTTGTGAGTTTCCAAATCTTCTAGTATTAATTTCAATAACTTTTTCATTTTGTACTATAATTTTAAAAATTTCATTTATATATTCATTATAATCTTGATAATGCATTTCCTTATCATTATAAGTTGCATATCTTGATATATAATCAATGTGACCTAAACTGTCAATGAAGTCATGCTTCTCCACATTAGCTAGCATACTTAAAAAATATTTGTCGTAAGCATCTTTTTTTGCCTTACCTTCATAATATTTTGGATAATAAATATCTTCCCCATCTACTGCATGTATAGACCCAATTATATAGTCAAAAGGATATTTACTTGCAACATTCCTATTTTTATCTAAACAAATTTCTTGCATTCCAATTTCAATTCCAAGCATGAGCTTTTTACTTCTATATCTCTCATAGTCATTAAAATACTTTTCTATATCAAAAGTCATATCTGCTCCTGCTGGAAAGTTTAAATCTAGATGCTCTGTAAAAATCATACCTATACCACTTTCCCTTGATTGTTCCATAGCATACTGAACTTTCATTTCAGAGTCATCAGAAAACTCTGTGTGTATATGTGAGTCAATCATAATTCATCCCCCTAGAACTTTTTCTATTGTTTAACAACCTTCAATTATATTAATACCTTTGATTATATCAAAACATAGTACAAAAATATATAGCAGTAACCTAAGTAATATAGGTTACTGCTACTTTTTCTTCTTTCTATTTATATAATGGGAATCTACTGCATAACTCTTTTACTTTTTCTCTAATTGGCGCCAAATTACCTTCTCTATTTTCTATAGTTTCATTTATAAGTGCAGCTATTGTTCTCATTTCTTCTTCTTTAAATCCTCTTGTAGTTACTGCTGGTGTACCAATTCTTATACCACTTGTAACAAATGGACTTAAAGTTTCATTTGGTACAGTATTTTTATTTACAGTAATTCCAACTATATCTAACAACTTTTCAGCTTCTTTACCAGTAATGCTTTTATTTGTTAATTCTATTAATAAAAGATGATTATCCGTACCACCAGATACTAACTTAAAACCATATTTTTGAAGTTCTTTTCCAAGTAGTTTTGCATTTTTAACAACTTGTTCAATATAAACTTTAAATTCTGGTTTAAGCGCTTCTCCGAAACAAACAGCTTTGGCAGCAATAGTATGCATTAAAGGTCCACCTTGCATACCTGGGAAAATAGATTTATCTATTGCTTTTGCATATTTCTCTTTGCATAAAATCACGCCACCTCTAGGTCCCCTCAATGTTTTATGAGTTGTTGTAGTCACAAAATCAGCATATGGAACTGGAGACTCATGTGCACCTGTTGCAACAAGACCTGCAATATGTGCCATATCTACAAACATATACGCATTAACTTCATCACATATTTCTCTAAATAGTTTAAAATTTATGGCTCTTGGATAAGCGCTAGCTCCAACAACTATCATTTTAGGGTTATGTTTTTTAGCCAAAGCTCTAACTTTTTCATAATCTATTGTTTCTGTCTCTAAATCAACACCATAAGGAACGAAATTATATAACATTCCAGAAAAATTTACAGGACTTCCATGAGTTAAATGTCCACCATGACTCAAATTCATACCTAATACTGTATCTCCTGGTTTAAGCACAGAGAAATAAACAGCCATATTAGCTTGAGATCCTGAATGTGGTTGTACATTAGCGTGATCAGCACCAAAAAGTTCTTTAATTCTTGTGCGTGCTAAATTTTCTACTTTATCGACTACTTCACATCCGCCATAATATCTTTTGCCAGGATACCCTTCTGCATATTTATTAGTTAATATAGATCCATTTGCTTCAAGTACAGCTCTACTAACAAAATTTTCTGAAGCAATTAGTTCGATATGATCCTCCTGCCTTGTGTTCTCTTCTTCAATTATTTTGTAAACTTCTAAATCACTGTTTTTCAAATATTCTTTCATGTTAATACCCATCCTCTCGTCTTTTAAATTGAATAATCTAATAAAATGATTCCATTAATAATTATAAAAATCAATAAAAATAATACTCTGAAATTTCAGAAATAAATAGTATATTTATATTATAAAATTTTATAGGATAATTATCAACTAAAACATGATAATTCAATGAATTTTTCTGGGTTTTTAATTAAATAGTATTAATACAAGAAATTAATAATACAAACCATAGTTTTTTTATCATATATGACATATAAAATCAAAAAATAATAAATAAAATAACTTAATTTTCTAACTAATAATAATTTATTAGATTTATGGTATATAATAATAGAGCAATTTTATTATTATATGATATAAAATTAAAATGATATTTATTTTGAAAGGAGATTATATGTATACTGACGATATCATTCAAATCGCTGCTGAAGCCGGTAAAATCATTTTAGAAAATGGCGGAGAAACTTATAGGGTAGAGCAAACAATAACCATGATATGTAAATCTTATGGCATACCAAGAACTGAAAGTTTTGTTACTCCTACGGGCATTATGATTTCTATAACTAATAGTAAAAATCAGACCATTTCATTAATTAGAAGGATTCACATTAGGACAGTTAATCTTCGCAAGGTTTCCATGATTAATAATCTATCAAGGCAAGTTGTAACGAGCCCTTTATCCATAATGGATATAAAAAATGAAATTGAATATATTAATAATTTACCACCTTATTCTCAAAAGACTACTACTTTTTTTTCAGCTTTCTGCGCAGGATTTTTTACGTTACTTTTTGGAGGAAATTACAAAGATTTTTTTGTAGCCTTTATAATAGGAGCACTTATTAATTATTTAAGTTTATTTTTGGATAAATTCGAAGTAAATAGTTTTTTAAAAAATATGCTTGGTGGTTCTCTTGCTGCGCTCATAGCGCTAATAGCTAACTCATTACATTTAGTAGGCAATATGGATACTATAATAATAGGGTCAATAATGTTATTAGTACCTGGCATAGCCATAACAAATGCAATAAGGGATACAATTGCTGGGGATTTAGTTTCTGGTATCTCTAGATCTATAGAGGCTTTATTTATAGCTGTAGCAATATCTTCTGGTACAAGTATAATTTTTAAAATTTGGTTCTTATTATTTGGAGGTACTCTTATATGATTCTTAATTCATTTTATGCATTTTTAAGTTCTCTAGGTTTTGGAGTACTATTCAACATTCGTGGTAAAAACCTAATAATCGCATCACTTGGAGGCGGACTTGCTTGGCTAACTTATCTTATTTCAGGAAGACTTCAACCATCCCTTGTTTTTTCATTATTTCTTGCATCAATGGTTGGTAGCATTTATTCAGAAATAATGGCAAGATTATATAAAAATCCTGTGACTATGTTTGTAATCTGTGCAATTATACCACTTGTGCCCGGCGGTGGAATGTATTACGCTACCCTTGAAGCTGTAAAAGGTAACTTTACTCTCGCTCTAACCAAAGGTGCTGAAACGCTGTTTAGTGCAGGTGCAATTGCAGTTGGAATAGTATTTGTAGCTTCCATAAGTACTATTTTCAAAAAAATAAAAATAAAGAAGTAAAATTTGATATCAAATTTTACTTCTTTATTTTATTTTAAAAACATAAGAAAAGTTGAGACTAACTCTTCAATTTTAGCTTTTTCTTCATTCTTTTCTTCCAGATGATCATCACTTTCATGTAAAAGACAGTTTTTTGTATATCTTTCTAAAACAAGCCCACCAACTTTATTCATAGCTGACCTTGCTGCAGCCACTTGAACCAATACGTCTTTACAGCAAGCTTCACATGTTACCATCTTTTCTATACCTTTAACTTGTCCCTCGATTTTTCTCAATCTAATTTGAATGTTTTTTACTAACTCATCATTTATTGATTTATCATTATCATTTATCATTTTACCTCAGCTTTTATAATACCAAGTTCTTTAAGCTGCTTGTCATCAACCATGTTTGGTGCTTCACTCATTGGACAATAAGCATTTTGATTTTTAGGGAAAGCAATTACATCCTTGATGTTATCAGTTCCAGCTAAGAACATTATCATTCTATCGAGTCCAAAAGCAAGTCCGCCGTGAGGTGGTGGTCCAAACTTAAATGCTTCTAGTAAAAATCCAAATCTTTCCCATGCCTTTTCACGTGTAAATCCCAAGACTTTAAACATAGTTTCTTGAAGCTCTGAACTATGTATTCTTATACTTCCTCCACCTAATTCTTCTCCGTTTAAGACTATATCATAGGCTTTAGCACGAACTCGACCTGGATCTGATTCAAGATACTGTAGATCTTCATCCATTGGCATTGTGAAAGGATGATGTGCTGCTATATATCTATTTTCTTCTTCGCTATAATCAAATAAAGGAAATTCTGTAATCCATACAAAATTAAATTCATTATTATCCTTCAAAATTTCTAGTTCTTTGGCTACATGTAATCTTAATGCACCTAAACTTTGTAGTGTTATACTATCCTTGTCTGCAACAATAAGCACTAAATCTCCGGTTTTTGCATCTACCTTATCAAGTATTGCTTGCATTTTCTCATCACTAAAAAACTTAGCCATAGGTGATTTTATTCCATCTTCTTTACATGCAATCCATGCAAGTCCTTTTGCTCTATATGTCTTAACAAGCTCTCCAAATTTATCCAATTTCTTTCTTCCCATATCTGCCGCATTTTCAACTTTTATAGCCCTTACTGAGCCACCACTTTCTATTGCATTTTTAAATACTACAAATTCAGAATCTTTTACGACGCTTGTTATATCGTTAATTTCCATTCCAAATCTTATATCTGGCTTATCTGATCCATATTTACTCATAGCTTCTTTATATTTCATTCGTCTTATAGGAAGTTTTACATTCTCATTGACAACTTCTTTAAATACCTTTTTAATTAATGCTTCGTTAATAGCCATAACATCATCTTCTTCAACAAAGGACATCTCTATGTCAATTTGTGTAAACTCCGGTTGTCTATTAGCTCTTAAATCTTCATCTCTAAAACATCTAGCAAGTTGAAAGTATTTATCATACCCTGACACCATTAGTAATTGTTTAAATAGTTGTGGTGATTGTGGGAGTGCATAAAACATACCTGGATAATTTCTACTTGGAACTAGATAATCCCGTGCACCCTCTGGTGTACTTTTTGTAAGTATAGGTGTTTCTATTTCTAAAAAACCATTTTCATCTAAAAAGTCGCGAACAACCTTAGTTGTTTTAGAACGTATCATAAATATTTTTTGCATATCCGGTCTTCTTAAATCTAAATATCTATATTTTAGACGTATATTTTCTGCTGCATCTAAACCTTCTTTTATATATATAGGTGGTGTTTCTGATTCTGATAATATTTTTATATTCTCTCCTTTAACCTCTACGAGTCCAGTTGGTAAATTTTCATTTGGAGATTGTCTTTTAACAAGTTCGCCAGTTACAGCAAGGCAGTACTCTGGTTTTACTTTATCTGCCTTTTCAAAAGCTTCTTTGTTTATTTCTTCTCCAAATACTAATTGTAATATTCCTGTTCTATCTCTTAAATCTATGAAAACAAGTCCCCCTAGATTTCTTTTTCTTTGAACCCAACCCATTACTGTTACTATATTTGATATGTGTGATTCTCTAAGATCGCCACACATATTGGTTCTCTTTAAACCATTTAATGCTTCTGCCATTTTATTTTCTCCTTCCCTTTGCTTTGATTATATTACATTTATATTAGTACATTTAGGCACTTTAATATCCATTACATTTTAAGTATATAATGTGTTTAGTAATATAATCTTTTTATCAATCATCTCATCTACTCTTTTTATGTATTCACGAACATCCTTTACATTCGCAAACCTTTCATGTCTATTTTCATCTAGAAACACAACTTTCGAAACTGCATCTGCTCCTAGTGCAATTACTGTCTGTTTTTCTTCAATCATTTGAATATTATAGATTCCTTCTTTAGCTAAGGTAGTATATCCTATATTCTCCATATTACCTATCATATTTTTCTGCTTATACATATAATATGGTTTCATATTAAGTTTTTTTGTGAGTTCTACAGTAAGCCCATACATTTTATTTAATTCTTCTTGCCCTGGAACTTCAAACCTATAATTATTAAGCATATTTTCATGAAGCCTTGAAGCTCTTTTTATAGACATACCATGAATTGTAATACTATCAGGTTTAATTTTATAAATTTCATCACAAGTCTTTTTCATATGCGAAATTTTTTCTCCAGGTAACCCTACTATCAAATCCATATTTATGTTATCAAACCCTAATTCCCTTGCCATTTCAAATTTTTCGAAAACATCTTCTACGTTGTGATTTCTTCCAATTAATTTTAATGTATCATCATTCATTGTTTGAGGATTAATGCTTACTCTATGTACTCCATATTTTTTCATAGTAATTAATTTTTCACGTGTTATACTATCCGGTCTTCCACATTCTACTGTAAATTCACGTATATTATTTTTTGAAACAAATGCTTCGTATATACAATTCATTATAAACTCAAATTGTTCATTATTTATTGATGTAGGGGTACCCCCTCC
>ERZ1463035.57-NODE-57-length-21748-cov-13.256903_pt1 | contig 21748 bp, 22 predicted proteins | sample MGYA00564486_ERZ1463035 | MGnify/ENA primary metagenome ERZ1463035 (study PRJEB39244, sample SAMEA3635149) | Helicobacter pylori | study: EMG produced TPA metagenomics assembly of PRJEB11511 data set (Assembly of a 5300-year-old Helicobacter pylori... | reverse complement strand
CATAAAAAGGTTGAAATTAAAAAATGCGACAACTATGTTGACAAATTCCGATATTCCCCTAAGCATTAAAGATAACTAAACTTATATCTAATTCCCTTTGTCCTATAAAATATTAAGAAAATAAAAAAAAGTGGTGGGGGAACCACTACTTTTAATAATTATGGAAAGGTTACAACTTACAATTATAGTTTGACCAGCAAATATAAATATTATACTAGCTAAATATTGTGCATATTTTAAAACATTTCAATAAAAAATCACTTGCGATTAACATAGTTAATTTGCAAGTGATTTTCGTTGTTATTTAATGTTTTGCACCTCTAAAGTGAGAACCAATTGGTGTATGCTAGGCTTTCTTATTTTTTATTGTAAATTCTTTTGGTAAGTCTCAACCATTTATGCTATTATAGATATACCATTTTGTAAATTAACTTTCCTTGTTTAGCAATGATTTTTGATGTTTTTCATAGGAAACATAAATCAAATGTTACTTAATACTAATATTTGATATTGTTATATAACATAATTTCTACTTTGCTCTTAACTCATAACCTCCAATGTGCTAATATACCTTTTGGAAGGTAATGTAAAATCACCCTATTTGGTGTTAATTTTCTATTTTAAAATATAGACAGTGATGAATATAATGCCTACTATAAATCTATATACAACAAATACTCCAAAGCCATGATTTCTTAAGTAATTTAATAAGTATTTTATACATAAAAATCCTACTATAGCGGCTACAATCATACCTACAATGAAATTTCCTGCAATGCTAATAGACGTATGTATAATATTCTTTAATTCAAGCATACCAGCACCAAAAATAATTGGTGTAGACAAAAGAAATGAAAATCTTGCAGCAGCCTCTTTAGACAAACCTGCAAATAAACCCGTAGTCATTGTAATGCCAGAGCGAGCGCAAATTTTCAAATAAAAGCTCACCCCCTCGTATAAAATAAAATTACCCATAGAAATTAAAATTTTGCCCCCATTTTTAATACAATATTTTACAGCTAACCTGTAACAGCTGCTGGAAATAATGTAAAAAAAAGGTAAAAACATCAACTGAACTCATAGCGAATAAAGCTCCTGATAAAAATGGTGTAACCAACAATCCTATTTCACAAAAAAATAAAAATAGCTATGTCCATATTCCATAGTTTTACTCCATTTAAAAACTTATCTAGAAGTAATATAAAGTTAATTATATTTAATCACGTGTTCATTTTTTCTACTTTCCGTTTAGCATATAATTTATATTATCTACCTGTTAAATTAAAATTACTTGACACAATTAAAAAATATGGCAATATCTTTACCAATTGTGTATATTCTTTTGTAAATTTATAAACATTACCTGCATCTATAAATGAGAGGATAGTATTTTTGTTATGCGAAAGTTGAGTTTGTAATAATAATTTTTGGCCTCGATGCCACCTACTAGTAGTTATAGCTTTTAATTTGAAATAAGTCATATTTCTTTAGCGTTGTTTTTAACTTAAATTATGTCTAATTTTATGTTGCCAATGTTTTCATTTGTTATAATTTTGCTTCTTTTTTTTCCATAATTCACTCATTTACTTTTAATCCTCTATGAAATAGAATTAAATATACCCTTAGTGTAACCCATGAGGTACTTACTCGAATTCCTCATGGGTTTTTTTTAACCTTAAACTTTAATTTCTAAATCCACCATCACCAAATAATAACCACTGCTTAAAATATTATATACCAATTAAGTTTAAAAATATTCTCATGAGGCTAATGTCTATAGTCTGGACTATACTCTCTTACCTCTACAGTTAGACTTTAATACCTTCAATCATTTTTGATTATTTATAAAATAAGTAGTTGACACCAAGAACCCCTATGCCAAAACAAAAATGCTGTTATTATTTACTATTTGACGATTACGATTGCTGTAACAATAATCGGCATTACAATGAATGAATTTATTGTAATGTGTATCATAAAACATATCAATCTATCGACTTCTTGATTTCAATCCATTGATACCCATCAAAATTATTTACAATACAACCATTATTTTTAGCCCTAATATACTCAAAAATATAATAATCTTCACCCTATTCTCTTTTGTAATATTTTACTAAATGTATACCTTTAATGTTATTTGTAGCTAACGTGAAAATACTAATAATTTTATTTCAAATTAATATGTCTTTATCAGTATCAAATCCTCTTTCATTATCAATTATCTTTTCAGCACACCTCCACAATATTATTTCTATGCAAATGTTTTTTAATTACATAACTAAAAGCATCCAACCTTTACTGAATAACATCATTCCCTGTTTATATTTTTCATCATATTCTTTGCCCCAGTTTCTGCATAAATCATGCTATTACACCTTACCTCCTCTTTCTCTTATATATCAAGCTTGTTATTATATTTCTATAACTTACTTTATTAAACAAGTATATTGTTATTACACTGCATATAAGCCCTAAAACTATACCTGCTAAAACGTCTGTAGGATAATGTACATATAAATATAATCTTGAAAAAGCTATCAAAGACGCTAAGCTTAAAAATACAAGTGCATATTTTTTGAAATATTTTGCCAATACTCCTGCAGCTGCAAACGAAGATGTAGCATGCCCTGATGGGAATGAATATGATACTGGCTTTGCAATTAAAAGATTAACTGCTGATGGCCTTATACGCTTAAATATATGTTTCAATATTTCTTCTCCTAAAATCCCGCTTAGTACTAAAGCTCCTAAGACCATAAAACCTATTTTTCTATATTTTTTTGTAATTATCAAAATCAATGATATTGTAATCCATATAAATCCTCCATTGCCTAAACATGTTGATATAATCATGACTTTATCCATAATGATTCCATGCATGTTATCTTTTATATACAATAATATGGAACTATCAAATTTCTGTATTAGATACATCATTTTCATCATCTTCACCTTTTTTTCTCTTTTCTTTTATAAATATTATAGCTCCTGGCAGTAAAGAAATTATTATTATAGCTATTAGCATATAAGAAAAATGATTTTTTATAAAAGATAGATTACCAAAGAAGTAACCACCACCTAAAAATAGACTTACCCATAGACCCCCACCAATCATATTATAAGGTAAAAATTTTGAGTAATTCATTTTACCGATACCAGCTACAAAAGGTACGAAGGTTCTAATTATAGGAATAAACCGACCTATAACTATTGTCATTGAGCCATGTTTTTCATAAAACTTTTGAGCTTTAATTAAATACTTTTTGTTAATAAACCTTCCCTCTTTGTTTGCTAATATTGTCTTTCCAATTTTTTTACCAATATAATAATTAGCAGTGTCTCCAAGCACAGCTGCAAGATATATTACTATTAGAAGAGTAAATATATTCATTGATCCAATTCCTGCTAGTGCTCCTGCCGCAAATAGTATTGAGTCACCTGGCAAAAATGGCATAAAGACAATGCCTGTTTCAATGAATATAATTAAAAAAATAATAACATAGGTTAATACTCCATACTGTTGTATTAATAAAGTTAAGTATTTATCGATATGCATCACTACATTTATACAGTTGATTAAAATGTTCATTTGTTCCCCTTTCGTTATACGATAATTATATTTCATATTTTAAATTTAGATTATACATTATAAAATCTTTTAATAAGTAATACCCATATATAACAATAAATTTAAAGTCTAGATGTTTAATATAACAGTTATCTTTGTTCCAATTCCTTCTTCACTTTCTACATTTATAGTTCCCTTATGTATTTCCACAATCAATTTAGCAATGGATAATCCAAGGCCAGTGCCACCTTTTTCTTTAGACCTAGATTTATCTACAGTATAAAACCTTTCAAATATACTTTGGATTTCATTTTTTGGTATTCCAATTCCACTATCACTGACAGTAATTCTTACTGTTTTATTGTTAATCTCTGAACTTATATCAATTGTTCCTCCCTCTGGTGTAAATTTAATACTATTCTCAACAAATATCCTAATCATCTGCTTCAGCATTTTATAATCCGCAAATATACTTAAAATGTCATTTCTGGAACTTGTTATTATATGACCATGATCTATAAGCTTACTCTCTTTTAAAACTTCGCAAATAAGCTCATTAAGACAAAATTCTTTTTTTTCTATTTTTTGATTCTCGCTACCACCCTTGGCTATAAATAAGAGTTTCTCAACTAAATTTGCCATATTACTGGTTTCTACCTTAATAGCGTCAATAGATTTTTCTAAGGCTTCTCTATCATCTTTCCCCCATCTATCAATCAGGTTTGCATACCCTTGTATAACTGCAATAGGAGTTCTAAGTTCATGTGACGCATCGGATACAAACTGAATTTGACTGTCAAAAGCTCCTTGGAGTCTATCTATCATCTTATTAAAAGTATTACCTAGTCTTTTAAGCTCATCATTAGGACCAGTAACATCGATTCGTTCCTTTAAATTATTAATGCTAATATTATCAGCAGCTATAGTTATTCGATCAATTGGCTTTAACATTTTTTTTATTATACTATATCCAAATATAATAGAAGAAATCATGCCTAAAAAATCAGCTATTATCATAAAAACGAGTAAAATTCTTAGGAAGTCATATTCATTATCCATATCCTTCACAATCTGAATATAGACCATGCCATATTCTTTAGTATCAATCTTTAAATTTTTATATACCAACTGTTTATTGTGTTCTTCATAAGCTCTTATTTCATCAAAAGGACCATTAATTTTAAGATCCCGATAAAAATATTTTGATATGTTTAGTACCTTTCCATCTACTTGTAATATTCTTATTGATACATTTTGTTTGGACGGAACCTCTGAAATCAATTCTTTATCAGATAAATCTACATGTTCACTTTCAGACAGAACCCTATTTAACACTATAGTTTTAACATCTTCTATTTCTTTGTTCGCTTGAGTATGCAAGTAATACTTTATTCCGTATAGAATTGAAGCATTTAAAATGAGCAATACTAACGAGAACATTACAGCATAAACTAGAGTTAATTTTACAGAAATTTTTGCGCTCTTAATAATTTTAAAATTCATAATTAATTACCTCTAACAACATATCCTACACCTCTTATAGTAGTTATAAATTTGTCTTCTAATTCATCATCCATTTTACTGCGTAAATGTCTTATAAATACATCTACTACGTTGGTATCACCTTTATAGTCATAACCCCATACTTTCTCAATTAACTGTTCTCTTGTTAACACAATGTTTTTGTTTATCATCAGTGCCTCTAAAAGGTCATACTCTTTTTTTGTGAGTTCAATTTCCACACCATTTTTTTTAACATTATGAGCTTTATTATCCATAACAATATCTTTCACTTTGACATCATAAGTATTATTGTTTATAAATAAATTTCTTTGATATACTCTAATTCTTGCCAATAGTTCTTCTATTGCAAATGGTTTAGTTAGATAATCATTTGCGCCTACATCCAAACCTAACACTCTGTCCGATATTTCACTTTTTGCCGTAAGCATAATGATAGGTACTTGCGATGACTGCCTTATTCTTCTACAAACCTCAATTCCATTAAGTTCTGGTATCATAATATCAAGAAGTATTAAATTATATTCGTTTTTCTCAGCTATAGTTAAACCGTCCCGTCCATTGTAAGTTACATCAACTTTATACCCTTCATGATTTAATTCCATTTTAATAAACATTGACATTAACTTTTCATCTTCTACTAACAGAATTCTAAAATCTTTCAAAATATCAACTCCCTTTTATAGTAGAATAGCAAACTAATCCCCACCATATTATTTCAGGGCTTAATTAAAATTCTGTACCTACATTCCTTATCTTCATTAGATAATAGTAGATAACATAAATTAAAAATAACTGAAGATTAAATTTGAATTAAATTATTAAATTCATACCATTTATTATTATTTCTTAATTTAAGAAAACCATTCAACGCACACAAGAAGCCGTAAACGATATATAGGAGTTATATGTTTCAATAAGCACTATTTTTTATTCTTATTGTACTGTTTATCAATAGCCGCATTAACATACGCCCAACCTTTCCAAACTATATGATCACTATCCATTAGAATAGATTTAAGTTGTACAAGAAGAAAATCACTTACTCCTTTCGGATTTTGAGCCTTTATTATTGAATATGCAATTTTCGGTGTGAATAATTTAGGATAATATACTATATACCTGTTTTCCCAGGCTGTAGGACTGTATTTTTTCTTATAATGGTATAAACCCTTAAATCCATAAAAACTATTAAGCTCTTCATATACAAATTTAAATAATTTTCCAGTTGCCCCACCCTCATCCGTAGTATTTACAAGTGGTGCTAGACCTAATGTGCCCCACTTTACTCCCTCTAATTTCATCTTATTAAAGGCCTCAATTGTGATTTTTTCCATAACTCCAATAGGTGCATTGTTCCTTCTCCTTGTAATATCTGCTAGATAACCTTGTCCACCAGCAAAAGGTGAAAATACAATAAAACCAAGCATCTCTTTTTCATTGTTGTAGGCTGCAAAATACCTTTTGTCCATAGGATTATCCAATGATATTGTTCCTAACATAAAAGATAATTCACTACTATTTTTATCTTTAAGCCATTCATCTGAAACATCATTAATCTGCTGTTCAATAAATTTATCTCTTTTCTCCAAGGGTTTATACTCTGATATTGTAATTTTTAAAGCAGAGGCATGATTTATTGCATTTCTTATTTTAGCTACCTTCCCACCTGATAAGTTATATGTCTCAAGGTCAAACATAGCCTCTTCTCCGCATTTTGTTTTGCCAAACCCAAGTAAAGAGTATAATGGAATATGTTTTTCAAGTGTATGACAAAAACATATATTAAGATTATTTTCTTTACAATGGATTATAAATTCAGCTATAAATAAAGGCATATCTTTATCAGAACATACTGGATCTCCAGCACATACTGCAACTCCTGCAGCTATTGTATATGCTATTACCCCTTCAACATTGTGGCCAAAATAATATCTTTTGTCATCTTCAATAGCAATATAAGAAAGAGAATTTTCGCCGTATTTATAAAGTAGTTTTCTTACCCTCTCCTTGTCAAATGCAGTGACAAAAGGCTGATAAACAAATGGTTTTAAAATAAAAAATAGTGCAACTAAAACCCCAGTCCAGTTTATTGCTATTTCAGTCTTTACAAAGACCAGTTCTTTCATTGATAAATGTCCTAACGTAGAAAAATCAATTAAAAACAACATTCTAAAAGTTCGTAAAACAGCATAACTCAATATGTTTACAGTTAAAGGCCTAATATTTACTTCATAAACCACAAAGCACGTATTCATAATAATCAAAAAAACAACTATTACACCAATAAATATACTATTCTTGAGACTTATTGGGTCAGACTCTCTTTTAAAATATTTATAATTAAAAATAAGAATGATGATAACAACAAATTCAACAATAATAACAGGCCTAAATAAACTGTGAAAGTTTATTACATGCATTAGCATTGAAACAGATAGCATACATATTGAAATTACCCATGCCATCTTCATCCTTTTGTATAATCTATAGCTTGTAAAAATCAATACAAATCCTGTAATAACAGAAATCGTTCTATGCAGTACTAATGTTTCGGGATTAAAAAAGTAAAAGTATTTGCTTATATACGAAATAACATAAATTTTATAGTAATATTCATACAATATATTCTCAATTCCTAACATTAGGGTAAGGAATACAGCAGTATTGATAATACTATTCCTAATAGTTTCGGTACTTACCCTTTTCAAAAAAACACTCCTTTACTTATTGTGTGATTATATATGTAACCTTGTTTAGGGTTACACTAGATTATTCTCTTGTACCAGTTCGTTATTGAAAGCTTCGATAGATTTTGCCTTATTTCATACTATATATTTATAACATTAAAAACAGATTAAAAATGTCTTAGCTTCAGTTTAAGAATCATGATAAAAAGTGATTATAGAAATGATAAAAATCACTTTTTAGTAAACTGATAGAGCAAAAATATTTTAATGTTCTATTAATTTCAAAATGTTTATTCTACAATTTATGAATAGTAGAATAATCATTTTTTATTTTACAAGTATGAATTTTCAGAACGCCTCTTTCTAAAATAAACAAATATTTACCTTCACTAATCTGTAGTGTAAATCTATCTATATTGAATATGTTACAAATACCTTATTTATTAAATAATTTAATCCTTCTTTAATGTTATAATGTAATAATTAAAATGCAGAGCAAAAAACTATAATACGATTTTCATGAAATATATCATGAATAAAGGGTAGGTAAGTTAATGAAAAACTATAAATTTAATTTGATTTTGGGTATAACGTCAGTAGTTATTTTTGTATTGTTTATTATATTATCACATGGGTGGATGGATTTAATTCATCAAATGAATAATTTACAAATTCAATGGATATTAGTTGCAGTTATGTGCATGCTATTATATTGGATTTTTGAAGCTAAAATTTTGCAAAGTATTGTATTGCTAACAAAAAAAGACTATAAATTAAAAGATGCGTTTAAAGTTACAATGATTGGGCAATATTTTAATTCTATTACTCCTTTTTCATCTGGTGGTCAACCAATGCAGTTCTATGCACTTATAAAACAAGGATTAGGAGCTGGTGAATCTGGTTCAGCTCTGATGATTAAATTTATTGTCTATCAAACAATATTAACTTTATATTCTTTAATTCTTATATTTTGGAAATTAGATCTTTTTAAAAGAAATACGAGCAATTTATTTTATTTGATAGGATTAGGATTTGCAGTTCATGCTAGTGTAATTATAAGTTTAATTGTATTTTCAAAATATCGTAAATTAACACATAAGTTCATAATAGTCTTATCTAAAATATTAAATAAGCTTAAATTAGTAAAAAATATGTCAAAGTTAGAAATACGCATTAATAATAATCTAGATCTGTTTCATAATAATATAGAAATAGCAAAACATAGCAAAAAATTAATTTTTAAAGTTATTATTTATACAATACTTCTACTTACAATATATTTTATTATTCCCTATTTTATTTATCTTAGTTTTGGTATGGAAGGTGCTAACATAGGTAGTATGATAGCAGGGACTGCATTTATTATGATGATAACCGCAGTTATACCATCACCTGGAGCTATGGGTGGTGCAGAAGGTGCTTTTTATATGCTTTTTAGTTTCTTTTTCGCATCTTATAATATAATGGCTGCTATATTATTGTGGAGATTAATTACATTTTACTCCTGTATAATATTTGGATTTTATTTTCTTAGGAAGAACTAATCAAACTAATTAATTTATATTAAATAAGTTAACTTTTCTAATAGACTTGCTTATTAAATTAATTTTATTAAGAAAAGTGAAATTTTTACTGATGCTTATTATCCTTTATATACAATAATATAAACTATTAAATCTCACTACTCGTGATATCATTTTCCGTTTATAATTTTTAATACAAAATTAAGGATTTTTTAATCTACTTTTAATTTTTTAACTATAAAATAAGAATATGGGAAAAATATATAATAGTTTGTTAATAAAATATAAACGTAGGGGAAGTGTAATCCCATGATAGTTAATAGTCATTTACTAATATCACAAATCTTATATAAGTACATATCTAATCATATGGGTTTCAAACTAGACAGGCTAGCATTTGCATACGGAAATATAATGCCTGATTTGAACAATAGCGATATTAACCGTTCACACACAGTAGATAAAAGCTTAGATATTGTTAATAAATATTCAGAAGGATTGATGGATCAAAACATTTCAATCAAAGAATTTTCAAGACGCTTAGGGGTTATTTGCCACTTTGGTTGTGATTATTTTTGTTTATATCATCAAGATGGTAATGAGAAAAAAAGTTTGTATAAACATATATTTTATGAAGTGATTTTACATATAAAATTACTATCGCTTTTTTTAAGAGGTAAGATAAAGTTTAATGATTATGAAATGAATGAAGATAACATAAAAGCTATAGTATTGAAGCTACAAAAAAAATATAATTTAGAGTTTAAAAACTTAATGAGAGATATAAACAATGATATATTGGTGATATTGCAAATTTCAAAATTAATAATATATTCGAGTCAATTATATTTTCAGCAAAAAGAAATTAATATTTCAAAAGAATATCAATTAAGATAAGTTAATGAATGATATATAATTATGAAGAAAAATTTAAAATATGTTATGTCCGTAAAATTAGAACAATAATATTTAACAGGACAAAAGCAATGAAAGTGTTGAAAATATCCATTGCTTTTGTTTTTTTGTCCTTTTTTCGTTTTTTATGATTCATTTTTGTATTTCACAATGATAACAAGCGTAATACAATTTCTAATCCTTTCAATATAACATTATCCAATTTTATAATAGCACTTAACTTATTATTTGGACTTATTTATATACGACTTTATCATCAGTTTAATTGAAAGGGGTTCTCACTAATTTCCCTTCACTTAATGATACAATTCCGCCACTATATAATTGAAGTAATGTACCTTTGTAAGTTATTTCTTTCCCTGTTTGTACTTCTATTAGATTTTTTTAATATTATCATTTTCATAAATTTGTCCACTAGCAGATTGATAAAATGTAACTATCAAATGTACCTAGAGCAAATAGGCCGAATAAAGATACTGAATTGTAGGCATAGCAGTTAAAAATGGAAGTAAAAGTGATAAGCTGTGATGGTGACGATTTTCAGATACAAGATGCTAAAAAAACATTGAACCCCTATAATTATTATATCAATTATTTATTCTTAATTGTCTCCAACACTTACGTTTCTGCCAGTTCACTGTTTAAGTATTTCCTTCATCAATAATAGCATGTGTAATTTTACATTTGCAAGAATTTGTTCTATGAGCTTATAACATTTTGCACCGATATTGTTATAAAATAGTTTTTGAAATATTTTATAACAATAATAAATAATAAATATTATACATATACTTGAATATATAAATTAAGTTCAAACCCAAATATTAAAATGATTGAGGCTAAATTATAATGAAATTTGAAAATAGAAGGAATATATTAATTCTAAATAAAAGAAGATTTGTTTTAGTCATAACAATTTTAATCGTTATCCTATTATGTTTAATATTTTATAATTCTAGTAGAATAAATAGTATCCTTCCTGCTAATGCAACAATGGATTTAAGTAAAAATGCAGTAAATTGTAACAAATTAAACATAAAATCGCCAACTATAGATGTCTATAAGCATATTTATAAGCCAGATGGACATAAAATAGCCTATCTTACTTTTGATGATGGTCCTTCAGCTAACATTACTCCTGATATTTTAAAGACTTTAGATAACTATAATATAAAGGCAACTTTTTTTATAGTTGGAAGTATGGCAATAAAATATCCTGATTTGGTAAAGAAGGAAGCAGCAGATAGACAATCTATTGGGAACCACACATATTCGCACAATTATAAATATATATACTCTAATACTAATACTTTTATAAGTGATGTTATTAAATGTGATACCGTATTAAAATCAATACTGGGTAGCAATTTCAATAGTAAATTAGTAAGATTCCCAGGTGGATCATTTGGCAAAAAACTCGAGTCTTTTAGAGTAGCACTTAAAAGTGATGGATACAATAATATAGATTGGAATGATTTAACTGGCGATGCAGAGGGACAAAATATTCCAGTAGATAAATTACTAAATAACCTTAAAAAGTATACTAAAGGAAAAGAACACGTAGTTATTTTAATGCATGATGCTTCTACCAAGGCAACAACTGTCCAGGCATTACCACAAGTTATCAAATATTTAAAAGCTCAAAAATATTCATTTAATACGCTCGACTGAAATCAAAGCCACTCGGATGCACATAAAACAGTAACTTCGTAACTTGTTACATTCCCTTGTTGGGTTAAGCAAAACTGAAAAATCCAGTAGAATAATTAATTTATTCTGCTGGATTTTTTGTATGCATTTTAGATTATTAACTTTGTGGTTTTTTTTCCTTTTTGACATCTGTATTCTCAATAGATTTTGGTAATATTGAACCTTTTCCACTTGCCATATTTGCAAGTACCATGCTCATTATACCTTCCATTGCGTTAGGTGTTTTTCCATCAGTTCCACCCATTATTATGGTTTGTGGTACAAGTGGAGACTTACTTATCTTTAGTGCCTCTGCAAATGCTATCATAACACTTTGCTTAACTTGTAAATCCGGGCCACCATAAGCCTCAACTAAAGCTCTTGCAGCTGTTCCCTTCGCTATTCCTACTTTTGTTTCTTGCTCAGCCGTAGCGTCTGCAACCGCTTTAATATTTAATGCCTTTGCTTTACCTACTGTTTCAAGGCTAAATGCCTCTGCACTAGCTTGTAGTTCTACTTGCTTAGCATTAGCACTCGCTGTTAATTCGATAGTCTTTGCTTGGGCTGCTGCCTGAGCCTCTTTAGTATATCTTTCAGCATCGGCTTCTTGTGTCCTTTTATATTTGTCTGCTTCGGAAAGTTTCTGCGTTTTTAATGCTAACTGTTCTGCCAATCTTAATTCAGATTTACCCTTATTATCAGCTACCTCTATATCAATACTTGATTGTGTAAGAGCTGATTGTGCCATTGCCTTTGCCTCTGCTTCATTTAATTCTCTTTGCTTTTCAGCTGATTTTTGTTTAGCTTCATTTGTCTTAATTTCTTCCATAGCTACTTGTCTATCCCTTAGTTGTGCAAGAATTTTTTCAATTCTTGTATCACTAGCTGAAGCGGCTGGTGTTCCTATTAATACTTCTTGAAGTTCTAAATCATATAGTTTAAATTTACTTGTCATTTCATCTGCTGCCTGTTGTTGAATTTGGCTTCTATCTTGAACTAATTCTATAAGAGTTTTCGTTTGACCAATATTTTTAAAGTAACCAGAAACCATAGGATCAAGAGATTGTTCAATAAGCATTTTTATATCTCCAAATCTTTGTATAACTGATGATGCTTTTCTATAATCAATGTTAAATACTACTGTAAGTGGTAAATTAGGTTCAAAAGCATCTTTAGTTATTAAACTAATTTCTTTTAAATTATCATCTAACTTGTGTACCCCATTTTGACCACTGATCCACTTAAGAATTACGTTTGTAGTAGGTACTGGCACAACTTTACCTGCATAAGTATTAAATGCATACTTTCCTGGCATCATAGAATCTCTCCAAATGCCCTTTTTCCCTTGTTCTACAAGTTCTCCATGAGAATACCCTGTACCTGAAACATCTTCACCTTTATCGCCAAAATAGCTTACCACAACCCCTACATAACCAATATCTATTATGCTTTTAGGTACTATATCAACACTTGCAAACATTCTATTAATAAAATAAACCCCATCTGTAAGTACTTGCATCTGTTTACCTTTTCTTCCATCTGCAGCTAAAAATTTTTCTGGCTCTTGGAAATTATTATGATAAAACTCATTATTTATACCTTCGCCAACAATAGGTGCTATAATTGCCCCATTGTCAGGTGTTGGTCCCTCATTAATAGTTACAATACCTATAGTATCACGACTACCTTGTTTATTTGCTGTTTTATTATATGACACATCTATTTCACTATTTTCATCCAGCTGAGTATTTTGCACTGAAACTTTTGAATTGGATATAATTACTGGACTAAAACCATTTTCTATAGATAAATCACTACGCATTGTTTCTATTTGTGCCGTTTCATCTTTTGAAGTAAATATTGAGTGCACCCTGTCTTTTGTAATTATAATAAATTGTGCTAGATTAAATGCGTACGTACCCTCACGAAGAATTTGTCTTTGCGGACCCTTTTGACCACCATTATTTAAAAATGCTACCACATCTTGAAATGATTTACTTTGTGGTATAACCCTACCAAGAGTTTGACCATCACCTAAACTTTCTCCAGACCTTGAAAACACATAAGCTATTTGCCCTTGTGGTATGGTTACTAGCCTTACCTTCTTAACCTTATATTTGAAACGTGTCTTAAAATGGACACCCGCTCTTAGAACTTCTGGTTGGTATCCTGCTTCTCCTTTTAGTGCTATAAGACCATCAGCAGGTACTGAGCCTCCTGAGCTCCACCACTTTTCAACAATACCTACTTCATCTGATCCTATACTTGTGGCACCTATGCCATAGGCTATTAAACTAAGTATTACAATAATTATTAGAATAAATATTCCTGGTATAATTAACGCTGTATACGAGCCCATAAATCCATCCCCCTTTTATTATGTTTTGTTATATTATATGTCAATATAATAGTATTTGTCTAGAACAAAATCTCCCTACGGTCGAGCATTAAAGTGATGCTCCACAAATAGTATGTCATCATCTTTTTATTTTCTAATATTATTCATTCAAAAAATTGTTTAGCTTTTTAAATGATATAAAACTAATCATTCAACATAATATTAATATCATAAATAGGCTTTGCCCTATTTATTTAAGCATTATTAGTGAAATAATGATATTATTTGTACAATTTAGAGACTCCTTTATGAATGATTAATCACAATGTAAGTTTACAAACCGTATATTATACTGTAAATAATGAAAAGGAAGAACATATATGGCATTAATTATATCAGCATTATTATTTAGTTTAGCTTCTAACCTAGATAACTTAGTTGTAGGAATAGCTTACGGGATAAAGGAAATAAAGATAGGGATAATTTCAAATCTTATAATAGCAATTTTAACCTCTACAGGAACATTTTTATCTATGTTAGTTGGAACGTATATATTAAAATTTTTGCCTCACTCTGTAGCTAATGGTCTAGGTGCTATAGTTATTATTATTTTGGGTACATATTTTGTGACCCAGAGCATAATAAAACTTATAAATAACTCCAAGTCAAAGGAACTTGCATTGAAGAATGCTACTGATATGATTGTATATGCTGAAAAATCTGATTTAGATAGCTCTGGTAACATAAATGTGAAGGAAGCTCTCATTGTAGCATTCGCATTAACCTTTAACAATTTAGGAACTGGAATGGCTGCAAGTATAACAGGAGTTAGTATTCAATTTACAGCAATAACTACATTTATATTAAGTATCCTTACAATTATATTTGGTGAAACTGTAGGTAATCATGTATTAGGTAAGGTTTTGGGTGAATATGCGCCATTATTTTCAGGTATATTGCTAATAATACTTGGTATTATTGAATTTTTTAATTAACATTAACAAATTGACAAACAGGACTTTGGAAAAGGTTGAGAAATATCTATTTTTCAAAATCACACATTTAGACATGTATCTATAAATTTGAGTTGTCTCAACATATTAGATGAATCTACCTATGAGCATTACACCATAGGTAGACGTTGTGGAACCTACACCGTCATTATCAATGATTAATATGATAGTTGAGTTTTAAACAGACCATAGGCTACACCGACTGAAAAATCATCAACACTAAGGGTTAAAGCAAAAATAAATACTGTTAAATATGCAGATAAATACTGTTGGGTACAATGGGCAAGTGAAAATTCGACAAAATATAATAAAGTATACCGATATTGGTGGAAGTTGTACAAATTATGTATCTCAATCAATTGGAAACAAAGAAGGTGGAGGTATAGAATTTGATGATATTGGGCAATGTCCTTACAACAAGCATGGGGAAATGTTCAAGATTTAAAGTTGTCAAGCTTTAATTGCTTTCTACTTTATCATATTAACCGATAGACCACTGAAAATTCTTCTAGGATATATGTATCTAAATAAGAAATATAAGAAATATAAGAAATTCTAAACGTAAATATTAAAATTTAGATAAAAAAATAAAAAGATCATTATCATAAAATCAGATAATGATCTTTAAAAATATTCACTAAATAAATTATCAATCAATCTATCAATAACAGTAATATATTTGTTATGTTGCTTTTCCTAGGGATGTAGATTCTCCCCTTTACACTTAAAATGATCTATTAAAATATTATTTGTTTTACATCGGAAGGCTTAATATTAGACCTAATTGTATAATTGATTAGATTATTAGCTTCGTCATACCGTGGGCTTACAGATAAAATATCCCAAACACTTTCTTTAAGCACACCCATTTTTAGTCTATAAAGGTGTGGTATCACTACTTTACTATCTTGTGGTAATTGTTGAAGAATTGCTATAAGATCTGAAACTATCATTTATATTTTCCCCCTCGTTTATGTCTAACTATAGTAGAAAGTCCTTATGGAACTTTTTAAATCATTTATGGTTATTTAAATCTATTTTCTTTACATATAATATGATTTATTTTATTAGAAGTACCCGTACATCAAAATATAAATTTTACCAAGCTATATGTACAAGTTGACACGGTAACTACCCTGTCACTACCCCAAAATAGACAGATAATGATTTAATTAATTTACTAAAGAAAGCCAATTGGAAGAAACAATCTTTAATATAAATGTAGTATAAAAAATAAGCCTGAAGCTAGTATTTAACCTAACTCTAGACTTGGACATTTAAACTCATATTTTATTCTCGTTAAGATGTTTATGGATTTCTTCTACGATTAATTTTATTTCTGCCATTTCTTCACTATGATTATGTCTTTGTTTTTTTGCAAGTGATTGTTCTTTTTTAACAATCTTAAGTTTCTTGTAATAACTTTGATTGAATATTGCCTTGTTTATTCGTTGTGTATCCAAGAAGAGGTAATGCACAAGCTTGTAATACTGCGGTACTCAAATATTGTATCCAAGCCATTATCGTAGCAGGCCTTTCAACAATTAATGGTGCTAACACCAAAAGAGTAATTATATAAAATACCGTCATAGAAGATAATCCATTTGAAAGTTTATCACCTATCCAATCATTAAATTTTTTCATGAATTATGTCCTCCATTATACAATATTATTACCTATCTTGTTTTAAAAATAGAACATACATATTATATCCGTTTATTCTGGTTTAAACATCAAATAAAATTTGAAAATTAATCCATAATTTAAATGTAAAATCCTTTATTATTAGAATAACATTGATAAAAGGTACTGCATAGAGGTGTACTCCTAAGTGTAAAAGAATAACTACTTCAACGATTAGTTGAAGTAGTTATTCTTTCAAGCGATTATAAAAAAACTACACACACCAGAGCAGCTTCACAATATAGCTTATGTTGTATGATTACGATTATACATTAAATATATCATTAGATGAAAAATGTGGGTTTAGAAGCATTGGGATAAGAGAAAAAGTCGCTAAAATGAAAAATGGTTGGATATACTTTTAATGGAACGTAGAAGTAAGACAGTTGGCGTAAAATAGATTAATTGAAAATTAATTCATAAAAGTCATTTAACATAATAAGTATGAATAAAATCTAAATATATCAATACCAACATCATTAGATAAGGGGGTACTTGTGACGACATACTTTCTGTAAACGGCCTTTTCAGTTTTTTTACTATGTTGCTCATTCTTTTCTATATCATCTTCTATTCGACCTATTCTGTCTGCGATTATGCATACTTTACATTCTTCTGCCATATCTATTACTCCTTTGTCTATCTATTTCTTATTATCATTTGTAAACCCTCAAGTTTTGCATTGAATGCTAATTACTAAGCTACATTATACTTGCTATAAAAAGCCACCGTCAACCCATAGAATCACCATTTCAAATTAATTTTGGGTATTAAAAAAGGCACTATCTTGAGTGTCTTATTTTTTATTATTCAATTTTTATTTTTATCATTCATTTTTTACTTTTTCATATTCTTTTGAATTTTTTCATTTATTATATCAGCTTGTAATTGAGTAATTACTTTATCTTTTACTAATTTACTTAATTTGTTAAAATTGCCTTTAACCTGTGACACATTTTTCTTTACTTCAGCCATTACTTTATCTGATTGGGTTTGCGTTATTGTCTTAGCTTTAACTAATACCTTAAGGGTGTCGGTATAAAGCAATTTCATATCCTCTGAGAGTGCTTTTACAGTATTATTAACTGCTGTTTTAGGAGTAACTATTGGTTTTTTAGTAGTTGGTTTTGTGGAACTACAACCAGCAAATAACATAGTAGATAAACTGACTATAATAAGAATTGAACTTATTTTTGTATTTTTCATTTTTACACCATCCTATTTATTTTATTATATTTATTTATCATTAGGATAATGTAATCGAAATATACTATTACTACTTTTATAAAAATTTTATGTTTATCAATAGACATTAAATAAGGTGCTATTTCTAATAGTCTAATACAGTCATTTTTTTTATTTGTAGCAGGGGCTCTAATTGATGCTGAGAAAACAGCAAATCGCAATACAACTTGATTCATCAATGCACCTTTTAAAAAGAAGACAGAAATATATTCAGAAACAAGAACCTCAATATAAGTTGTATTAATTTTTATGATTATTTTTATAATATATGTAATTATACTAGTTTAGTATTATGTATTAGAGCAGTAGATTATCTACTGCTCTCTTTTACATTATGTATCAGTTGGCGTTTGCCTTTATTAAGTTTCGCTATATAATTGGCAAGAATTATTTACTATATACAATAGTAAAGTGCGTTAATAACAAATACGAATTAAGAATTTAAAAAGGAGCTAATTTTCTTAGCTTCTTTCTTATTCTATTATAGCTAAATTTTATTTAATTCTTTTAAAGATTTATCTATTAATTCATCAAATGATTCTTTATCTTTTATTGTTTGAAAACGTAAAGCCATATCACCATTTGTAAAATATACTTTTTCAAAAATAGAATTATTATAATTATATAAGTCTTCTTTTTCTTTTATTGTTTCCATCATTTTGCATCCTCCATCATCCTGATGTTATTTATTTTATTTACTCTATTATTTGATTAAGTGCATACAAATATACTTTTCTTGATAAATTTTTATTACAACATACTTCTATTTTGACAAATAAAAAAGCACCCACAACGGGATGCTCTGATCAATATTTTTTGTAAATCAATTGCACCTATTAACCCTACTTCTTCATACCTTTTTCAACTTTTTCATTTATCTTATTTGTTTATTACTTTTTTTTGACTGGGTCTGTGTTATCGTCTTAGCAGCAACTAATCCCTTAATAGTATCAGCATAAATCATTCACATATCTTCATTTGATTATCTTAGTATTTTATATAACACAACAAATAGTTTCACTACATAATATTACAACATTGTGCAGGTAGCAATTTATCTAATAATGTTACTTAAGAGTTTATGTTCTACAGATTAATTGATTTTTTAATAATTTATTAAATCTGTAATTAAAGAAGATAAACATAAGAAGAGCATCAACTCCCCATTACAGCGCAATAATACACCATACAGCTGTAACTGGATATTTTAAAATATTAATAAAATAATAGGTTAGGGGCAATCTTATAATCCAGCTTGTAAAACAACAAATGAAAAACGGACTCTTAACGTCTCCTATACCCTTTAATGCGCCTTCAAATACTATAGATATACCTATAAACGGTTGCTCTATTGCTCCGATGAAAAGACACCTACCAGCTAAATAAGCAACTCTTTTTTCATAATTATTCACAAAAAAATTCACCAGAATGTTAGGCATAACTAAGAATATTATTGCAAATATGCCCATTATAAATACTGCATAAAAAACACAGTTAAAAGCAGCTTTTTCAGCTTTTTTAGCTTTTTTATAATCCTTTTTTCCTACGTTAAGTCCTACTAAAGTAATAACCGCAATACCAAATCCAATACTTGGCATAACTGAAAGTCCTTATATCATATTAGCTATTTCATCCGATGCAAATGCAACACTCCCAGAATGAATTATAATAGCAACACATATCAATTTGCTGATACTAAATACAGCTTCCTCCATGGAACAAGGAATAGCTAATGCTAATATTTTTTTTATGTTTTTAAAAGAAATTGAAAAAATATAAAATGGTTTAAACTTAATTTTTGCCTTGAACACAGTATAGTAGAAAGAAAAAACAAATCCACATAAATAAGCGATTGTAGAGGCTATAGCAGATCCATCTATTCCCCTTGCCTTAAACACAATACCAAAAATCAGTAAATAGCTTAAAATTATCTTAAAAGAAAATAAACTAAGGAACATACAAATGGTGTAAAAGTGTTTCCATATCCAATTAAAATAGAATTTAAAAGTCTCATATTTATACAAAAAATATAGCTATTGAGTTAATTCTTATAAATGAGTTTCCTATTTCTAAAATTTTATTTCTAGCTCCAAGTATATAAAGAAGCTCTTTACCAAAGAAAAAACTATAATTATAATAATTAAACAAGTACTAAAACCTAAAATAAATCCTAATGAAGCAAATTTTTCAGCAACATTATATTGCTTTGCACCTACTAGTCTAGAAACTAATGAAACAATACTTATACAAAATCCCCCTGAAATAAATATCCCCATAAATGCATTTGTTAAATTATTACTTAACCCTACAGCACTTACCGCTATATTCCCACCATATCTACTAATCATCATTAAATCGAAAATAGACATTAGCGTATATATTGTTATCTCCGCAACTACAGGTAGCGAAGTATTGAGGACATTATTTGTTATATCCCTATTCTCCATATATTAGCTACCTCACAAAAATTAATTACATTATAAAGTATATTAGCTAAATTTATTTTGATGAACAATTTTCCAAAAAATCAAATTAACGCCTCTTTTATTTTTGCAAGAAATTCTATTAATGTGGAATACTAAATCCACGTTTATTTTTAAATAACTTGGAGGTGAATAGAATTCATGAGAAACTATACTCACAAAATCCGTATTCCTATTATTATTCTGTCTTTTGTTTTATTAGCAAGTTTGTTTGGCTATAAATGTTGTAATCTTTTTGCAAATAAAGATAAGGCTATTTCTACAGTAGCTCTAGAGAATTCTGATACAACTGAAATGACAAAATTACTCGAAAATATTTATAAAAATCGTTGTTCCATGTTTATTACCAAAGATATTACTAATCTCTCCAATTATTATGATACTTCTCAAAAACTTGGAAAGTGGAGTTTGGAGCACGAAGTTAAAAGACTTAGTTATTTTAATGATTGGTCAACTCAAAGAAGCATGAATTTTATAAAAGTTGAATCTAATCCCAAAATCAGAAAGATAACTACTACCAAAAGAGGTCTTCGATTATTGGTTGATGAATATTATAAGTTCCAATATAATTATAAAAATGATAAAACACCTACTACAAATATCTTTGGAGTGGGATTAACACACTCTATGGAACTTATAAAAAAAGGAGATAAATGGATAATTTATTCTGATTACTATTTAGATTGTTTTGAAGATGCATTAAAATCTTATTCAGGAGAAATAAAAGACGTTAAGCTTAAGGCTGATAAAGACCCTATTTATATACTCGAAAATTGTCCTAAAACACCCTCTGAACCCAAGGTTGTTACCAAAGGTCATTATGACAAACTAAATGCTGTCAAATATGCAGATAAATACTGTGGAATACCATGGGCAAGTGGCAATTCAACAAAATATAATAAAATATACAAAAACTATACAGGAATTGGTGGAAATTGTACTAATTACGTATCTCAATCAATCGGAGATAAAGAAGGTGGTGGTCTACGATTTGATGATGCCTGGAACTGTACTTATAAAAGATATGGTGGAGCTGAAGGAAGTTCAGCATGGGTTAATGCTGATGCATTTAAAAAA
>ERZ1463035.56-NODE-56-length-22297-cov-13.766388_pt1 | contig 22297 bp, 18 predicted proteins | sample MGYA00564486_ERZ1463035 | MGnify/ENA primary metagenome ERZ1463035 (study PRJEB39244, sample SAMEA3635149) | Helicobacter pylori | study: EMG produced TPA metagenomics assembly of PRJEB11511 data set (Assembly of a 5300-year-old Helicobacter pylori... | reverse complement strand
TCTACACTCTCCATACACTCTTTCCCTACACGACGCTCTTCCGATCTTCTAGTACTTGAATGTGGTAGGTATGGTGTGGATGCTATGGCACTACTTGATAAAGCAAACACCACAAGTTACGGAAATCCTGAAATAACAAAAGTTAATATTGGAGTTAAAACTAATCCTGCTATATTAATTAGTGGACATGATTTAAAAGATATGGAAGAATTACTTAAACAAACCGAGGGTACCGGAGTAGATATATATACTCATAGTGAAATGCTACCCGCTAACTATTACCCAGCATTTAAAAAGTACAAGCACTTGGTAGGTAATTACGGAAATGCATGGTGGAAACAAAACCATGAATTTGAAAGCTTCAACGGTCCAATACTTATGACTACAAACTGTATTGTGACTCCTAAAGCATCTTATAAAGATAGAATATACACTACTGGAGTAACAGGTTTTCCAGGGGTTAAGCATATAGCTGATGGAATAAATGGGAAAGCTAAAGATTTCTCTGCAATAATTAAACAAGCTAAAAAATGCGCAGCACCTAAGGAAATTGAGAAAGGTGAAATAGTAGGAGGCTTTGCTCATAATCAAGTAATAGCTCTTGCAGACAAAATTGTTGACGCTGTTAAAAGCGGAGCAATAAAGAGATTCTTTGTAATGGCAGGTTGTGATGGACGAATGAAGAGCCGTGATTACTACACAGAATTTGCCGAGAAACTTCCAAAAGATGCAGTTATACTTACAGCTGGTTGTGCAAAATACAAATATAACAAATTAAATTTAGGTGATATTTCTGGAATCCCAAGAGTACTAGATGCTGGTCAATGTAATGATTCATATTCATTAGTTGTAATAGCACTTAAACTTAAAGAAGTATTTGGACTAGATGATATAAATGAACTTCCGATTTCTTATAATATTGCATGGTACGAGCAAAAGGCAGTTATAGTATTACTTGCATTATTACACCTAGGGGTTAAAAATATTCACTTAGGACCAACCCTTCCTGCATTCCTATCACCAAATGTAGTAAAGGTATTAGTAGATAGCTTTGGTATCGGTGGAATAAGTAATGTAGATGATGATATAGATATGTTCATGGGTGCTTAATTATTAAAACTTAAGGATTAAACTTAAAATAAAAAGTATGCAGAATTTTTTCTGCATACTTTTTATTATTACCAATTAATAAATTCTTCAACCTTAGCTTTGGCGTCCAGTGTCACGTCTTTTAAAACCCACTGCTTAAACACTTGGTATCCTGTCCTATCAACAATATACCCTATATGTTCTTTTCCTCCTGGGGCACCTACGTCCATGTATTTTTCAATGTATGAGTAAGTATTCTTTATGATTTTAATAATACTTTCCTCGTCTACCCAGGTTATAAAATCTTGTGCAAGTCTAGGTTTTCTCTTTCCCGTCCTGCCCATTATCACAAGTTTATAATATTTCTTTATACTTCTACTACAAGCCGATGTTGGACATTTTCCGATGCATTCTCCGCATCCAATGCATTTATCCTGATCACGTACCACTTTAAAATTTTCCATTTTAAGTGCTCCTGTAACCCTCTTTTTACAGTTATTTACGCAGGATTTACAACTGATGCATCTGTAAAATTCATATTGGGGCTCTGTCATTCCTATAATTCCAAAATCTTGCATTCTAGCTTTAATGCAATCATTAGGGCAACCTGTTAAAGCTACCTTTACATGGTAATCATTAGGAAAAATTTCTTTTTCAATCTTTTTCGCAAATTTTGTAGTATTATAATTTGCGAAAGGACAGACATTTGCTCCAACGCACGCTGAAACATTTCTAGTACCCGCAGCTGAATACCCAGTATTCGGAGAAATCTGATTTATTTCAAGACCTTCGATTACTGATTGAACCATTTTGTTAACCTCTGGTATTTTATCCATATCAATACCCGGAAGTTCAAAACCCTGCCTTGTAGTTATGTGAAGAGTTCCATCTCCATAAATCTCTGCTACCTTTTGCAGCACTTCTAAATGTTTAGCCTCTATTTGACCACCAGGTACCCTTATTCTTATAGCCGTTTTACCTCTTGTTTTAGTAACTCTATATGCATTCTTTTTAAGTAATTTAGTATTTATATCCATAACATTCTCCCTCCTAATCTACTAAATGAACTGCATCTAAATAATTAAAAACAGGACCTTCTAAACATATATACGTATCATCAATTTTGCAATGTCCACATTTTCCGACTCCACAACACATCTTTCTCTCATAAGACACCCATATATTTTTTTCTTTTACTCCTTTTTTTATGAATCCAGCAACTGTAAATTTGAGCATCATTGGAGGGCCTACTACAATAACTTGCACCTCATCCATATCAATAACTGGGATATCTTTAATATATTTAGTTATAAGTCCTACATTTCCAGTGTAATCATCATCTGCACTATCAACAGTTAAGGTTACGTTTATACTCTTTTCCCATAACTTAAAATTATCCTTAAATAAAATATCACTTGGTGACTTAAACCCTGCCATTACATTAAAGTCCACACACTGCTTAGGATTCTTTGCAAAATAATCCACAATTCCTTTTACTGGTGCAAGGCCTGTTCCACCCGCAGCCACAATAATTTCTTTACCTTTATATATGTTCACATCAAAACCATTTCCATAAGGACCCCGAAGATATAAAGTTCCCCCTACAAAGAAACTATGAATTACGTCTGTAACTGTTCCGACACGTCTTATAGTAAGATCCACATACCCCTCTCCTATTTCACTAACAGAGATAGGTGACTCACCAAATTTAGGTATAGACACTTCAAAAAATTGACCTGGCTTTACATCGCCTTTGAACTCCATTCTAAAAGTATAATCTGTTTGCGTATGTTTCTTTATATTAAGTATCTTAGATTTAAAAGGTAAATATATGTTTTTCATTTACTCCACCTCATTCATAACTTCATTTAGTTTATTAACACAGTTTGAGAAAGATATATATTCAGGGCATATATCGTCACATCTACCACAACCTATACACATATGATATCCAGCTCTCTTTTTAAAATCATAAACCTTATGCATAACCTTAAATCTCATTCTATCCTTTTTATCCTTTCTAAAACCGTGTCCCCCTGCCATATCACTAAAACCGTCTACATGACAAGATGACCATATTCGCCGTCTCTCTCCCACATTATTATTGTCTTTTGAGAAAACATCCTGCATAGTAAAACAAGAACATGTACCACAGACAAAATTACACCTTCCACAGGCAATGCACCTTGAAGAATATTCATCCCACATTTTAGATTTAAAAACTCTTTGATCTAAGTTTTTAGGTACAGTAACTTTTATATCATTACTTAATACATATTCAGGTTCTACCTCAATTGTACATTCTATATCTTTATTAAAATAATTCATTAGCTCTGCGCTTTTGCAATCCACAAACACCTCATCATCTATGACTTTAGTATACATATCATAATTTTCTGTCTTATTAGAACCCATACTGGCACAAAAACAGTTTTCGAAACTATCACTACAACCCATAAGTACAAATTTAACTTTTTCTCTTAAAGTTTTATAATAATAATCCTCGTCGCCATTTCGTAAATAAACTTCATCGAGCCGTTTCATTGCATGTATATCACAGCTTCTTAAAAATATTAGTATTTTCTTTTCATCTTCTTTTGGCTCTTTGCATTCATCCTGCGTAAAATAAAATAAGGTTTGAGTAATCGGAAGTATTATTTCCTTTGGCGAAAAAGTAGATTTACTATTAAATTCTATTTCTCTTATACTTTTTATTTCCTTATATCTAATAGTATCTGTGTCCGCAAAAGTTCCTTTTCCCTTAAGCAATACCGGTGCATATACCTTATATTTATCTCTTAATTTTTCAAGATGTTCATCAAACTTCTCTATTTTTAACTTAAATCCCATAAATGTATTCGCCTCCATTATAATAATTTTATTAAATTATGATTCTTTGTTAATTAATTCACTATTAAAATTAGACTTAAAACTACTTACATTCATTATATTTTAAACAAAAATAAAAGTATGTGACTTCCATCACACACTTTTAAAATAGTTATTTAATTTCTCTCTATTTACTATAAATTTTCTTTTTTCTATTTTAACCATATCCCTTATTTCAAGCTCTTTTAGTGCCCTTGAAATAGTTTCGCGTGAGCTACCTAGCATATCAGCTAAATACGTTATGCTTATCTTAACGTCTATTAAAGTTCCCTCCTGAGTTTCTACTCCATAATCTTTTGAGAGTTTCCAGAGTTTAGCTGCCACCCTTTTGTCCTTCTTAATAGGAACTGTGTTCTTTATTTGTCTGTATAACCTTCTTATTTTCTTACTCATCGAGCAAAGTATCACTTCTGTTAGCTTAAAATCAAGCTTCATGATATTTAATAGGTCTACTCTTGCTATACTTATTATTTCACTATCTTCAAATCCTTCACAATTTATAGACGAGTTGTATTCATCAAAATTAACATCATTTATGATTTCACCCCTATTTAAAATATAAACAACTCTTTTTTGACCCTTCTCTGATAATTTGTACATGGTTACCTTTCCCTCAAGGACTATGTATATAGTATTTATGCTCTCTCTTTGCGCAAACAACATTTGTGATTTTTTCAGCTTTTTTATAATAACACTGTCTTTAATTAAATTTAAAGTTTTATCCTCAATACATTCAAACAAAGGAAGATCTTTTAACTGCTTAAGCGTTAATTGTGACATCCTACTTCTCCTCATAATCTCATTTTAGATACCTCATTATTACAAAAATATTAACTGTACGTTATCACTAATATTTCTATTATTAATTATCATTATTGCCTCTATTATATAACAATGGATTCTAAAATTAAATATAAAAATAAAGTATATATCCCTTAGCGGAGCTTCACGCTATATCGTAATATATACTTTTAATACTCTATTCTATTTTACTTTTCTTTTCTTTTGATATATACCAATATGCTGCTCCAATAAATACAGCTCCACCTACAAAATTTCCAAGGGTTACCCAAATTAGATTATGAGCTAATCCACTTATTGAAATTGCTGCAGTATGTGGTATTAATAATGCTGTGGTAAGCAACGTCATATTAGCAACGCTATGTTCGAAGCCTGTAGTTATAAATGCAAAAAGACACCAGAATATCATTATAAGTTTCGCAGTCTCTTCCTTTAGTTTAACAGCACACCATACAGCAAGGCACACTAACATGTTACATAATAAACCTTTTAAGAATAATTCCATACTTGGAGTTGCCATTTTACCTTGTGATGCTTTTAAAATAAAAGCTGCTGTGCCTCCTTTTGCAAGTCCTGCCCCTACAAACATTAATGCAAGAATTATTGATCCTACGAAATTACCTATATAGCTATAAATCCAAATATTTATTGAATCAAGCCATGAAACTTTCTTTTCTAAGGATCCAATGGTCATAGTCATATTGTTCCCTGTAAAAAGCTCTGAACCAGCCATTATTACAAGACTTAAGGCAATTCCAAATGAGGCCCCCATGACGATCTTTGTGGCTGGTGACTCAGATGCCGCTAATAATCCACCAATAGTAAATATTAATAAAATTCCAAATCCCACATAAACGCCTGCTAAAGCCGACGATGTGAGGTACCTCATTTTGCTTTTCTTTAGGAGCTCAGACTTTTTTACCGCTGATATAGCAACTTTGTTAATTTCTTCACTAAACACAATATATCATCTCCCTAATAAAGTATAAATATAATATATCATTCTAATAAATAAAAATATGTGACCAAAGTCACGTATTCCAATGTTTTTAAATCTCCTCCTTTTGATAACCCATATAACCTTTCGGTATTTTAAACCAAGACACATTAATTAATAAAAATATTGTACTCCCAATTAAAATTTGCACTGGATACATCCATAACCCTTCAACTGGTATAATCGTTGGCAATAATGCAATAGCTGCAGCCGGTGGTAACGTAAATTGAAATAAATGAAACATAAGTAAAACACAAACCATTGATAACCCAGATGAAACCCAAATTGGCCAATATAAATAATAATAGATGAAGTATATCCAAGAAACACCTAAAAAGGCTGCACTCACCAAAATTATTAAAACTAGTACGCCTTTTGTACGTACTTCTCTTCCTGGTTTAGACAATCCTACAAACGCTACAATAAGTGGTGGCGTAATAATATAATCCCAGTTGAGGTATAGAGCAACTGCAGAAACTAGCAAGATACTAATTAATAATTTGACCCAATGTATTCCCTCTTCCTTAGTAAAAACAACTTTTCCACTATCTTTTGTATTTTCTACAAAACTGATACCATTAGACTTTTTGTTATGATAATTATCTATTATTTTTTTCCCACTAGCTATTATTGCTGTGAGTATGCAAACAGACAGAGGATAAAGCCAACTTTGAGTATGGATTATAATCGGAAGTATCGCCGCTGATAAAGATGGATACATCTCAGAGTTTAGTATCTTTAATTGTGCAATTAATAAGTATTATTAATATGATTTTTGTCACAAATTAGGCCTCTTATTAATATTTAATAAATCTTCATCTTTAACTTTATAATGTATAATGTGGACAATTTTGGGATGCGAGAAAGAATAAAAAAAATGAAGGTATACAGTGGATTACTCCTGCATACCTTCATTGTTTATAATAATTTTCATTGCTTTTGTAAAATTAATTTTCTAACCCCTTACCTTATTCAACAGTTACTGATTTAGCAAGATTTCTTGGCTTATCAACGTCGCAACCCTTTTGGACTGCCATGTAATATGCTAATAATTGTAATGGAATTACTGATATTACTGGTGATAATATATCCATTACTTTTGGTATATAAGTTACGGAATAAACTGATTTTTCAATTTCAGTGTGACCAGCAGGTGCGAAAGCATATACTTTTGCTCCTCTAGTTGAAAGTTCACGTATATTACTTACCATCTTACCAAATAGAGCTTCTTGTGTTGCCATTGCTATAACAATAGTTCCTTCTTCCATAAGTGCTATTGCACCATGTTTAAGCTCTCCTGCTGCATATGCATCAGAATGGATATAAGATACTTCTTTAAGTTTTAATGAACCCTCTAGTGCTACTGCATAATCAAGTCCACGTCCTATGAAGAACATATCTTTGTGCATATAAGTTTTTGATGTAAACTTTTGTATAGTTTCTTTATCTTTTAACATTCCTTCTGCTTTTTCTGGAAGTTCTAACATTGCTGCTTTAATTTCTTCAATTTTATCCATGCTCATAGTTCCTTTATTCTGAGCAAAGAACAATGCAATTATATACATTGCTATAAGTTGAGTTGCATAAGCTTTAGTAGATGCAACTGCTATTTCTGGTCCTGCCCATGTGTATAGTACATCATCAGCTTCTCTTGAAGCCGCACTACCTACAACATTAGTTACAGCTATTACCCTTGCTCCTTTTTCCTTTGCAAGTCTTAATGCTGACATAGTATCTGCTGTTTCTCCTGATTGACTAATAACTATCATTAATGTGTTTTTGTCAATTATTGGATCTCTGTATTTAAATTCTGACGCTATATCTAATTCTACTGGTATTCTTGCAAGTTTTTCTATAACATATTTGCCTACAACGCCTGCGTGATATGCAGTTCCGCAAGCTACTATATATATTTTATCTAATTTCTTAATTTGCTCTTTAGTTATATTTATATCATCAAGTGTAATTGGTTGTCCTAGAACTATTCTTGAAGTCATTGTATCTCTAATTGCCTTTGGTTGTTCATGAATTTCTTTTAACATAAAATGCTCATATCCGCCTTTTTCAGCAGCAGCAGCATCCCAAGTTACATGGAAAACTTCTTTATTTATAATGTCGCCTTCTATATCTTCAAGCTTTATGCCATCATTTGAGATAACAACAAATTCATTGTCTTCCAATAAATATATTTCTCTTGTATGATTAAGCACAGCTGGTATATCAGATGCTACATAAAATTCATTTTTTCCAAGTCCAACTATTAATGGACTATCTTTTCTTACAGCTACCAATTTATCTGGTTCATCGCTGCATACCACTGCTATTGCATAACTACCTTCCATTTTAATAGTAGCCTTCTTTACAGCTTCAACAATATTTCCTTTATAGTAAAAATCTATAAGATGTGGTATAACTTCTGTATCAGTTTCAGATACAAATTTATATCCTTTTGCTGTTAACCATTCTCTTAAGTGAATGTAATTCTCAATAATTCCATTATGAACTACAGCAATTGTTCCTTTTTCATTAGTATGTGGATGAGAGTTTTCATCTGATGGTTTACCATGAGTAGCCCATCTTGTGTGCCCTATTCCAACATTACCTTTAAGTGGAGTTTCTACTAGTTCTGCTTCTAAATTTGCAAGTCTTCCCTTACATTTAGTTACATTTAAAACTCCATTATCTATAATTGCAACTCCTGCTGAATCGTATCCTCTATATTCTAATTTTCTAAGACCCTCCACCAATATTTGTTGAGCCTCTTTATTTCCAAAATATCCAACTATTCCGCACATATTTATCTTCCCCTTAAATTTAATTTTTTGCGAACCAATTAAGCACATTTTCCATCCATTTTATTCATAATTATTAAAACAGTACTACCATTCCTTACACATAAAATTATTATATGAAGAAAATCGCATTACATAATTATAATCATAGACGAATATTATACTTAATTAACTCATCACCAATAGATACTGCTTGTCACCCGAAGATGTCGCATATTAACTAAAGGCATCGTAATATTTATAAAGGTTTTAACACCAGATTGATCTTGTCACGAAAATCACTTCTCGCTTTTACCAATCATTAACGGTAGTGCGCTACCGCGGGGCATCCGCCGAAGATTCGATACTCCCCATCCTCGTCAACTCATAATTCATAATAATTATTCTCCTTATGAGTCCTGGCGCTTTTTAATAATTTATATCTTCCTATCCTCCCCTATCAAAATATTCAGCATTCCACTGTATTAAAAAATAAATAGACTAAAAGCTTATGAACCTTTTGCATAAGCTTTCAGTCTATTATATTCGTTATATGGTCTAAACGTCAATACTTTTAATAACAAATTTACTAAATCTTAATTATTTTTATTATTATTACAGTATAGAGTAACCACTATAATTTGAATAAATAATCTTCTTACTGACTTGAATAAGAAACGCAGAAACTATTGAAATTTGATTTTAAAATTCTTCTTTTGCAAATATAAAATTCTCGTGAGCCTGACAGGAGGTCAGGCTAGCGAACTTGAGCCAGGACGGCGAATGTGAGAGTCAGAGAATTTTATATGAGCAAAAGATTAGAATTTTTAATCAAATTTCTTGTTTTAAGTTCTTATTCAAGTCACTTAGAAAGTTTTTGTCAACGATAGGTTCCTCCTACACGTTCGCCTTTTGTTCAATAAGTTTCGCAAGTGAGTGCGCCATTTTGTCTAATTCACTTTGTACTTTACCCTCTAGCATCACTCTCACTAATGGTTCTGTACCTGATGGCCTTATAAGTACTCTACCACAACCATCTAATTTTTCTTCTATTTTCTTTATTTTTTCAACTATTTCACTATCAGTTTCATGAATATTTTTTTTATCATTAGGTACTGTTGCATTAACTAATACCTGTGGAAGTTCTACCATCATTGATGCAAGTTCTGATAATTTTTTCCCAGTTTCTTTAATAACAGTTGCTAATTGAAGTCCTGATACAAGTCCATCGCCTGTAGTATTAAAATCAAGGAAAATAACATGTCCTGATTGCTCTCCACCAAGGCTATACCCTTCCTGCTGCATTAACTCAAGAACATACCTATCCCCTACTTTTGTTTTAACTGTAGCTATATTTTCCTTCTTCATTGCAATATCAAGACCTAAATTACTCATAACTGTTACCACTACTGTATCTTTAGTTAATTTTCCAATACTTTTTAGATGTTTTGCACAAATTGCAATAATGAAATCTCCATTTATAAGATTTCCTTTTTCATCAACTGCAAGACATCTATCTGCATCACCATCAAAAGCTAATCCTAAATCACAATTATTTTCTTTAACAAATGCCATTAAATGCTCAGGGTGAGTTGATCCACAGTCTTTATTTATATTTATACCATCTGGATCATTATTAATAACTAAAACCTCTGCTCCAAGTGATCTAATCGCCTTTACGGATGTGATATATGAAGCTCCATTTGCACAATCTAATGCTATTTTAAGTCCTTTTAAATCTCCTGATATAGTTGATTTAGCAAATTCCATATAATCCACTACTGCATTATCATTAACTGTTTTCTTTCCTAAATCTCCTGCTATTGGTGATGGCACTTCTTTAAAATTACTTTCTATAACTGCTTGTATTGTATCCTCTAATTCATCAGATAATTTGAATCCATTATTATCAAAGAACTTTATTCCATTGTATTCTACTGGGTTATGAGAAGCTGAAATAACAATCCCTGCATCTGCTCCATATTTTCTTGTTAAATATGCTACTGCTGGCGTTGGTATTATTCCAAGGCATATAGCCTCTGCTCCTACTGATAAAATACCTGCAACTAATGCAGATTCTAACATATCTCCTGAAACTCTTGTATCCATTCCAACTATAATTTTAGGTTTATGTGCTCCATCTGTTAGTACAAAAGCTCCTGCTCTTCCTAACTTATATGCAACTTCTCCTGTTAATTCTGTATTTGCTATTCCTCTTACTCCATCTGTTCCAAACATTCTACTCATATTTTCTACCTCTCTCCAAATATTCTATAGGTTTACTTTAGGGCATCTTAAACAAAACACTAATCAGTATATGTTAGCATTTTATTCATAGAGCCAAGCTTTGTCATTCTTTTATAGATATTAATTTAGTTTCATAATTAAACAAAAATACTTTTATAATATGTATATCATAGTTTGCATTATACTACAATACCAGATATTTGTAAAAACATCCTATCATCTTACCATATGTTAATAAAAAAAGTATATATTACTAACCTGTTTTTATACAGACTTTAGTAATACATACTTTTGTCATATTATTAATATATTTATTTACTATTTATAAACTTTTGCCTGCTCTTTACCACTTAAAACTCCTATACCGCCTTGTGCTAGTGCTAATAATTCATCTTCACCTGGGTAAATAACCACATCAGCTATAAACTTAACTCTTGAAGTTATATAATTACATACAGCTTCTCCGTAAGCAATTCCACCAGTTAAAATTATAGCATCAACTTTTCCTGATAAAACAGCTGCGCAACTTCCAATTTCCTTAGCTACTTGATATCCCATAGCTTGAATTATTAATTTAGCCTTTTTGTCACCAGCTTGTGACATTTTAAGTGCATCACGTACATCATTGGTATTAAGATAAGCGACAAAGCCACCTTTTCCGTTTATCTTTTTTTGTATTTCAGCTAAAGTGTATTTTCCGCTAAAGCACAATTTAGCCAAATCACCTGATGGTAATCCTCCAGATCTTTCTGGTGAGAATGGGCCCTCTCCATCAAGTCCATTATTAACATCTATAACTTTTCCATTTTGATGAGCTCCTACTGTGATTCCACCACCCATATGTGCAACAATTAAATTAACTTCTTCATATTTCTTACCATTTTCTTTTGCATACCTTTTGGCTACTGCTTTTTGATTTAATGCATGGAAAATACTTTTTCTATCTATATCTGGTATTCCTGATAATCTAGCAACATCTTCCATTTCGTCTACTACTACTGGATCAACGATAAATGATGGTATATTTAATGATTCCCCTATTTCATTTGCAATTATTCCACCTAAGTTCGCAGCATGTTGACCTTGAACTCCAATTTTCAAATCACGAAGCATAGCTTCATTTACCGCATAAGTACCACCTTCAATTGATTTTAAGAAACCGCCTCTACCTACAATAGCATCCAAAGTTTTAATATCAAAATTCTTTTCCTTAAGAACGTTTAATATAACGCTTTTTCTAAATTCTAACTGTTCAAATATACTATTAAAAGCATCTATTTCTTTTGATGAATGTCTTAGAGTTTCTTCTAATATTTCCTTTTCATCCTCATATACACCTATTTTAGTAGAAGTTGAACCTGGATTTATTATTAATAATTTATATGACATATTGTTCCTCCTTTATGCTATACAGTACATTAAATAAATAACAGTCAGATATATTAGTATATTTTTATGTACATAAACAATCAGCAATTTTATTTGTTATATTCTGCAACTAATGACGCAAGAGCTATAGAATGTAATTTTGTTTCTGGAGAATCAGCTCTAGAAGTTAATATAACTGGAGCAGAAGTACCTACTAGTAATCCACCATTCTTAGATGGTGTACCATAAGTTAAAGTTTTGTACATAATATTTCCGGCCTCGATATTTGGCATTAAAAGAATATCTGCGTGTCCTGCTACTGGACTTTGTATTTTTTTATGTTCTGTAGCCTCTTCTGATATTGCTATATCTAATGCTAAAGGTCCATCAATAATACAATTCTTTATCTGACCTCTATCGCCCATTTTTGAAAGCATTGCTGCATCAAGTGTTGCTGGCATACTTGGGTTTACTACTTCAACAGCACACACTATTGCAACTTTAGGTAGCTCTACACCACAAGCTCTTGCTACTCCTACTGAGTTCTTTATTATAGCAATTTTTTCTTTTAATTCTGGATACATATTAAATGCAACATCTGTTATAAATATTAATCTATCATAACCAGGTATTTCAAATACTGCTACATGTGACATTTGTTTACCAGTTCTAAGACCTACTTCTTTATTTAAGACAGCTCTTAGGAATGTTGCTGTATCAACTAACCCTTTCATAAGCATATCAGCTTTTCCTGACGATACAATTTGAACTGCAGTTAAAGATGCTTTTGCAACATTTTTCTCATCTATAATTTCAAATTCACTAACATCCATACCTATGTTCTTCGCAATAAACAATATTTTTTCTTTATCGCCTACTAATATTGCATTTGCTATACCATTTTTCTTAGCATCACGTATAGCCTCAAGCACTGGTTCATCCTGTGCTACAGCTACTACTACAGTTTTCATTCCTTGTGCTTTTGCTGTGTCTAAAATTTTATCAAAAGTTCTACTCATTCAATTACGCTCCTCATATTTTATATTTTTTAATACTTTTGTATTAATTTTGATCTTTGCCTGATATATATTTATCATTCTGTTTTATATTTTTTATCTTCTGTACCATTTTAACAAACTTTATAAAGGAAAATCAATAGTTTATAAAAATTATTATATAGCTTTCCAATTTTTCATTATACTTTCAGCAATTTTAAGTCCATCAACTGCTGCAGAAATTATTCCACCTGCATATCCAGCTCCTTCTCCTGCTGGATATAACCCTTCTAAAGATATACTTTGAAATTCTTCATTTCTATCAATTCTTACTGGTGCTGATGTTCTTGTTTCTATACCCGTAAGTATTGCATCATTTCTTGAGAACCCATTTATTTTATATTCGAACTTAGGTAAAGCCTCTTTTATTGCATCTGTTACATAGCTAGGTAAACAGTTAGTAAGATTGGCAAATTTATATCCCGGTGTATAACTTGGTTTTATACTACCTATTTTATCACTAACATTGCCTTTAAGGAAATCACCAACTAATTGAACTGGAGCATTATAATTCTCTCCCCCTATTTTATATGCAAGTTCCTCATAATGCCTTTGAAACTCAATACCCGCAAGCGGATTATCTGAGGCAAAGTCCTTAGGTCCTACAGATACCACTATTGCTGAATTTGCATTTTTTTTATCCCTATTGTACTCGCTCATACCATTTATTACTAGCTTTCCCTTTTCTGATGCTGCTGATACTACTTCCCCCCCTGGGCACATACAAAAACTGTATACTGCTCTATCCAATTTATTGCTTTTATAAGTAAGCTTATAATCTGCAGCTTTTAGTCTAGGGTGACTTGCATATTTACCATATTGATTCTCATTAATCATATCTTGTGGATGCTCTATTCTAACCCCCATTGCAAATGGTTTACTAGACATAGATACACCATTTTTATGTAACATCTCATAAGTATCCCTGGAACTATGACCCGGTGCTAAAATTAAATTATCACAAGGTATTTCTTCTCCATTTACTATTATACTCTGCAGTTTTCCATTTTTAATGCTAATATCTTCAAGTTTACTATTAAACCTTACTTCTCCACCTAACTTAATAATAGTTTCACGAATATTTTTCACAACCTCTTTTAATACATCTGTACCTATATGAGGCTTGCCTATGTATGTTATTTCTTCTGGTGCGCCAGCCTTTACAAATTCTTCTAATATGTAATCACATCTAGTGTCCTTTATTCTTGTGGTTAGCTTTCCATCTGAAAAAGTTCCCGCTCCACCTTCACCAAATTGCACATTAGATTCTGTATTTAATACTGCCCTTGTCCAAAATTTATTTATTGTTTTTGTTCTGTTTTCAACCTTTTCTCCTCTTTCAATAATTAAAGGGTTATATCCCTTTTGCGCCATAAGAATGCCCGCAAACATTCCTGCTGGTCCCATCCCTACTATTACCGGTCTATGATTCATTTTTTTAGTTCCAAATTCAAATTCAGCCGTGTATTTATCTTCTTCAAGTTTAACATCTTTATTATTTGCTCTCGATACTACATTCATTTCATTATCCATTGTAATATCAACTGCATAATTAAACTTAATATTATTTTTTTTTCTTGCATCTATGGATTCTTTAGCTATTTTAAACTCTTTTATTTCACTTTGCGAAACTCTCATTATCTTTGCAACTTTTGTCTTTAATTCATCTATTGGCTCATCTATATTCAAAGTTATATTATTTACTCTTATCATTGGTTGTTGGTACCTCCGTTTGCTTTTTCGTAGTAGTTACCCCTACTTTATTCGGGCTTTGCGATATTATAGTTACTCCTTTTGGCATAGAAACAATTACATTCACGCTATTTTTACCCTCTATTAAACCCGCTAAATCCGCTTGCGCTGAAAACTTATTTAAATCTAAATAATTAATAACTGATTCTACTCCTGAAACCGATACTGATATCTTATTGCTATCTAAAGTCGCTTCATAATTTGCATTCAGATTAATAGCCTTGATATCTAAACTTAAATCCTTTTGAATCGTCTTGTCTACCTTTTTTGTCGTAGTTTCTGTAGTTTGTGTATTTGCCACACTTTTATTGTTTAAATTAACTTGGACCTTAATCGTTGCAGTACTACTGACCAAATTTAATCCATTTGGAATTATAACCTTTGTTTCCATTGTTGTACTCTTAACTATTTTACTTAAATCAACGTCTTGCGTATTTAAGTAATCCAAATTATTAAGTTCAGCCGAGCTCCCCGCTATAGTCAACGCCTCGGGTATTGCTTTTATACTTCCTAGTGTATATTTTGAATCTAAAGTTCCTGTGGTTTTCACTTTAATCCCAACAGATTTTGTCTTTTTCACAAGAATTTCAACATTAGTATACGCCGGACTTAGAACAACATCCTTTACTTCATCTCCAGATTCATCTACCGCTTTAAGCTTATATTTTTCTGATATATTCGCCTGTACACCTTGTATATTTTTATCAACAACTATTTTTTTAACTGAATTTATTAAATTTGAAGCTCCTGATACCGTAGCATAATCAGTAGATAATTCTGGGGTCGATGCGGAAAACCCGCTTTTAGGGTTTCCACTTATGTTAACATTTATAGGTAACTTTTTTTCAGTAATTTCCTCTAACCGTATTGTTATAAAAAGACTATCACTATTTACCACATTTACATTATCTGGGCTTTTTTTTATTTGAATCGGTATCTTATATTCACCACTTTTAAGTGCATATGAGCCTAAATCTGCAACCACTGTAAAATCTGATGCTTTCTTAGCCAAAAGTAAGCTAGTATTAGCTCCTTTAATGTTTAGTGATGTTGTTAAATCTTGTCCTGGAGCTAAAACAAGATTATCCTTAGTTAATACATCTGTATTTAAAATCTTCACGGGTATATTCTTAATCTTATAAGCAGTCAATGGGTTTTCTGTTCCTGTTATGAAAAGCCATAATGCAAAGGCAGCTATCACACAGCAAATTTTAATTATTAATTGTTCTTTCCGTTCTTTATCCATGCCTTTACTCTCTCCTTTAATGTTAATTTTTTAGTTTGTCTTCTCTTTATTATTTGAACAAGTACATTTTTAAGTTTATCCCTGTCATAGTTCCTCATTAATCTCCCATTCATTGCAAGAGATATAACTCCTGTTTCTTCAGATACTATTATTGTTAAAGCATCTGATGTTTCCGTTATTCCAATGGCCGCCCTATGCCTTGTTCCTAGTTTTTTACTTATTTTATCATTATTTGTTAAAGGCAAAAAACACCCCGCAGCAATTATTCTATCGTTTCTAATTACTGTAGCTCCATCATGAAGGGGTGTGTTAACAACAAATATATTCTCTAATAAAGCAGAAGATATTACAGCATCTAGAGTATTCCCAGTTTTAATTACTTCTCCAATACCTGTCCTTTGCTCTATTACTATTAGTGCTCCTGTTTTACTTTTTGATAATGTTTCAACAGCATTAACAATTTCAATTATAACCTTCTCCATTACCTGTTCATCTTCAAATACATGTTTATCAGCAAAAGCCGTTCTTCCAATATGCTCTAAGGCTCTTCTTATCTCTGGTTGAAAGATGATCACGATAGTTAACACACCAATTGTTATTGTTTTGTTTAATATCCAGTTTAAGACTGTTAAATTAAGTAATTGACTTATTGGAATAAGTACAAAAATAAAAATAATTCCTTTTAATAACTGTATAGCTCTAGTTTCCTTCATTAGCATGTAACTTTTGTAAAATATAAAAGCCACCACTAATATATCTAAAATTGAAGATATACTTATATTTTTGATCGTATTCATAATCAACTGATATACTTCCATAAAGCTCACACCCCTCTACTAATACTCTTACTTCCAATTATACACTAAGCTTTGGTTTATTAGTATATATTATAAGTTAATTTTATTATAACAATTAAGCTCCTACTAAGGATTATTCTATTAAATATATGATACTTTCAAATTTAAAATGGTATAATTCTGTAATTTAACTAGAATAATATATGTATCATATTAATATAAGAATATAATTAAATTAATGAAGGAGTGAACTATTTTGGGTATAAATAAAAATAACGTATATGCTGATAACAAGAAAAGAAAATTTAAACTTATACTTTTTTTATCAATTATTATGCTCTCCACAGGTATTTTCCTAATTAGTTACTATTCATCTATAAATAAAGTATACAGTTCCTATAAATCTACATTAACAACCACAATTAATGGTATAAACGATATTAACGGAAGTGTTTCCCAGTTTAATAGCAATCAAACAATAGATGTTAACTATGCAAAAAAACAATTACCTAAAATTATTAATGATTTATCTACCTTTAGAGATACTTTATTAAATTCACAACCTACCACTAAATATAAAAATGATAACGATAATTTAAAGTCAGGACTAGATAAAAATCTATTAATATATAGACAAACTTTAGCAATTTTAAATAACCCATCTGGAAATGATGTAGAAACATCTATTGAGAATCTTAAAACCTTTAGAAATGACTGTATAAATTTTTATTCCTTAATAGATGTTCATAGTGCTCCAATATCACTTCCAAAACCCTCCTTAACCTTCATTGACAATGTGCTTGATTTCAGTGATACCGCTGTAATGGTAAAAAAAGAAACTGATATTAAGTCACGTCAAAATCAAGAATTTATAAGTGATATCGGTGGCTTATCAACTAATTTTTTAAATATTAAAACTAATCTTTACTCATCTGTACTAAAAGTTAGAAAAAAAGAAATGACCTATGATGCTCTCTCAAAATTAGTTGATGATGATTTCTCAAAACTAAACAAGATTCAAACTACCTTTGGAATTTTAACTGTACCTACCTCTGCAATTCCCACTTATGAATCTTTCAAAATTTTATTAGATAAGTATGAAAGCTATTTAAGTGATTTTAAACTTGCTATGACAAGTGAGAATTCTAAAACCTCAAATGAATCAGTAACTACGAAATTATTGGATGCTTTATATACTTCCTCTAATTCACTATTTAAAGACATAGAAACTTTATATGATAATTACATTAAAGAATATACTCAATTGAAAAATAAATAAGTCTATATTACTGTATTTACAATGCTTTATGCTATATAACAAAATTTTAATGTATTATTTTCACACTCTAGGTCACACTATATTAGCCGAAGTAAAAAATACGCGGAGGAACCAAGCATCTGGGGTGAATCACTAATTGTGTAGGTTAAACCTTTCCCGAACCCGTCAGCTAACTCCGTAGGCAAAGGAGATAAAAAATATGAAAAAACTTACTTTTATATCATGTATAGTGCTAATATTGTTTTTAGTATTTCCTAGTTTAAGCGTAAGTGGTGAACATTTGTATTCATTTGCAGCAGATAGTAAAGATTTATATAATGAGCAAGTAGAGGCCGTCGCAGTTTTTAAGCAGTCCAATAACTCAATTTATATTACCAATAATGATATTTATTTAATGTCTCAGGTTGTATATGCTGAAAGCTGTGGTGAACCTGATAGTGGCAAACTTGCAGTAGCATCAGTTATATTAAATCGTGCTAATGATGCTAATTTTCCAAAATCTATTTCCGGTGTTATTAATCAAAAAAACGCTTTCTCTTGTGTTAAAAATGGAAAGGTAATTCACAATGGTAAATCAAATGTTATCCCTAATTCAGCCTGTTACACCGCAGTACTCGATGCACTAAAGGGCAAAGATCCTACTAACAATGCTGTTTTCTATTATAATCCTGAAATAGCTACTTCAGGATGGATGAAGAATATAAACAAAACTAACATAAAGACTATAGGAAATCATGTGTTCTTTGTAGTTAAATAAAAATATAGCGTCTAAACTTAAAACCAGACAGTTAACTTTTGTTAACTAACTGGTTTTATTAATTATATTGTATAAATAATAGACTTATTTAGGTCTCTATTTATTATTATGTAGCTTATCCACATAAGAAACTGCAGATAACGCTGCAACTAACCCTTCCCCTGCAGATTTCATGTACTGATATGGTGTGCCGGTGCAATCTCCTGCTGCATAACATCCTTCTATATTTGTTTTCATATTTCTATCAACCTTTATATGCCCATTCTCTATCTCGATACCTGGCACTAATTGACCAGGGGACACACTATCTCTTAACATGAAAATACCATCTGTAATTATTTCACCTTCATCTAATATTATCTTAGTAACTACGTCATCACCAACTATTTTTAAAGGCTTGTGATTTACAATTTCTATATTTTCATTTAAATTATATTCACCTTTATACATAGGAATAAAATATGTTTTATCACTTAGTTCACTTACATAATTAGTTTCATCAATGCTTTCTTTATTATAACCAACTACAACAACTGTTTTCCCCTTATATAATGGAGCATCACATGTAGCACAATATCCTACACCTTTTCCTAAAAATTTTTCTTCTCCTATTAATGGTTTAGTATATTCTATACCTGTAGCTAAGATTATCGATTTAGCCTCATAGCTTTTCTCATTTACCATTAAAACAAAATAATCTCCCATAGCATAAACATTGTTTATTTTCTCATTTACAATACCTATCCCCATTGCGGCAATATGTGCTGCGAAATTATTTTTAAGTTGAATACCCGTAATGTTATAAAGCCCTAAAAAATTATTTACCTTTGATGCTTTTGCAAGTTTTGGACTTAGATCCTCATTTCCAAAAATTATTATATTTTTATTTCTGATTTTAGCATTAATCGCTGCCTCAAGTCCTGCTGGCCCTGTTCCAATTATCGCTATGTCATACCTTGCATTCATAATTTTCTCTCCCCCGTGTTCTTCTTTCATACACAAAAATCAACCATTTTTATCAATTACGTAATACTTATCATTAGTAAATATTATATACCTTTAAAAATGGAGATAATTATTTAAATTATAAATTTAAATTATCTATCTCCATTCCATTTTATTAACTATATATTTTATTTTATTTGTTTGTTTTGTAATTGCAATTATAATGTTTAATTATAATCAGAGTTATGTTTAAAGCCTTATAAATTTTTTTCTATTACTTTCTTAAGTTCTGCTTTTGGTCTAAATCCTACTAAAGTTTCTTTAACAGAATCCTTATTAAATACCATAACTGTTGGAATACTTGAAATTTTATATGTTGATGCTATTATAGGACTTTCATCCACATTTATTTTCGCGAATTTAACGTTTTTACCCATTTCATTTGCTAATTCTTCAATTACTGGACTTAACATTTTACAAGGTCCACACCAAGGTGCCCAAAAATCAACTACAACTAGGTTATCTGAATTTGCTATTTCTTCATTAAAGTTTATATCATTAACTTCTTTAATCATATTATTACCTCCGTTTATTATACCCCATAAGGGTATGTATATATTGTTATTATTGTATACCTTATAATGTTACTAGTCAATAATGTTAAACATTGACCAAATATCTTTATTTCTAAAATGTGTAACAGTGTTAGGTATTTTCTATTATACATTTTAAAATTAGTATAACCAAATCAAAACATAAAATGTCCATTATATCTTTGATATATTATTTATTTTTATATACCTAATATCTTTTTTACTATTGTGTTCTTATATATTGATTTTGGAAATTGTTTAACTAATTTTTCTGCATAAAACTCCGCCTTATTTGAATCTACATCTTTATTTATTAAAATTAAATTATATAAAACTTCCTCGGTATAATCGCCCCTAGGAAATTGTTTTAAAACAAGCTCGTAATATTTAACAGCATTTTGAAAATTAGAACTAGCTTTATAACTTACTGCTAACATATAAAGAATATGTTCTTGCAAATAATTGTCATTTGAATAAGGTAATGCATATAAAAAATACTTTTGACCTTTAGTGTACTCTTTATCATTTATATAATCTACGCCTTTATTATAAAAGTATAATAATCCCTTACTTTTTATGATTTTTTCACCTTTTACAACAAGTAATTTATCGTTCATATCCAAATCAATATTATTCCATCTATTTAAATATACGACTATTTGCTCCATATTATTATTCTTTATACTAACCTCAAATTGCTTACGAGGAAATTCTTCAATTTTTGGCGCTGTGTTTGCTACTACTTTCCGGGCAACCGATTTATCCATCTTAGTATTCTTATTAATTTCTATTAATTTAATACTTCCCATTTTTTCTGAGTTCTTAACCTCATCTTTATCATTTCCTTTTATCAAAGAAATTTCATTTTTTAATTTTTTTACATCCATTATTGAAGTATGTTTTATATTGTAACTGTTTTTCTCACCTATAAAAATTGCAGTTATAATTAAGATTATGCTAACAGTAACTATGATTATTTTCCCATAATTTATTTTTCTTTTTAAGCCTCCATATTTCATTAAAATCTCTTTATTAATAATAGCTTGGGCATTCTTTTTATCTACTTTTACAACTTCGTTTATGTATTTTAGTGCTTTATCATATTCACCTTGTTTTATATAACAAAGACTTATATTATTGTTCACATTTATAAAATTAAAGTCACTATCTTGACACTGTTTTAAATTTTCTAACGCCTCACATATGTTTAATCGGTCTATTAACTCCAATGCATTTATATACAATACTAATCTTTTCTTATCTCTGACACTATCGGTTAAATATTTTTTTGATACTTTATTATCATTGCTTTTATAATTGATACTCCACATTTTTTTAGCATTTTCTAAATCACCTTTTAAATAATATAAAATACCCTTTAAATTCAGAGCAGCAGCATTTGTTCGCTTTAAAGAAATACTTCTTTCACAGAGGTCTAATGCTTTATCTATATAGCCATCATTGTACTTATTCATTGCTTTAATATATATTTTACCTGCTTTATCCATAACTTCACCTTTTGTCTTATATATTTATTATTACACCAATTATATCATAGGATGTTTTTTTTAAATGTAATCATACATAATTTTTTTAACTTTGTGGTTATAATTAATCAGTAATATTATTAAATTATATAGATACTAAGGAGGTTCATATTAGGGGCTTGCAGAATTCAAAAATAAAAACTGTGGATAACTTTTAAGATTTG
>ERZ1463035.53-NODE-53-length-23260-cov-9.959448_pt1 | contig 23260 bp, 21 predicted proteins | sample MGYA00564486_ERZ1463035 | MGnify/ENA primary metagenome ERZ1463035 (study PRJEB39244, sample SAMEA3635149) | Helicobacter pylori | study: EMG produced TPA metagenomics assembly of PRJEB11511 data set (Assembly of a 5300-year-old Helicobacter pylori... | reverse complement strand
TCTTTCCCTACACGACGCTCTTCCGATCTTAGGATTAGCGATTGTTTATATGATAGTATAATCGCCAAATCAAAATGTCCAAGAAATTAAAACAAAACGTCCAAAAAATAATAAAAAGCCTCTCAATTGAAAGGCTTTTTAAACGCTATTTAATTGACGTTTAAAGAAAACTTAACTGATTCACCATTTAGCATCTTCATAGTGTTTTCTTGGTTGTTTTCGTACACGTGCACGTTAGCTAAGAAGATGGAAATACTTTTTAATGGCAATTCGACTTGCCTGCTTATTAAATACAAGTGATAAATATCTGCGGGTAAACCTAAGTTTGCATCAGAACTTCTTTGATATGCTGATACTGCGAGCTTTCCTTGATCTATTTGAAATTGAATAAGCGATAAACAAGGCTGCTGATTACTCTCAGTATCATTCTTCCCTAAAAACAACACATAATTCTTGCTATTGCGTTTTTCTTTATTAATTTTTTTGATCAGATCGGGCAATTGCTCAAAGTATGTTGGGTAACTATTTACCAATATAGGACCGCAATAATCCCACCAATATATCCCTGCTTCTCTATATCGCTCAGTTAATCTTTCACCGGATTGGAATAGTTCTAGTTCTGTTTTGAGCTTATTTCGGGCGATTCCGTGCCCTTCAAATATTTCGAGCAGATCAGCAGGCTTTAATGATAATTGTTCATTTAGTAAATAAGTAATATTTCCTTTTTTATTTTCTTGCATTTTACCTTTTGCAAGGATTTTCTCTAAAGTTTTATGATATTTATTCATGTTACTCATAATAATTTTTAATATTAGTTTTATATTTGCAGCTCTCACAGTATTTCTAACATAAAAAGCCAGCAAAAGAAGACATTGCGTCCTCCATTGCTGGCTTGTGCTATTAAATACTGTGAGAGGTTTTTAATTTTGGAGGACGTTTTTATTTCCCGCCTTCATACTGATAGGGTTTTATTTTTTAGTTATTTATAGAACTGTTTCCGCTCCCATCTATAAAAACATTATTTTTCATCGTAAAATTATTGACTGATCCAACAATTTCGCCGCCTCCATAACTCTTTGCAAACTGATTATTTGAAATCATATTAGAGCCAGCTGACTCGTTTACTGAGATTATCTCCGCATCTATAATACCGCTTTGAATATTCAGTCCTTTTGTATTTTCGATATAAATATCACCGTCAAAAAAATGGCAACCATTGAATGTGAATCCATTATTTATACTGACTGAAAATAAAGAATAAGACAAATTGTGATTAACAGTAGAGTTTGATATGCCTCCGTGCGAATCGTTATTATTTGAAAATCCGGAAACAACCAAGCCAACTGCACCTCCGTTAAAGTGATTATTTGTGCCAAAATTATTGCCACCCTCAATCCAACAATTTATTTGATTGTTAAAAAATGTATTACCAGAAAACTGATGATACTCCGACCGTTCGCCGAAAAATGCGCCTAAATAATTATTGTGAATCAAATTATTATTTATTTTTTGCGTTCTTCCATAAATGCCAACATGAGTGAATTCTGATTTAATACCGCAACCACTAAAGTTTCTTATCTCACAATTTTCGATTTCAATGTTTTTTGATCCTCCTATAAAGACAAAGCAGTTTTGAGTTGCAATTCCCGCTTTTGATTTTATTTCAGATGGAGTAGCTACCACTGGCATGAACGGATTGCCACCGTCAAATATAATGTCTTCAAATCTGATGTTTTGGTGTGTTTCATTAAATGTCATAAAATCGCCATGATCTGAAAAATTGATGATTGTCCGACCTTTAACACCTCTTATTAAGGTATTATTCGGAATTCTTGCGACATCGAAAGATGAATATTCTTGAGGCTGTAATTGAACAAAACCATTAGAATTAAATAATGCACTTTCGAAGTTTTCAGAAAAAATCCCAGAAACTGAACTAAGTAAGGTTGCGTTTTCTTTTTCATCAATGAAAATATAGGCGATTTCAATTGAATCGCCGGTGTTTTTGGTCGAATGACACGCAATGAAAAGTTCTCTCAAATTCATAGATGCTGTTAAATTTAGCTCAAAAACTTGCCAGTCAAGTGTTGGGATGAACTCGCGATATATTGGGCTGTCATAGCCCGAAATAGTAAATCCACAGCCTAAAACAGTAATCCCTATAGCTGTTGTTTTTCTTACTTTAATTTTCACATTATAACTTTCTCCGGTAAAAAAATACGGAGAAATGATTTTGACAGCTTGATTTTTTGCAGCCGTTAAATTTAAAATCAGTGCGTTTGAAAAATTTGGAGTTAAAGGAAACTCAGGGTCTGAAAACCAGCCTTTATTATCAAAAAAAGCATCATGAAAATAATAAGATTTATTTTGTTGCAAATCTATTTTTGGCTTTAAACTCGATACTTTCGCCGCGACATTATTATTCACAGAAATAAAACAAAAATTGACATCGAGTTCTAATTGAGTAAAAATCAAAGCAGCATTTTCAGCATCTTTGAATTTCGTAAATGTTCCAGCAGTAAATACCTTTCCGAAATGTAACCCCACAGCTGGTGGAGTGTCGGTTGATATTATCACTCCTAAATCATTACCCATTTGTACTTCACTGAATTTATCATCCACCAAAGTTTTTACCCCTTGTTTATCGTAAGTATTACCTGTTAAATTCAAATTAGGTTTGTCTATTGTTGCCACATTTTTCGGAGCAGCAGATTCCGTTACATTAATTTGTATCATGATATTTTTGTTTTTATTATTCTACTAAAATTCCCTTTATAAATTTTAAGTTTGTACCTGAAATGTTTTTATTTCCGGTAAAGCCTTGCTTTAAAGTGCTTGTGGAGTCATACAGCTTTATATTTCCCGAAGACAAATCAAAAAACAAATCTCCTTTTTCAATTCTCAAGGCATTTGAAAATCCTGTTGAACTTTTTGAAGCACTCAAAAGCAACGCTTCGTTAAAGAAGCCGTTTTCCATCGAAATAACTGCGCCTGTTTTGTAAGTGTCTGAAAAAGCACTATTTGACACAAATAGATTTGTTTCGAAAGATTGATTGGATTGAGCATTCCCAATGGCAACTTCTTTTTCGGAAAATCCAAATTGATTTTTCTTTTCAAATCTTATTGACCCTTCTCCATTATTGATAATTGAATCATCATCTATTTTCCACCCATTTTCATTTCCTATTCTTCCAGTTTCTGCAATAATATTACCCTTTACAGTAACGTTTTGTAAGTACCCAGACCCATTTCGATAAAACCGAATAGGTGCAGTATTTCTATTAGCGAACGTAGAACCACCCCAAAGAAAAACATCATCTACGGTTCCTTCACCTGTTATTCCCGCGTTTGTTCCAGTATCATAATTTCCGAGCAAAACAGTTCCGGTTGCGACAATATTTCCGTAAATCGAAGTTTTCAAAAAATTAGTTTTTTGTTCGATTTCTTCGATTTTCTGGTTGACATCGTATTGTGACTGGTTGTAATCAGTTGGTCTGTTTCCGATTTCAAATTTTGGTTTTATTGTGTCAATTACTCCGTTGTCAGTTATTCGAACTAATTGCGAAAATATTTTTTTATAATTATTTAAAAAGCATTTAAAACTAATTGCGATCCGTTCTGTAATTCCTTTTAATAAAATTTCTCTTTCAGCAATTACTTCATATTGATTTGTATTTGCGTTTTTTCCAACGATTACAAAAACCGCCTTAACTGCCTGAGTATTTAGTGCATCCACACTAAAGGTGAATGGTAGTTCTTGACTGTAGTACCTGTCTTTATTTTCAACGAAATCGTAATACTCTAAAGGCTCTCCGGATTGCTGCAATAAGTTTTCGCCACCAATAAAAATCTGTCCGTTGATTTGCTCAAATGCAATGGAATCATCTGAAAGTTCTACATCAGCATGAATCTTTATTTTATCCTGGAGAATTTCGATATAACTCCCACCAAAAGGCGAAGAGATTCTACCGATTGAGATTTCAGCCGGATTAATCATTCCGAATCCATGAGTCATTTTTATTTGCCGATAACCTGTATTTACAGATGATAATACGCCAGCTTCAAAATAGTAAAAATCAGGATCACTATCTACGAGTATTGGATTTTCCGAAATTACAACAGTTCCAATCGTACCATTCTTTTCACATTTGATGTAGATGTAATTAAATTTTGAACTTAAACCGGTGATCATATTTGCTGTTAAAAACCAAGTTCTAATAGCATTATCCACTACACCATAATGCGATAGTTCGCCGGATGTATAAGAAACAGAAGTGAGATTGCTTTCAACAAAAAAAGAAACGTTTGGCATTGCAAAAGCTTGCATGGGACTTCCAAGTGAAATTGCTTTTGTATTAATGGAAAGCGGTTTAATAATCTCCGGATCAAAAAAACCTTCACCATCGAAAACTTTATCAAACATTTCCCGCGCAAAAAAGTAAGATAGCCGCGCTAATTCTTTATTGAATTTTGTTCCTTTAATAATCGCATTCATTTGATTTTGATTATTAATAGCCGTTGAAACTATTCCGGCAAGTGCGGAAGATTCTGCCATTTCAAACTGAACATCATATTTATCCTGTAGATCCTTAACCGTTGCAGTTACCCGAAGATCATCATCTAAACCAAACTCTACATCTTCCATGTGATTTGAGAAACCCACCGAAATATCAATGTTTTTTTGCTTAAAATCAATTGGATCAGAGACGACAGTGTATTGCACTTTTTGATGACCAAATTCATCAATATATTCTTGTGCTTTCTCTTGTAGTTCTGCCTCTGCATCATTCACATAATTAGAAGGCATCATGATGTTTTCTAAAATATAAGTGTCGCCGATTTGCGGCTTCATTAAATTATTTGGAATTTCAGCAGTTATCTCATCTTTATTACTGAGTAATGTAAACGTTTTTGAAGCTGAAATAAAACCGAATTCTTTAATATCAAAAGAATATCCGGCTAATTGCCCTGTTTGAAAAATAACCCGTGCCGGAGCGCCTTTAATTAAAATAGTTGTGTTACCATTCGCATCGGTTGCATTCAAATCAAAATCCATTGCAGAATCCGAAAACACCAATGGATTTACTGCATCCACACTGGTCACGGTTCCGACTCTTTTCGGATAGATTTCATCGAAAGATTCTAATTTTTCAATTCTGCCGTAAATACTTACATTTTTCTCCAAATAAGCAACCGGCATTCTGAGCTTTTTTTGACCATTTCTATAATTCGCCGGAAGATTTTTGTCGGAACCAACTGCATAAAGGCGCGTAACCACTCCTGTTTCTTCAACTGGAGTTCGGGTAATTCCTTTTAAGCCGTTACCTTTTCCGTATTTAAAAGAATTTCCAGATTTCTCATTCCTCTCTGTAAAATGAATCGATTTATTTCCATCGACCCAAAATTCTAATTCGAAAGCTTCAGCGATTTTATTTAATGCAGATAAACAGTTTTCTCCAGAGAAATCAACCTGTTTTGATTCGGTTAAATCAACAACACCTTTGGTCCATCCGGACTGAATTCTGTTTGCATTTGAAACCAACAAATCTACTAAAGCTTCCGCCGTGGTAATCGGTGAGAACTCTGGAACCGTGAGTACATTTGCTTGATCATACATGAAAAACTGAACTTCAGCCAATTTATATTTTATCCCAACAAAACTAAGATTGTAAGCATATTCACGGGAATTTCTTTTTTCAATTCCTGGTTCTGTTTTTAAAAAGTAAGTTCTACCGTAGACAATAACAAAATCATTAATTTGAAGACTAACTTTCTCCGGAAGAACAAATGACATATTGACAATTTCAGCACCCATCATTTGAATGCTTTCTTTTCCTTCTGCTCGAACGCTTGCAATAATATCAGCGTCTCTTTTTATATCATATCTCATCAATACTGAACTTGTAAGGTTATAGGGAATTTTACGAACACTTTTTCTACATTTTTAAGGCGTTTTGTACTTTTTTTTGGAGGACCGCATTTTTTATAGAAAACTTTATAGGTTTTGGAATGGTCCCAAATAAATAAATCCTGCAATCCAGGCAGTTTCAATTCCTCAAAAAACAAATCATAAAACACCCAAAAATCAGCGTCATTGTCGGCGATAATTGCGCATTGTAGCGTTACTTCTTTATCTTTAAATTTTGGAAGTTCCAAATCATATTCAATCCCATTTTCTTCACGCCAATCATTGTTTATAGATTCTTTTCTTTCCGGATATGCCAAGAGTTCTGCCGTTCCGGTTTGAATAACTAACCCAAATTCGGTGAAAAGATTTTTTGTATTTAAAGTATCATTAAATGTCATTTCAATTACTTTTTAATTAATAATTCCGGCGGCTTGTAACGCTTTATAATATTTGTCCTGCCCATCGACAACTTTTACAACATTATCATTCACATCGTAAAGTTTCTCAGTGTTGTCGGCGGTTCTTTTTGTGTTTTGCTCAATATTCATTTGAACTTCTAACATTTGACTGGTTTGCTGGAGTTGTTGTGCAAATCCAGACTTTAAAACAATGTTGGTTTCAAGTTGTGCGAGACGCATTCCCATTGTTTGCCCAGAAAGAAGATCAATACTTTCTTGACTCGCAGCCTTCAATGCTCCTGAAAGAGAATTTGCACTAGAAGCACCCGTAATAAGATTAACGCCAGCTTGATTAATAATGTCCATATACTCCTGTGAAGAGTTCACAATTGCCATGTACATTGCTTGAAATTGCGCCCGCTCTTCTGCTGATAAAATACCATCGCCCATCATTTCTGCCAACGCATCTTGAAGCTCCTGTATTTTTGGCTCAATCATTTTTGCAGAAATACCCGCTAAAATTGCGTCACGTAAAAAACCTTCAATATCATCAGCAAAATCAGCAAATGATTTCTTTCCAGATTTTAAACCTTCGCGAATACTGTCGGCTAAAGTTTGAGCAGTCGTTCCGGTAATTGCGTTTTTCAAATCAATTTCTAACTGGCGATTTGCTTCCGCGATACTTCCATATTCGTCACGAAGTTTTTTCAACTGATCAAACGCTAATTTAGCATCACCTGTGAGGGGATGTTCTCCATTAAGCTTTTCTAGTCTATCGAAAAGGTCATCTGTTAGTTCCACTTGCCCAGGTTCAAATATCTTGAAATCCATCCCAAATTTTTTCACAGTTTTCCAAGTACCTATGCCGAGAAGTTCAGCCACGGATTTAAACTCTTCAACAGCTCTTGTTTTTTCGCCAATACCTAAGAAACCACCATATTCTTCAGTGTGCATTCCTGTAACAGTTTTTGCATTTAATAATCTTTTGAAAACATCCTGCTGATCTTTGATGATTTGCGCCGCATTTTTTTTATTGGCTTCGATCTGTTCTTTTATGTTGTCAACTCGTGATTTATAGAGATCATTAAGTTTTGTTTCGTCTAAAATTCTCTGGCGCATTGTGGCATTGTAATCAAGCTGCGCTTGGATTTGCGCTTCGTGGTATTTTTTTATTTCTTCTTGCGCTTTTCTTTCGGATTCTCGGGCTTTTGCACCAATGGAAAAAATTCCAGAAATCGTTTTCATTACCCCTGTAATTCCGCCAATAATATCTCCAGAAGCGAAAGAGGCGAACGCACCTGCGGCAGAACTAGCAATATCTAACAGATCACCCATTGTGTCCATTGTATCCGCAAGTCCTTCGTTACTATCTCCAATTGCCGAAGCCATATCATGGAAACCGCCAGCTAATTGGCTCGCTCCATTGGCGAAAGCTTGAGCTTTTAAAGCAACAGTTTGTTTTAATTTTTGATTAATTTGGTCTAAATCGCTGATGTCTTGAGGGTCAACAATGCCTAACTTACCTTTTCTTTCAATCTCCTCCATCAATCGTTTTTTCTCTTCCAATAGCGAGTTTTCATAAACACCAACATTGGAATTACTTTGAATTGATTTTGCTTTTTCTATTTCAGCCCTTATAAATGCCTCTTGTTCTGCTGTTAAATTTTGTTTGACTTTGTTTAAGTATTCTTCTAAAGAAGCAATACGAACTCCCAGTTCTTGTTTCGTAATGCCTATTAAATTTTGTGACATTCGCTGATAAACAGACGATTTTTCATAAGCCTCTCTATTTGCAGCATTTATAGCATCCTGTCTCTGTTTTTCGTTTTCAGCTAATTTTGCAGCTCGCAGAGTTGTATCGGATATTTTTTGAAGCTGTAAATTTTTATCAGCATAACTTTTATTGATTTGTTGAATCTTTTCCTCATGAGTGATGGCATCCTGATAAGCTTTTGCGTAATCATTATTGTCCTTGTTATTCACTTCAGTATCATTCTCGGATTTTTGAGTTTGTAAAGCTTTCAAACGCTCATTTTCTTCGAATGATCGTTGCTGTTTTTCTGTTAGTTTTTTAATCTTCGCATCTAATAATTCACCATAGGTTCCAATCTCTTTAATATTGATATTATACCGCTTCTGAGCTTCCGCTTCCCCGATTTGGGTTTTCATTGCTTCATAAGCAGCATACATTTCTTTTTGCTGATTGAGATTTTTCAGTAAATTTTTGGTGTCAAGTTCATATTGTTTAATCCCGGTCTCTTTCGTTTCCGCAATATCTATACGCATTAAGTCCGGCTGTGATAACTTATATTTATTAGCTTCCGCACGCAGAATGGCATATCTTTTTTTGATTGCGGCAATCTCATCTCCGTCGGTTTCTTTATTATTTAGAGTTTCCTCCGCCGATGAAATTTTTAATCGTATAGCTTTTTGATGTTCAGCAAATTGTTCTGCTAACCTTTGGGCTTTTTTCTGCGCCGGTTCCGCTTCACGTTGCCGTTTATCAGATGATTTTTTTGATTCATCGTCTTGTTTCTTTAAACTTCTGGCATGGAAAATTTCGATTTCCTGCAAAACTTTTTCGTACTCATCTTTATCTTTCTGCGCATACTTCAATTTTTTATTCAAAAAATCAAGTTCCATTTTGTCAGTTTTCAAACCGCGTTCTTTTGCAACGCGAAGTTTATGCTCTTCTACTTTTGTGGCGGCATCATATTCGAATTTTCCTCCATTAGTTGATTGATCAACACCTGCTTTCTTTAATGTTTTTTCTCGCTTATTCGATAGCGCAATGGATTCGTTAAATAATTTGTTCCCTTTTTCATTAGCTTCATTTTGCTTATTAATTACATTGGTAAAAGTGCTTGTAGAACCAATATTTGCTTTTATTCCAACAGAAATTTTTTCCCAAAAGGAGCCGTTTTTCATGGTGTCCATATTGGACTCGTATTCCATCTGAGCTTCTAAGGCCGTTTTGTATTCTGCGGTTGCAAGTTCCATAGCTGCCGCCGCTTTTGCTCTCAATCGCATCGCTTCCACCATTGCTCCTGTATTTTTTACAAATACATTTTCTGCGTCTTTCACATCTTTAACAGAGACTCCAAGTTTATTAAACTCGGATGCATTTTCTGTGATGAATCTTTTTTTAGCGTCCAAATCATTACCTAGAGCATTCCATTCTTCTTTTAATTTTCGGTAAGCCATCATTGGCTCAGCTAAACTTTCAGCAACTTTTTTGTTGAGTTCCTGCTGTTGTTTTTGTTTATCGGCTAATCGATCAAAAGCGTAAATAACCGCTGCGATTACTACTGTTAAACCCAACGTTAATGTTGCCATTAATGCCGCCGCTGCAACTTGAGAAATACCAAAAGCCGCTGCTAATCTTAATGAAGCTGCTGCAAGAAAATTCTTAGCTCCAGTTACAACCGCCGTTGTTGCAGCATCTTTTGTATTGAGTGCTATCTGTATTTGTTGAAGTGACTGCAACACAGCAATAGCGGAAGTTACTTTCTGAATTATTCTTTGCGATTGTTCCTCGTTGGAATTAAATAAACCAACAGCTCCCGAAACTAATCCGTAACCGGCGGCAATATTTTGAGTAATATTTATTAAACCCTGTAAATTTGCGGTGTTTTTAACGCCAGTTGAAATTTCATTGTTTGTTAAAGCAATTGCGGTTCTGGTCTCAACAGCTTTATTTTTTAAAATTTCATATTCTTCAGAATTCTCTTGGTTAGCGAGGCGAAGTTTCGCCATTTTATTAACAAGATTCTCCAGTTCGGTTTGCAATGAAACCGTTTTTTCCTTTTGCTCCTCCAATTTATTTCCGAACTCGTCGAAACCCGTTTTGCCACTATTTTTCACAGACTGAATACCTTTTTCTAAAGTTTCAATGTTTGTGTTAAGCGTTTTGATCGCTTCAGGATCAGTTTCGTTTGTTAATTGCTCCTGAAAAACTTTCAAGGCATCATTCATTTGATTGATACTATTGCCTGTCGCATCATAAAGCTGTGGCGTTCTGCCGAGCATATTATTAGCCGCACTAATGTCGGAAGATAATTGTTTGAACTCTTCAGAACCTTGATCCATTCCCGACATTTTTGCCTGCACAAAATCAATGACGGTTCCCAGTTGCTGGAAAGCGTCATCGGTTTTATTGATTTCGGTCGATAAAATCTCCAGTTCTTCCGGCGAAGCGAAAGACGGAGAAATAGAGGTGTCGGAAATTCGGTCGAGAATAACTTGAGCTTCTTTTATTTTCTGATTTGCCGCTTCAATTTCATCCGGATTCATCAGCTGAACGTTTTTGTTGCTGGATTCAATAATTTTCTCAATAGATGTCTGTATCTGATTTATTTGGTAATCATAGACAGCGATTTGAGTGGGATCAAATGTGGATTCCAATTTTTGTTTTAAATCCATCAAAGCTTCCGAATGACGTTGAAGAGCAGCGGTTTGTTTTGCTGTTAATTGTGCATTTTCATCTAAATATTTATTGGCTTTAAGCTGCTCAACAATAAATTGCGAAAACGTCTGTTTTGCGCTATCTACAGAAGCATCAAAATCTTTAGATGATGAAACCATTTTTTTGAACTCTTCCATTATTTCGGGAGAATTCAATACAAATTTTAATTCAATTGGATCGGTATCAGACATTTTTATTCTATTGAGGTTCCGAAGAAAGCAGCGAGCTCATCTCCGGTGGTTAGTTTTTTCTTTTTTCGTACAAGTCGTGGGGTGTCAGAAATATATAAGTTCAGTTCTGCGAAACTGTGATTATTATAAATCTCATCTCTCGACCATCCTGTTTTTTCTGCGACCATCATGACAAATCCAAAGATGCTATGGAAGCTTTCGCTCTTTAACTCATCTTCTCCTCCGGACTCAGATTCATCGGTTTCGTTATCCTCACCGTTTCCATTAATCTGATAGTATTGATAAAATCCTCTACACCGCCGTAAACAATGATGAGATGAAATAAGTAGTTGATTTCTTCCTGTGTGAGTTGTCTCGATAGGAAGCGAGCTAAAATTTTCATCCTCCACATTTTCAGCGTACTGTCTAAAAGGCAAATTGCGATGATTTCAGTCATCGTGGAGCTGTGAAATTTCAGAAGTTGAAAAGATTCTGGAAGCGTTAAATCTTTAGTGCTTTCAATTCTCATTGAAAGATATTTTTCTGCAATCCGAACAAGTGTTAATGATTTGGGAGCTCTGATTGTGATCGTTATTTTTTTCTTACCGAATAACCGTAAAAAAAGAGGTGCGAGGACTTGCACCTTTACACCTCTTTTAAGTATTAGATTAGCGGCTTTTTTTTCTATATCTATAGAGTTTTCCACTACGGTAATTTTTTGATTCTGACTTTAGACATTGGTTTGAAAATACAATCAATCAATGCTATTTCTTTTTTCTTCAGTTTCAGGTTTTTCTTTGCGAAAAACTTAACTTTAGGATATGTAATCCTATGTCCCGAATCTGTAATATAACGGATTGCGATTTCCAGACCTACATTATCACCTTCAGTCCATTCAGAATCTACAACAGTACCGCCCATAAGTTTTAAAAGTGTTGCAGTATCATATTCATACCCTGAAAACTTTCCATCTGTTTTACCTGGAGTAACAAATACTCCAATCGGTTCCGTAATCTGATCTGAGTATTCTTCCGTAATATCCGGATCAGCATCTAAGATTTCTACAGAGTCTCTGTATGTTTTACAAAGCTCTTCGAATACTGCATCATCCGGCATAGACTCATCCGCTTCTACCGGAGCCCATAATACTTCTTTTGTTCCAAAAATTGCCATCGTTTATTAGTTTTTAAATGGTTATTAAATAAGGTTTAATTACTCTTGAGGAGGATTTGCGTTTTTCGCAGTTTCCAACTCCGCTTTTTTATCAGCAATAGCAGTTTTCAGTTTTTCAACACCTATCATGTGATTCGGTTTTTTTCCAAAAAGTTCAGCATACTCTTCCACCAATTTTTGGCGTTCTGCATCCTCTTCCTGTGTTTTGCCTTTTGATAGGTCCGCTTCTTCGTCGTCTTGGTAACTTCCTTCAAAACCTCTTTCGAAATGTTTGATGGTTTTATCCTGGTGATAACGAGCGTTGTCTTTTGCTTTTTCTTCGTCGGTAAAGCCTTGACCGTCTGAGGTGATGAAAACTTCATCGAGATTCTTATGCGCTGCGAAAATTGCTAATGCAGCGAGTGCTAATTTGTTTGTGATTTTTGACATGCTTATTATTTTAAAATTCAATTAAATTGTAATTAAGACCCACGCCGACGTAAGGCAGTAAGCGAAGGATATTCCCGTCCTTTCCAAGACCATAACCGGCACTTACGCCGATGCCAAAACGATTTGGAGGGTTTTCTTTGATTCTGTAAGATTGTAAACCATTAATGGTGATTCTTTTATCATCGGAATAAACGTCGATGTAGTTTTTTTTAGCAGCAAAAAGCCATGAGCGATCACTGTATCGGGCTTCATTTAATTTTAGATTGTAAGCAAATTGCAACGAATCTGTATCCGGGAAATAGGCTAAATCTAAATATTGATCCTTGTGGGTTTTAATGGTTTGCCCTTTATCGGTTTGCTTGGTTTGCAGGGTTAATTGTGCCTCCAACCTTCCGTTTATTTTAGTAACCTGGTCGATTTTGTCGATTGAAATTTTCAAAGCAGATTGAATACTGTCGGCGTAAGTTTTTCCTAATGCCAACTGTTTTTCATTCGTGGTATTATTAATAATACGATCCTTAAAAACGGTGTGAACCACGCTGTCTCGCGTGTATTTTTCAATAATTTGGTTTTCGCCTTTGTTTTCGATGAGTTGGGAAATACTTTGATCTTGCTGTCGTTTTTTTGCATCTTGTTGAATGATGACTCCAATGGAGCACAAGAGCAAAACAATCAAACCGCAGAATAGAAATTTATGAATCAATTTCATGGTAGTAATTTTTTTAAAAGTGGTTTTGTTTTTTGTTTAATAATGCTGTCTTCAGCAATTTGGTTTTCAGATTTGGTTTTATAAAAAATCATTTCTTCATAAAAGAAAACCCGTGCGTTGCGTTCTTCAATGATGGTGTTATAAAGGCTTTTTGTTTCTTCTTTACACTCATCATCTTGTTTTTCTTTCCGGTAATACAGCACTGCGATTACACTTCCGAAGATTAATAGTAAACCGATTAACAATGCTATGACCACCGCTTTTGGGTCTTTTCTGATTGCCTCCTGTTCGAAGGGTTGCGGTAGTTCTGGAGTCATATAGTTTTTAGGTTCTTAAATCCCAGCGAGAAACACCTTTTCTGACATCATAATGAACGAAAGTGTTGTAAAGGCCTAAACCGCCATTGTGCATTTTTCCTTCAGCGATCAGTTTTTGAATTTCAGAGTGAACCTGTTTTGAAGTCATTCCAGCAACTCTAATATCTCCAGCTTCAGCAAGTAAATGTTTTGATGCCGGTGCACCACCAACACTTTTATTATACTTTGGAGTTCGGTAACCACTGTTGATGATGATAGGTTTTCCCAAATGATCTCTCAAAACTTGAAGATTTGCCGCCAATTTTTTTACATTGGGCAAATAAGCTTCGGGAACTTTATTTCCATCCTTGCAGGCAAATTCGTCTGAATTAAAATTATTAGTGAGTTTCACGATTATTAGTTTTTGAATTTTGTTTTTTGAAAAAAAAGCCCTGCCTATAAAAACAGGGCTTCCAATTAAAATTTAGATATGAAAAGAAAAAAATGTTATGCTGATGCAGCTTGTTTCAGTAAGAACACCCCCTCAAATCCTTTGCGTTTTGCTCTACCACCCATTCTTGTAAGGAATGAATAAATATCACCGTAGTACACTGGATTTCCAAGGTCTTCAAAAGCTTGTGTTCTTCCTATAGCTTTTTCAAGCATGTTTTTGTTCCAACTGATGATAGCTTCAGAATCTGTAGCTACATTTACAGCTCCAAACGCTTTAATGGTATTATCTCCCGCAACGGTGTATGCGCTTGATCTGATGAAAATATTAAAACCTTGCGCTTTGAACATTACACCCAATCTTCTTTCGGCTTCTGAAACAGATGCCATGTAAGTGGCGGTAATTGCCGATTCTACTGGGAACATTTGAGTTGATGCATCGGCAGTAAGTAACACGTTCATATTTCCCTCTTCCCAAGAGTTTTCCTTGATATGTGCAGTTTTCAAAACTTGCAAATCTTTCAAAGAGTAAGATTTTCTGTTTCCGGAAGAACCTGAGCCAGCCAAAGCAGTTAAAACATCCGCTCCTGTAGTTGATAAAATTTTAGCGGCTGGCAATGTGTTGTTAGTTCCAACTGGTGAAACAACAAAATTTACCAACATTCCTTCCGCAACATTCTGCGACAATCCGCTAACATCTTCACTTAAAACACTCATACGCTTATCGTATGAAAGTTCCTTTTTCTCTGCATCATGAATCCAAATTGGATTTGTAGAGTATTCATCGATTTTGTACAAAACCTCACCGTCTGTTCTTCTTGCAACTGGCGCAGGAAAAACGGTTCTGTTTTTTACAACGGCGGACGGTTCACCAGCTTGTGGAATATGAACGATCGTACCATTTATAATATAATCTTCGGAAACGTCGGACACCTGTGTAAGGAACGCGTTATCCTTTAGTAGTTTTTCCTGGATGGTGGAGTGCCATACTTCAATTTCTAATGCCATTATTAATGAGTTTTTATGGTTATTAATTCTTTGTTTTTTTTACAACTGAGTGATGCGCTTATCTTGTCGGTTTTTGGTTGTATCGCAATTCGAAACGCTGTTCGTAGTACTCTGGGAAATCGGCTTTCAGTTTTGCCAGGTGATTGCCTTTATCCAATTCATCCCAGCTCAGTTTTCCATATTTCGCTTCTGGAGAAGTTTCGTCTTCATCCTTCACCTGTCCAGCGATTTTTTTACGGATTGGCAAACTGTTCAATAGATCAATTCTTTTCTCAATCGGTAAAGCTTCGATGGGAACAACAGCAGCGGCATCAATTCGTCCGTCTTTTAAAGCGACTGCTTTCAGGGCATCATATTCCCCTTGGAGTTTTGCGGTCTGCTGTGATTCCAAAGCATCGAACTTTGTTTTTAACTCGATAAAGTTGTTTTCGGAAGTGGTTAATTTGGCTTCTGTAGCTTTTACAGCTGCCAAAATCAGTTCCTCGGTAGTTCCTTCAGCTAACTGAAGATGTGCTAATAAGATTTTCATGGGTTTGTTATTTTCAAATGGATTTATTGTTTGTAGCGTAAGGCAAAGCGATTTAATTTCCTGTTCAGAAATTGGCTCCTGGTTCATATTGAACAATGAAATAGAATTGGCATTCGATGGCACTGCCACGATTGAAACCTCGAACAATACACATTTTTTCAAAGTGAGTTTTCCGTTTTCGTTCACCATATCTTTAGGATCGAACATGATTCCCATTGAACATCCTTTCAGTTTTCCTGCGAGCACTTTTCTAACTACTTCTTTACCGTCTGTATCTTCGGTGTCAAATTCCGGAATCATAGAAAGCGTTCCGTTTTCACTTTTGAAATCTGACCAAGTTCCGAGAACTGCTTTTGTGCTGTTGGTATGATCATTCAAACAGACAGGGTTTCCCTCAAATCTTTCTTTTAAATCAATACCGGCAGTTTCTACATGAAAGCCGTAGGAATTCTTTTTCCTTTCGTCGTTCACTAAAAAATAATTGGGTTTGTTCATGGTTATTTCGCTTTTTGTTTGCTTTTGATGCTGCAAATTTTGGCTAATAATCCACGGTGAAAAAGACGGTAATCTATGATACCCAAAAATCGGAGGTATGATACCCTGAAAAATAGGGTGTCATAGATTGCCAACTTCCTTAAACCCTATTATAGACACAATTTTGTCAAAACTAATAACCGAGAAATGGCAAAAAAAGGAAGATTAACCAAAGCAGAAAGGGAGCGATTGCAGGAGCACGCCAAACTATTGTTTACCCGTGATAATATCACTGTTCAAAAAGAATTAGCGGAAAGAGTCGGCGTGAGTGAAAAAACGATGGGCGAATGGATAGAAGAGGGCGGCTGGAAGAAACTCAAAAGAAATTTCATTTTAACCAGGGAAGAACAACTCGCTAATTTATTGGATGAATTAACCGAATTGAATGAAGCTATCAAAACAAAAAAAGAGGGTGCACGATATGCCGATTCTAAAGAAGCGAATGTGAGGCGGTTCCTTATTCGGGATATTAAAGATTTGGAAACAAAAGCTTTGCTCCCGGAGATCATCAGCGCATTAACTCAGTTTTTAAATTTCATTCGCCGAAATAATTTCGATGACACCAAATTAATTGCCGGTTATGTGGATGCTTTCATTAAATCAAATTTGAAATAATATGGCATTCGTAAAACAACAAACCCGCGAAGATAAAAACGCTTTGGATTTTTGGGACGATTACTACAAATCACTCCAAGATACCGAAATAGTAGATTCTACCGAAAGCCAAGATGAAAAAGAAGCGCGAAAAAAGGAACTGGAGGCAGATGATGAAAGGTGGTTTAAATATTATTTTGGAAAATATTATACCTCCGAACCAATGCAGTTTCATTTGGATGTTACTGAAAACGTAATGAACAATCCCGAATGGTATGAGGTCTGTCCACATTCAAGAGAGCTTTCGAAAACTGGGCGTGCGATGATGATGTTTATCAAACTTCATTGCACAAAAAAAAAGAAAATGACCTTTCTTTTATCGGCTACAAAAGACTCTGCAATTCGCCTTTTAAGACCTGTTAAAATGGCTTTTGAAAAAAATCAAAGGCTAAGAAATGATTATGGAGGAACACTTGGAATTCCCTGGAAAGAAGATGAGTTTGTTACACCAATGGGAACGATGTTCATTGCCGTTGGTGCCGGAAATGCACCGAGGGGAGCAAAGAATGAAGAGATCAGACCCGATTCTATTTGGGTAGATGATTATGATACCGATGAGGAGTGTAGAAACCCAGACATCGTGGATAAAAAATGGGAATTCTTTGAACAGGCGATGTATGGAACCCGATCCATCTCCAATCCTATGTTAATTCTATGGAATGGGAATATTATCGCTGAATATTGCTGCGTGAAGAAAGCAATGGAAATGGCTGATCATTACGAGATTGTAAACATCCGTGATAAAAATGGAAAATCAACATGGCCCAATAAAAATACAGAGGCAATGATTGATCGGGTACTCTCGAAAATTTCAACAGCATCGGCACAAAAAGAATATTTTAACAATCCGATTGTACTTGGTAAGATATTTAAAAAACTTCATTATGGGAAAGTTCAGCCATTACATAAGTATAAATATCTCGTTTCCTACACCGATCCATCGTACAAAAACAATGGTGATTACAAATCTATGATGATCATCGGAAAATGGAAAGACGAATATCATGTTCTTTGGGTTCGGTGCCAACAAACGTCAGTTTCTGCGATGATAGAATGGCAATTCGAAGCACTTCATTTCGTGAATGACAGAAGTGCTTTATTTCTTTTTATCGAATATCCTTGGATAGATGACACTCTTAAACGTGAAATTAAAAAAGCCAACAAACGGCATAATCGAACGCTAAATTTAAAAGCCGATGGAAGAAGTAAGCCTGATAAATTTTATAGGATAGAATCTAATCTTGAACCGCTCAACACCAGTGCGAAATTAATCTTTGCCGATTATTTGGAAAACACTCCAGATATGAAAGTGGTGCAGTTTCAGTTCCTGGCATTATCGCCCAAATCGAAAGCGAATGATGATGCACCGGATTCATGCGAAGGCGGCGTGTGGATCATCAATCACAAACAGCTGCAACAAGCAGCACCCCCAAAAACATACAACCTTAAAAAAACTAAAAACAGATATTAACCATGAGCCAATACATAACACCTGAAGAACTTAAAACACATGCGTATGATGAGGAAATTTCATCTATCATTCGCAATGACGAAACAATCGCACTTGCAGCAATTGATATGGCAATCGAATATGCCGAATCATTTTTATTGAAATCCTATGATACAGAAATAATATTTGCCAAAATAGGAAAAGACAGAAGTTCGCTCTTGGTTGAATTTATTAAAGATGTAGCCATCTGGAAACTTATTGGTTTAGCTACTCCTTCTATTGATTACGAGGACAAAGAAAAGCGGTTCAATATTGCAAATTCTTGGTTTAAATCAGTCTATAAAGGAATGCCAACGAATCTACCAAAAAAAGAGCTGGAGGATAATAAAAGTACATCCTTCAGCTTCAAGTCTAATCCCAAAAGAGAAAATCGATATTAACCATGAAAACTAAAAGACAAATAGGATTCCGAACCGCTTCACTGGCAAAACAAGGTGCAGAAATGAAGATTTCGCAGGTTTTGGTTGTGCAACCTCCGAAGCGTGATAACATGGATATTAGTTCCTATACTTCATCAGTAAAATCAGCCGACAAAGGGAAGCGAGCAAAATTATATGATGTCCTCTCTAATATCATGAAAGACCCTGTAATCGGCGAATCCATAAGAAAAAGAGTTCGAAAAATAACCAACGGAGGTTTGCAGTTCCAAAGCGACAACCAAGAGGTAGATATAATGACTGATTTAATATTATCACCAAAGTTTAGAATTATGCTTCGGGAAATATTGTTGACGAAATTTTTGGGTAAAACAGTTTTGGAACTTGGTTTTGCCAACGGTTTTGATGTTGCAATAATTTCGCGGAAGAATTTGGACACTGCTAAAAAAATCATCTTAAAAGACCTAAACGACGAAACCGGATTTCCGTATGAGGATGACGATTTCCTATTGAATATTGGTGAAGATGATGATTTAGGTTTGCTCATGGAAGTTGCGCCTTATGCTATTTTCAAAAGAAACGGCGGCAGTGATTACGCGGAATTCTGCGAGCTTTGGGGAATTCCAATTTTGAAAGCTTTGTACGATCCGGAAGATGAAAATGGTCGTGAAGAAATGGAAGCAACAATGGAAAAAAGAGGTGCAGGCGGATCAGTTGTAGCCAGCAAAAATTCTGACATCGATTCTATTTCTTCCGGAGCGAATGGCAGTGTTCATAAAGAATTTTTAGAATGGTTGGATTCTCAAATATTAATTGGTCTTATCGGTCAAACCATGACCACAAAGGACGGTTCCTCATTGTCTCAGTCAAAAACCCACGGCGAAACGGAAGATGATATTAACGAAGATGACAGAACCTATGTTACTGAAGTATTAAATCATCAATTAATTCCACGATTAGAAAAACGAGGTTATCCCGTTGCCAATGGATGGTTTGTTTATCCTAAAAAAGATACACTGACTTTGATTCAGAAAATGGAACTCGCTGAAAAAGTTGATGATAGAACCGAGGACGGTGTAGATGAAGATTACTGGTTTGAACTTACCGGAATCCCACGAAGTAAAAAGAAAAAAGCCGACCCCGAAAAACAGACAGAAGACCCCGAACCGGAAAAGAAACCCGCACCAGGGAAAACCAAAACCGCCAAGAAAACCAAGGTAGAAGCAAAAGAACTTTCAATGTTTGCAAAGTTCATGGATTTTTTCGACCACGCTCCGCAGTAGATTTTTATTTATATGCGGAGCTGGATTGGCAGCGCTTGGATAATGAGTACAAAAACATTTGTGATCATGGTCATTTCCTCTCACATCAAAAACAACCGGATTGGGCTGATCTGTTAGCAGCCGAATGGGTGGAACAAATGGAATCCATCTACAACAAAAGAGGTTTCGATGGTTCTGTGAGTAAACCTATTGTTACCAAAATAGGTAAAGAACTCATCAAACCGATTGATAAAACTTTTGGTGTGGGTATCGATTATGATTCTCCGGATTATGCAATGCGTGAAATTCTGAAGCGCAATATTTGGCAATTTTCAGTTGCAAAAAATTATAGTGATAATGCCCGGCTTAATAATTTACTGTTAAGACCAGATGGTAGTTTGCGACCGTGGAATGAATTTAAGCGCGAAGCTTTATTCGTTGTAGGAGATTCAAACAGATATTTAAAAACAGAATACGACACCGTTGTTGCAGGCGCACAAATGTCCCGACTTTGGCAGGAAATACAGAGAGATAAACACATTTTTCCATACGTTCAACTGAAAGTGGTTTTGGATGGTCGTACATCGGAAATCTGTAGCCCTTTGCATAATCTTATCTTTGAAGTTGATGATCCTGTTCTGGAGTATTACTTTCCGCCGAATCATTTTAATTGTCGAACCACGGCGATCAAATTGAGATTTGGCAAACCGAGTGATAATTTTATTCTTCCGGATATACCTGAAGCTTTTCAAAACAACGTCGGGCAAACAGGTGAAATCTTTACCAAACAAAATGCCTACATCGAAAACACTCCGGATGATGTTTTAAAAGAAGCTGATTTAATTTCGGAACGTTTTGAAAAATACCAGCGACTGAAAGAAGATTCAAATTATTATGATGTTGAATTCGGAGATAATGCAGGATTAAAAGCAACTCACAAGGATCATAATTTCAAGGCAAAAACAGCCAATTATGAAAAAGAAGCTAGAGATATTATTTTCGAATACGGCGACGAAATAATAATGCTTTCAGAGATTGCGCCGGAAGGTGTAAAAACTCCAGATGCGTTGGTAAATGCTAAAGTTTCAGACATTAAAACAGTGCTTGGTCAAAATGGAATTTTAGGAAAAAACAATTTGATTAATAAAATTCGTGATGCGAATAAGCAAGAATGCGAAATTGTTATTCTGCAATTTCCTAAAGAAAGTCTAAAGCTTTATGATGGAATTGATATTCAACAACAATTGATTTCCGCAAAAAATTTAATGAAAAACGAAAATATTCTTATTGAAGAAGTTTGGGTAATGCTGGATAATAAAATAAAAAAGTTCAACTTTTAACGGTTGAACTTTCGGAGGATACAACTGATGAAACAGCTAAATCCTATGGCAAATATACAAAACTTTTAATAATCAATTAAATACCATTTAAAATATGTTTAAATCTGCCGGAGATGCCATGATCAGCATGCAGCAAAAATTAGCTTCAACACTCCGAGAACTTCCGGCGGTAGTTGGTGAAGCTGCGGTAAATTTCACAATAGAAAATTTTGAAAGACAGGCATTTTTAGGAAATACTGCCGAAAATTGGCAGAAAAGGAAAAACCCAACCAAATGGGGAAAGACAGATGATACAGACCGCGATTTGCTGATTAAAACAGGAAAATTAAAAAGAAGCATCAGAATTTCCAGACTGGTAGAAAACGCAGTTTATATTCAAGCAGGAGGCGCAGATGTTCCTTATGCCAAAGCTCACAACGAAGGCTTCCGCGGAGCGGTAAACCAAACCGTAAAACCACACATCAGAAAGCTGAAAGATGGCAGAAATATTGGCGTTGATGAGTTTCAGCGAACCATCCAACAGAACATTCCAGCAAGAAAGTATTTCGGACATGAATCAGAATCGCCTTATCTGCGTGCAAAGATAAGACGTGAAGTTCTTGCACATTTTAGAAACAGAATGAAAAATTAATAAAACCAAAATGAAAACACTTTATTTAAAACTCATAGAATTACTTTCCGAAATCCCAGAACTCAAATATATTGATTTGGATTTCGGCCAATTGCAGGTGGAAAAACCACCTTTAATTTATCCGGCGGTATTAATCAAAATCGATGCATCTGTAACGGATGATGTGCAAGATGTATTTCAAATTCTGACCGGGAATTTTGACCTTACATTATGTGTGAAAATGCTAAACGAAAGTAACGCGGCGGCACCAGTCGAGGTACGAGAAAAAGCACTGGAGTATTTTGATATTTCTGAAAAAATTTACAAAAAATTGCAGGGCTACAAGAACAGTCATTTTGAAAGCTTCAGTTGGAAAACAACTAGAGATCAGAGTTTGCGAAAAGGTCTAAAGACAACTGTACAGCGCTTTGAGACTTCGTGGAAGGAAATTGCCAATTAAGGAATGGGTAATGGTTTTTAAGCTCCTGTAATGTGACCGCATTGCGCTCCATATTGGAGACTATCTTTGAGTTTTCGGATAGCAAATCACAGATGCGGCTTTCTGATAAATCAACTTCCGGCTGTAGATATTCGAGACACTTGGAGAACCGCAGACCAATAATGCAGGAATAGAAATAAAAACGTGCCGCTAACTTTTGGTTGCGGTACGTTATTAAATCTGCATCTCTGCCTTTGGGTTTTGTGGTTTCAACTGCCATATAGCGCAAATATAAAAAAACGCCTGACTTAATGCAAGTTGGCGTTTTTGTATCAGTGTGATTCTTTAAATTCTTGGGATGGTGCAAAAAACTCTCTTCCGGATGTTGTCTTTATAATTATCATTTCTCCATATCTACCAATTTTTGTCTCAACAAATTCTCCACGAATGCCGGACGAATGTTCAAGAACTAATTTTTTTTTAAAAAAATGGGAAAGCATCTGATTAGATGAAGGTATGTTATTGACAGCCTTTATGTGCGAGTTTATTACTTCAGCTAATTTGTCAGCAGTTATTTGTGACATTTTGTTATATATATTTTCTTGATTCATGCAAGTCAGTGTTTTTTGTTTATATTTTGATTTTAATCTAATGTTCTTATTGAATCAATTAAATCTCCATTTCTATCTACTCTAAAATAATATTTTCCAAGAATCTTATTTCCATAACTGTTAGCACCATAAGCATCAACATATACTGTATAATCTACAACTTTTTCTAAATCTTTTTCGTGTAGTGATTTTAAATGTTCTTCAAGTTCCTGCTTTTTTATAATTGCAGTTTTTAGTTTGTTTTTAGCTTCGGCTGATCTATAAAGTATCGAAGTCGTATCTGTATGTTTTATAGTGTAATCGTAATCCATCATTGCATATCTTGCATTACTACTAATTGTATTGGGCGAAAAGATCGGAAGAGCACACGTCTGAACTCCAGTCACCA